>LGOV01034360.1_pt6 | contig 10684 bp, 11 predicted proteins | sample 469881 | NCBI WGS metagenome assembly LGOV01 (sample SAMN03857199, study PRJNA290197) | marine sediment metagenome | biome: marine cold seep biome; feature: cold seep; material: marine sediment; isolation source: sample #5579, elevator 3A push core 41 containing 12 cm of sediment... ...
TCCGTGATTGTTTATAAGATCTTATTTCGTCTAACAAAAGCAAGGAATTCCTTGCTTTTAGCTAGTGTTTTTTATGCCACTTCATACCACTAAATATTGCATCCATTCCGCCTTCTTTTCCAAAGACAGCATTGTAGATTGCCATATAAATATGACCAAGTACAAATAACATTACACCCCATGTAAGTATATGGTGAGTAATACGAACAACTGCAAGTCCACCCATCATAACCTCGATGCTCTTCATAACATCATAAAGGAATGCTCCAAGTCCATCGTGATATACATGAACATACATAATAAGTCCTGTAATAATCAGACCAAATATCATCAGATAAAAGGTAAAATACGCCATAAACTGAAGTGGATTATAAACTCCTCTTAGTTTAGGGTGTTTTGAGATAAGTAAATAGTACCCTATCTGTTGAATCCAAATTTTTGGATTTAAAATATCTTTAAAAGCCGCTCTTTCCATCTCATGTTTTCTTCCAAAGATAAAAAGGTAACTCTTCAATATAATTACCGAAATAAGTACAAATCCAAAAATTATATGCCAAGATCTCATTAGAGCCTGCATAAAGTTTGTCGGATCAGCATTTACTGCTGGTATTAAAAAAGGAACTGCTATATAAAATCCAGTTATTGTTAAAACAACAATTGAAGCAGCTCTAATCCAGTGTTGCCATCTGTAAACAGATGAAAATTCCAACTCTTGTTCTATTTCGTGGTCTAGTTCGATATTGTTACTAGCTTCACTAATCATAGCTTCTCCTTTTATACGCTACATCCACCATAAATAGGATCTAGTTTGTACTCACTTAGTTGATTTCCTTTTGTATCCATCACGTGAACTGCACATGCGATACATGGATCATAAGAGTGAATAATTCTGATAATCTCTAATGGTTGTGTTAAATTTTCAATTTTAAGACCGATTAAATCAGCTTCATAAGGGCCTTTAACTCCGTTAGCATCCATAGGTCCTGCATTCCAAGTAGAAGGAACAACAGCCTGATAGTTTTCAACAACACCATTTTTGATTCTAACCCAGTGACTCAACATTCCACGAGGAACATCACCGATACCTCTACCTTTATACTCTTTGTCTTTATCAATAGTATAAGTAGCACAAGTCTCTTGGTCAACTTTTAGATTTTCAATAAGATTGTTAAATGCGATTAGTGCATTATCACCAATTAGTTTTGATTGTAACATTCTTGCTGCTGTTCTACCTAGTGTAGTAAATAGCGCTCCTGCAGGAAGACCTGTAGTTTTTAAGAAATCATTAACAACTTTTTGAACTTTTTTATTGCCTTTTGCATAACTAACAACCATACATGCTAGAGGTCCAACTTCCATTGGCTTACCATCATATCTAGGTGATTTAATCCAAGAGTATTTTTCTTTTTCATTGATTTGCTTAGAGTGAATCATCTTCCCATCTGGTCCAACAGTTTCACCATCTACAAAACCTGTATATTTAGGATCAGTCTCACCATCATACGGGTGAAGTGCTTTATCATTTTGGTACCAAGAGTGTGTTGCTTCTTCAGTAATAAGATCTTCATCAATCTCAAATACTTTACTCAAGTCTCCATCATAGATAATACCGCTCTCAAAAAGTCTATCACCACGGCCTACTATAAAATCTTCATGTGCCATGAAGTTTTTAACACCAGCTGGTTTAACAACTGAGCCTTCAGTTTTATACATCTCTGCTGCCATCACGATATCAGGATAGTAAGCATTGTTTATAAAATTAGCAAGTACTTTAAACTTAGTCATGTATTCACCCATTTTTGCAGGGTTTAGAATATCCATAACACAAGTCACTCCACCAACTGCAAGACTTTGTGGGTGTGGATTTTTACCACCAAAGATAGCTAAAAGTTGAGCAGCTGTTCTTTGAACTTCTAGTGCTTTTAAGTAGTGAGAAAGCGCAATCAAGTTTTGTTCTGGAGTTAATCTATATGTTCCGTGTCCCCAGTATGCGTTAGCAAATGGCCCAAGTCCTTGAGGGTTCTTAGCAAACTTACCTATTTTCTCTTTAACTAATTTAAGTTCATTCTCACCTGTACCGATTGGATTGTCACAATATTTAAATGCCAACTTACTTGCTTTTGCAGGGTCTGCACTAAGTGCTGATACAATATCAACCCAGTCAACACCGTGTAAGTGGTAGAAGTGAACAACATGATCATGAATAAACAGTGCTGCATTCATTAGTGATCTTACTAGCTCAGCATTGTAAGGAATCTTGATTCCTAGTGCATCTTCAACTGCCATAGTACTTTTTAGGTAGTGAGAGTATGTACAAACACCACAGATTCTCTGCATCATTAGAGGTACGTTTCTAGGATCTCTCCCTTTAGCAATTACCTCTAATCCTCTCCATAATGTTGAAGATACAAAAGCATCTACAACAATTCCGTCATCACCAACAATAACCTCGGCTCTTAAGTGTCCTTCTATTCTTGTTATAGGATCAACTATTACTCTTTTTGACATATTAACTCCTCGATTATTCTTTTGGTTTCTTAACAGCTGATATTGCTGCATGTGCTGCGATTCCCACTGCTGTAACAGTAAGTAGTCCTAGACCAATCTTATCTGCCGTTGCATCTGAGCCCAGTCCACCAAATGTTGTGTGAAATAGTCTGTCTGCAAGAGGTTCATGTAAAACACCCATAGTATCCCAGAAATCCGGCTCACTACATCCAGCACAACCATGTCCTGCTTGAACTGGCCAAGATGTACCTTCATTGAACTTCTGTCTAGAACAGTTGTTAAATGTATAAGGACCTTTACAGCCTACTTTATACAGACAGAAGCCATTTTTAGCTCCATCATCACCGAACTGCTCTACGAACTCACCAGCGTCAAAGTGACCACGTCTCTCACACATATCATGGATTCTAAGTCCATAAGCCCACTTTGGTCTGTTGTAAGCATCAAGCGCTGGAAGCGTTCCATAAAGTAGGAAGTGTAATAGTGTTCCAACTATATTGCTTTCACTAGGTGGACAACCAGGTACATTGATAACAGGCTTACTAGTTATGTTACTAAGTGAAGTAGCATTTGTCGGGTTTGGAGCTGCCGCTTGAACACCACCAAATGAAGAACAAGTACCAATCGCAAAAATTGCTGCTGCATGCTCAGAAGCATCTATCGCAGTTTGCTCACCAGTCTTACCATGTCCACCAATTGTCAGGAAGTGAGCACCTTTTCCGTGAGGAATACCACCCTCTACCATTAACACATATCTGTCTTTGTATTTTTCCATAGCATTTTCAAGATTTGCTTCTGCTTGCCAACCGGCTGCTGACATTATCGTCTCTTGATACTCTAAAGATATATGATCAAAAATCAAACTGTCTATACTTGGATTTGCTGATCTTAGTAAAGATTCAGTACAACCAGTACATTCAGCCATGTGCAACCAGATAATAGGAAGTCTATCCGCTACCTCGGCTGCTTTAGCTATCAACGGTGTATAACTCGCTGGAAGCGCTAACATAGCTGTCATAGTACCAGCCCATGTCATAAATTCTCTACGAGAAAACCCATTTTCTTCTATCAATTTTGGAATTGATTTTTGATCATCTAGTTTAGGCAACTTTGATAATTCGTTGACTCTAGCTGACAACTTTTTATATAGAGTGTCACTCACCATAATTTCTCCTTTTGCTCTTCATATTCATAAATGAATAATCATTCAGTAAGAAGTTTATATAAAAATAACTTATGTGTAGCTTAATATTATAATTTAACTGGAGACAGATAAAAGACTAGCTCTGTTATAATATTAACGAATATATGCCAATCTTTTTGAATGATAGTTTTACAGTTGAGTTGTATTTTATAGAGAATATGTTGTATACAAGGGTGATTCCCTTGTTAAATTTTATTTATTGAGAGTTAATGAGTAGTACAAACAGAGCAGACATCAAAAGTCTTAAAGACAAGTTCGGCAGTTTTTACATCTTCTAAACCTATCATCGCTTTTTGTGAAACTCCAAGGTTTTCTTTTGTTCCGTTTCCTAGATTCCACTGGGTTGGAGTTATTATCTCGTAATTTTTTATAACACCATTCTCAATATCAACTTTATGAATAAGAGAACCTCTCGCAGCTTCAACAGCACTCTCTCCAGAACCATTAACCTGAGTAATATCTATCAAAGGCTCTATATATGATGGTTCACTAATATCAAGTTGTTCCAGTAGCTCTTTAGAATGGTTTAGTAGTTGTGGTATCTCACAAACTCTAGCAATTATTCTACTAAAGATATTATCACCATATCTTCTATGGGCATCTTTTACAAGCGGTACTTTATTTATCATTGCACGAGCCAGTGGACCTACTTCATAGTATTTATCTTTGTACATTACATTTTTAGCTAGTGAATTTGGATTGGTATACTCTTTTACGTAGTCTATAGATATGTTATGTGTAGCTATAGTCTTATGAGACTTGCCCTTGGTAAAGTAACTATTCTCTCCAAAAGCTATAAATCTATCGTAAGTTTTTCCATATGATAGATATTTTTTCTTTTTTATACCTTTTAAAATATCAGGTAAATCACCACTCTTTTTTAAAACTTTATCTACATTGTCACATACTAAGAAGTCTTTTGTGTCAGCTTGTACTACATTTGTTTCAAAAAACTTTATAGCTTCTTCTATGTAGTGTTTTACTTTAATAATATCTACTTCAGTTACATCACAAACAACACCGCCGACTATAGCATAAGAAGTGTGCGGATATTGTCCGCCAAATACAGCTATTGCTTTAGCCATAAGTTGACTAGGATATGTAGCTTTGAGTACTTCTTGTTTTTCACCAAAAAGAGGTCTCATAGTAAGATAGAACCATTTAAAATGGTTTTGTATAAGCTCAAAGGTAAGAGTCAGTTCTCTGATTATCTTGGCTTTGTTAGATATCTCTAAGTTTTCATAACAGTCTTCAAGAGCCTGAACCGTAGCTATAAGGTGAGCATGTCCGCATATTCCACAGACTCTGGGGTTAATAACAAGAGCATCTAGAGGAGACTTACCTTTTAGAATTTTTTCTATATTTCTAGCAGTCATAAACTCGATATCTACAAAGTCAATCTTTCCATCTTCGAAACTAAAGTCCAGTTTCGCTTCACCTTCTATCTTTTCTATTAGCTCAATCATCAAATAACTTCTTTTCTAATCTATCTATTGTAAATGCTTTTGTTATACCAGCGAGTGTAAGATATGTTCTTTTTCCTACACCAAGAGGAAGTTCCTGAGGAATACCCATGTTCTTTTTTGTACCAAATAGATTACTTTTTGGAAATCCAGGTTCAGTACATCCCATACAAGGAAGACCTGCTCTGGTTTTTGAGTTTACTTCATTCCAGAGTATTTTGTTACAGCTTCCGTGTGTAAATGGTGCTTGGCATCCATGATCGTAAAACATACAACCTTCAAGCTCACCAAACTTATGATTATCTACTTTATACTCAAAGTATTCATTTCTTGTACATCCGTTATGAATAGTATAGGCGAAGTAATCTTTTGGTCTTAAAAAACTGTCCAGCTGTAAATCAACACTTTTTTTAATAGCGTAGAGAGTATTTACTAAAACTTCCGGATGTACAGGGCAACCTGATAAAGAGATGGTTTTGCCCAACAGATCTTGAAATCTGTCTATTTGTTTTTCTTTTTCAAAGTGTAGTCCGGTTGTATCTTTATAGTCGCTCTCTCTAAAGATTCCACCAAAAGTTGCACAAGTTCCTACTGTAATTATTTTTTTAACTATTTTTGCATACTTTTTGATTATATCTACAACTCTAACATCTGCTCTTTTGATTTCATCAGAGATTGAGCCCTCTATAAGTAATATATCACACTCTATTGTCTCTGAGACAATCTCTTTAAGGCTATAGTTAGAGTCGATTACGGGGTGGTATATGAATTCAAAATCGTTTAGAAATTGTTCCATATATGGATAGTTTAAAAAGGAGTGAGTGTTACCGTTACAAGCTATAGAGCTAAGCCATAACACTCTCACCTTATTATTCATGATCTTTTAAACGCTTAAAGCTTTGTATACATTATATGATATATCATCAACATAATCATCTAACTCTTTAGGTAAAATATTTTCACCTTTTAAAAAAACCATACCACCAAGATAGCCCATAAAAAGTCCAAAAGCACTAAAAAAATCTTGATCTCTCAAGTCTCCACATCTTACACCTTCTTCAAAATAGATCATAATCTCTGTAACAAACTCGTTAACACAGATCATTCCTTCACAGCCCTCTTTAAAGACTTCACGATTTGATAAATAGATTCGTAAAAAATAATCTATCATCTCAGGTTTTTGCATAGCTGTTTCAAAATAAACTTCTATTATTTTTCTAGTTTTTTCTTGAGTAGATATATTTTGTTCATTAATTTCTTTTAATTTATGTCCTAGATATACTGATATGTACTTTATTATCTCTTTGGCAAGGAAATCTTTTGATTTAAAGTAGTTATACATATTACCAACACTCATCTTTAGCGCATTCGCTATGTCAGGAATGGTAGTATTATAAAAACCCTTTACAGAAAAAAGTTCTAATGCACTTTGCATTATCTGTTCTTTTTTTTGTTCTTTTTTACTTAACAATATCTCTTCTCCTTAACTTCTTAGGCAATTATACTATGTCTAATCGTCTAATGCAAAACCTTTTGAGAAGTATGGGTTATTTAGTTGAAACTTGCTTAGTATTCTGCTGTAAAGTACTGTATTTTCGAACATATCGCCCATCATTACAAACTTATCAATTTTAAATTTCGTCTTTAATTGAGTCAAAGTTGAAATAGCCATATCGCCAAGAGCTTCAAAAATAGAGTATGCTAAATAGTGTTCATCAGTATCTGCTAGTTTAAAGCTCATAATAGAACCTAAAAAAGAAACATAATCAAACCCCTCATCACAAAAGGCAGCATCTATCTTTAGTCCACCATTTCCATGAAATTCTAAAGACTTGTCACTCACTGACTCAAAACTTTTATCTTTAAGTTCAAGTATAGATGCAACTGTCTCAAACATTCCATATTCATCATTTTCACGAAGTTCTTGCATAATGTGAGGAAACTTTTTCTCAAAATTTGGAAGAAGTTTAGATTTATTTTCATCATTTGACATCTGCTGCAGTACATCTATTAGTCTAAAATCCTGAAAACTTATAACTTTTTTATGTCCTGTTTCATTTGATACTATAAAAGAAATTCCATGTCTAGTACTTAAATCTGCAGCGATTGAACCTTTAAGAAAGCCTGCTTCTTGTGCAATGTTTAAAAATCTATTGATTTCTTTGTCAGCATCTAATTCTTTTAGCTCTTTTGTTACACCTCTTGCATCTCTTATTACAGTTGTATTATCTTGAACAACAACAACTTTCAGATCATCACTACTCTCAAAAAACAGATATTCAACTTCGCTCTCTCTTGCATTTAGTGCAACTAGATTACTCTTTACACTATATGGTGACTTTATATTTATAAAGTTCTTTCCACTCAGTTCTCTTAAGATTTCATCTTTAATAGTAACTTTGAGAGTCGGTTTTTCTATACTAAATAGTGCTTTTATCTCTTCCTCGGTCATCATAAATAGCCTATTCACACTGTTTGGGTCTACTACTAAAAGATCACTTCCTTCGCTATAGTGTGGAGAATAATATTTAGAGTCCAAGAACTCTTCATTAGCCTCGTTTGAGTAGTGCGTACACTTTAGAGAATCATTTAAATAGTCTTCACTTGCCGGATCTGTTAATTTTTCTAAGCATCTAGGACATGCTGATATATTATAAGTTGGTGATTTAAAATCTGATTCTAAACTATCAGAATCNNGTATATCACCTAGGAACAAAGAGTGAGCCAGATATTTATTTGAGAGTTGGCTAAAGTCAGCTATTGCTTGTGCATTTGTGTCATCTAACCTCATAACTATAGAATCATCAGCTTGAGAGATACTTCCGACAATGCCACTCTCTTTAATCATAGATTGTAAAAATCCTGCAAAATATTTACTGTCGCTTTTATATTTAATTACTTGCTTGATAGCCATTTTTAAACTCACTTTGTGGATTTGCATATTTTTCTATAATATCATCTAGCAGTACAGTCTCGGGATTTCTTTTGTACTTTATACCGGACCTGTCTAACTCATCTACTGCTGCTTCTATTAAGTTATGGAACTTATCTTTCATCTCGTTCGTCAGACCAATATTTACACTTGCAATATCTTTTGGAATAATACCTATGATATTTACATCTGCCATTTTTTCCAAGAGTGAGCATATCTCTAGCATCTCTATGATCTCTACTTCATGGGCAGTCTGTTTATAACTTCCTAGACCTAGTAACTCTTCTGATGGTAAGTTATAAATAGAACCTACCTCATCATCCATAGTTATAGTATCAAGGATTATCACCTTATCATAGTCTTGATAGTATGTCATTAGTTGAAAGCCCAGTACTCCGCCATCAACTAATGTCACATCATCTGTAAATGTAAAATTTTCTTCTATATACCTTGAAGCGTATACACCTACACCCTCATCTTGGTAAATTATTGTACCCGCACCAACGATTGCTATTTTCATTATAAATATACTCCATGATTTTTGCCTAAACGGCTAGCTAGCCAAAGGAAACTTATTCCTTTGGCGTACAAATAGTTACTTTTCTTCTACAAATTTGTTTCCACCAACAACGATGTTGATATCACCCTCTTTCCAGAAGATTGTTCTCCATATTTGATAATAAACATGAAACATCACCCATACAAGAATTGCATACATAGTATAGTGGTGTGAGATTCTCACATCCATATATGTTCCACCTGTCACAGCCACCGTCCAATCAGTTGTCAAGTGAAGTATAGCAGGCCACCATGCTCCAATAGAACTGATTCCAGATGCAAGTCCATGTACATACAATTGCAGTCCTGTAAATAGCATCCAGACTAACAACATATGAAATACAAAGAAAAATACAGAGTTAAAACTATCTGTATGAGATGAATCAAACTCTTTTACACGATTAAGTGTAATCAAGTTAATAAGTACATCTACAAACTCTTTTACATTTTTAGCATTTGGAATTAACTTTTTATAAGGCTTTTCAAATCTTGAAAAAAAGTACAAATAAGCCACAATAACACTACTAACATCAAAGATGATAGCAACTATGAGGTGCCCTAATCTATTCCACGCCATTACATACTTGTCAACCGCAGGATCTGCGATAAAACTTTGATAATATGGATGACCGATATATAGACCAGTCACTACTGCAACGATCATAGAGATAGCAACCACCCAGTGGTTTATTCTCATAAACCCAGTCATCCTCTCAACTTTTTTATAACTCATGATGGGCTCCTTTAAACGGCGCAGCTAGTGTTTACTTTAAAACTACTAAGCTCTCTTCTTTTTGTATCCACTATATGTACAGCACATGCTATACAAGGGTCAAAACTGTGTACAGTTCTTAGTATCTCCAGTGGTTGTTCAGGGTCTGCTACTTTAGTGCCAATAAGCGCTGATTCATAAGCACCTTTTCTATCTTTGTAGTCTCTTGGAGCTGCATTCCATGTTGATGGTACAACCGCCTGATAATTCTCAATCTTACCATCTTTAATAACTACCCAGTGTCCTAAACCACCACGAGGTGCCTCAGCCATACCGAAACCTCTAGCATCTTTAGAAACTTCTTCAAAATCGAACTCTGTCCAAGTACTAATATCACCAGATGCAACATTAGCAGCTAACTCATCAACCCAACCCATCATAACATCAGCCATAAGTTCAGTCTCAATTGCACGAGCGGCTGTTCTTCCTACAGTTGAGAAAATAACAGATGCCGGAGCAGCAGTTTTAAGACCTAAAGTTTTCCCAAGTTTAGTTAAAAAACCAACAGCATACTTAGTAATATTTTTATCACCTGCAGCAAGACCGACAGCTATTCTAGCTAGTGGACCTACTTCCATTCTTGTATCATCATATAGTGGTGACTTAATCCAAGAATATTTTTCTTTAGTTTTTAGATACGCATAACCATCCGCTTTTTTTTCTAAACCAGTATAATTAGGCTTTGTCTCACCCTCAAATGGGTGAAGACCTTTGTCATTTTCACCTTCATACCATGCATGTGAAACATCTTCAGTAATCTTAGTTTGATCTAGTGGATAAAGTTTAGACAAATCACCATTTAGTACTACACCGCTAGGAAATAGTTGAGATGATGTGTAAAAACCTGTATCATCAAGTTTAAAGTCCCCATAACTCATATAGTTTTTTAATCCTGAACCAGTTCCATCAAGAGCTTCATCTGCATAAACAGTACCCGCCATTAAAACATCTGCAAGATATGCATTCTTAATAAATTTTCTAAACTTATTTAAAAGTGATTTAAACTCAGCAATTCTTGCAGGATTTTGAATATCAGCAACACAGGTTACTCCACCAACTACTAGTGATTGAGGGTGAGGCATTTTGCCACCAAAAATTGCCATCATCTTAGAAGCATCTCTTTGCATATCTAGTGCTTGTAAATAGTGAGCAACTGCAACTAGATTTTGTTCAGGTGATAGTTTATAGTTTTTATTTCCCCAATACGCATTTGAAAAAATTCCAAGACGACCCTGCGCAACAAACTT
>LGOV01008451.1_pt7 | contig 10659 bp, 9 predicted proteins | sample 469881 | NCBI WGS metagenome assembly LGOV01 (sample SAMN03857199, study PRJNA290197) | marine sediment metagenome | biome: marine cold seep biome; feature: cold seep; material: marine sediment; isolation source: sample #5579, elevator 3A push core 41 containing 12 cm of sediment... ...
GATATCATAGATGTAGGTGGAGAATCTACTCGTCCAGGGTCTTTATCAGTGGATTTAGAAGAGGAATTGTTAAGGACGATACCTGTTGTCAAAGGAATTTCCAAGAATTTAGATACCTTGATTTCTATAGACAGTTATAAGGCAAAGGTTGCATATGAAGCTCTTAAAAGTGGTGCGAATATCATCAACGATGTTTGGGGATTTCAAAAGGACCCCGATATGGCAAAAATTGCTGCTGAGTTTCAGGTGCCGTCAATTTTAATGCATAATAAAACTGATACTGAATATGATATAGATATTATCGAGAGTATGAAATCCTTTTTTGATAAATCAATTGAATTAGGATTGAAAAATGGATTAAAAGAAGAGAATATCATATTGGATCCCGGTATTGGTTTTGGAAAAACACCAGAGCAAAATGTATATGTTATGAGTAGATTGGATGAGATAAAAGCATTTGGTTTTCCAGTTTTACTTGGAACATCAAGAAAATCAATGATTGGAAAGATTCTTGACCTTCCAGCAGATGAGAGATTGGAAGGAACTCTAGGAACCAATTCATATGGTGTTTTACTAGGGTGTGAAGTTATTAGAGTTCACGACGTAAAAGAGCATCTAAGGATGGTAAAGGTAATGGATTCTATAATTAGAGGTACGATTTAATGGATAAAATATTAATGAATGATATGATTTTCTATGCCTATCACGGTGTTTTAGAAGAAGAGAAAAGACTTGGGCAGAGATTTATAATAAGCATAGAGTTATTGCTGGAATTGAAAGCAGCTGGTCTAAGTGATGATGTTATGGATACAGTAAGTTATGCTGATGTTTATGAGGATGTAAAAGAAATTGTTTATGACAATAAATTCAACCTTATAGAAAAATTAGCTGAAGAAATCAGTAAGGTTGTTTTAATGAAATATTCTTTAGTAAATGAAATTAAAATTAAAATTCTAAAACCTGAAGCACCTGTAAATGGAATATATCATAGTTTTGGGGTGGAAATATGCAGAAACAGATAGCATATCTTGGATTGGGCAGCAATATAGGAAATAAATTTGAATATATTGAGAAAGCCATAGAACATATCTCGAGAAATTCTAAAATTGAAATAATAAAACAATCTTCTTATTACGAGACGAATCCTGTGGGGTATGAAGATCAAGAAAGTTTTATTAATATGTGTCTTGAAATAGAAACTGATTTTAGTCCTCTTCAATTACTGGAAGAAACACAAAAAATTGAAAATTCACTTGGAAGAACAAGAGAAATTCGTTGGGGCCCAAGGACAATCGATATCGATATTCTTTTATATAGTGATTTAATAATGAAGAATAGTATTTTAACTATTCCTCATCCAAGAATGACTGAAAGAGCATTTGTATTGATTCCATTACAGGAAATAAATAAGGGTATCATTATCAATAATAAGAGAATTGATGAATATTTAAGTAAAATCGAAGGACAAGGGGTTAAAAAAATAGAAAATGAGTAATATAATTTTAAATGGAAAAATAATAAAAAAAGTCAAGGTCAAAGATGTTGTTTTCGGTGGTGAGAAGCCAGTTGTCATTGCGGGTTCTTGTTCAGTGGAATCTCGTGAGCAGATTATAGAACTGGCAAAAAAATTAAAAGCAATTGGTGTGGATGTTTTAAGAGGAGGGGCTTTTAAACCGAGAACAAGTCCTTATTCTTTTCAAGGCTTAGGCGAAGAAGGGCTTAAGTATTTGAAAGAAGCATCCGAAATAACAGGAATTCCTGTTGTATCGGAATTGATGGAAGCAGCGGATATCGAATTATTATGCAAGTATGTCGATATTATTCAGATCGGTTCTAGAAACATGCACAACTATTCTTTACTTAAAGCAGTGGGAGAATTAAATAAACCAGTGCTGTTGAAAAGAGGAATGAGTGCTACTATTAAAGAATGGATATTGGCAGCAGAATATATTGCTTATTATGGAAATAAGAATATTATTCTTTGTGAGCGCGGTATTAGAACGTTTGACAACTATACTAGAAACACACTAGATTTGGCAGCAGTACCGATTATGAAAAAAGAAACTGGATTACCTGTAATAGTAGATCCGAGTCATGGTACGGGGATTAGAGAGCTGATCATGCCACTGTCGTTAGCATCAATAGCAGTGGGGGCAGATGGAATTATGATTGAAGTTCATGAAGATCCAGATAATGCTTTATCAGACGGAGAACAATCACTGAATATTGATCAATATGAAGATCTATTTAATAAAATTAGAAATAATCAGTAATGAGGATAAAAGCATATATTCTAGTCAAATTACATGAAATTATTCATTAAACACATCGTTTTAGCGATGTGTTTTTTATTTTTGCAAAAATTTGTTGTTGATTTGATAATCAATTGGGTAAATTCTTATTGGGAGGAGATAAAATGAAAAAATTTACAAGTTTATTACTAGCAGTATTACTTATTATGACTCTTAGCATGGGTGCTTTTGCTATGGATTCATATGTAATTGAGCAAGGGGACACACTTTATAAAATTTCTGGCAAAGTTGGTGTGTCTATTGAAGAATTAGTAGAGTTGAATGGCATCGAGAATCCAAATTTGATTTATACTGGAGATTTATTAAAACTCGTACCTGATTACTCTTCTATGGATTTAAATGAACAATTAGTTATGGCAACAGTATGGTTCCAACAATCTGCTGAGATGAGAGCTATTTCTTATCAAACTTTCAACTTTGCAAAAGTATTAGTTGATATGGATTTGGCTGATGAAACAGTCACTGCAGAAACTAGAGCAATCGTTGTGGATTTAGATGAAACAATTATTGATAATAGTGATTATGAAGCTTGGTTGATTGGAAAAGATTTTGGATATTCTTCTTCAACATGGAATCCTTGGATTCAAGCAGGTATAGCACCGGCATTACCAGGTGCGGTGGAATTCTTGAATTATGTTGCTGATCAGGGAGTACACGTATACTATATTTCCAACAGAAAAGTTTTAGATGACAACAGTGGATACATTGGAACCAAGGCTAACTTGATGGCGTTAGGTTTACCATTTGCAGACGAGGAGCATTTATTACTTAGAACTGGATCATCAAATAAGACAGAAAGAAGAACTTATGTAGAAGATCAACATCATGTTATTTTGTATATGGGAGATAATTTAAATGATTTTCTAGCTGATTTTGCAGGAATTGGTGTCGATGAAAGACTTGCTGTTACAGATCAGTATAAAGCTGAATTTGGTAAGAAATTCATAGTAATGCCGAATCCTATGTACGGTGAGTGGGAAGGTTCGATTTACAACTTCAACTGGGGATTCTCTCCATTAGAAAAGAGTGAAGCAAGAAAAGATATATTAAGAACTTGGGATCATTAGAATAAAAAAGCTGGAGATAATTTATCTCCAGCTTGCTTTATTTTTTAATTACCTGAAAAATACTTTAAGAAATCGTTATTTCTATCGAGATAGATAACTGTATTTTCATCAAATGCATTTTCATAAGATTGTAAACTTCTCCAGAATTCATAGAAACCAGGATCTATACTGAAAGCATTTGCATAAATTTCTAAAGCGGTTGCATCAGCTTCACCTAGAATTTTTTCAGATGTTTCAATAGATTCTGCGTTGATGGTAGCAACTTCTTTATCTGTATCAGAAACTGTATTTTGATATAATTCTAAACCTTCAGCTCTTTTTTGTTCAGCAATGGCTTCACGTTCAGCTATCATTTTAGCATAAGTAGATTCAATGTTTGATGGAGGTAAAATTGTTCTATAGACCTCGATATCTATTAAGGCAATGCCTTTTAATGCTAAATCCTCGTTAAGTTCTTCTTTTGCCAATTCCAATATGGCAGTCAGTTTCTCTTTGTCGGTTAAAAAATCCCTTGAAGTCAAACTGTTGACTTTCTCAATAACAGCTGCGTAACCGATTTCATCAATAACACTGTTTGCTTTATTTACTGTTCCCATAGAAGATCTAAATAACCCTGGGTGAGTAATTTCCCATTGAGCATACATAGCTATTTCATATTTGATTTTATCTCTAGTATTAATGTTGGCAGAGTTTGAAATATAAGTGTTCAACTTGCTTGAATCCTTTTCAATTTGAGTAATGAAAGGAATTTTAAAGAACAATCCTTTTTTCTTGACAATTTCTATGTCAGAAAAACTAGCAATCAACTTATTTTGTTCCTCAGCCAATGTATTGTCAGTATCAACGATGATTCTTGAAATCTTACCAAATTGCTTGACTAAAGCTACCTCATCTTCTTCAACGATATATAAAAAGCTGTTTAAGCTTCCTAAAATCAGTATTAGCACAAAAAACAATCCACCATATTTCATAATTTTCTTAGCAGACGCCTTAACTTCTTCTGCTTTGTCTTTAAACCTATCAGTATTGAAATCATTACTATTCATTTACACTACCTCCTCTGCTTAATGTTTCGGGATTGAGAGGCAAATACTTGATTGTACCACTTGAGTCCATATCGATAATATACTTGTATTGAACTGTGCTTAAGATCTTTTCCATAGTCTCAAGATATAAACGTGTTTTTGTTATATCTTTTGCAACTGCATACTTTTCATATACCTGCATAAAGTTTTCAACATCGCCTTTTGCTTGCGATATTTTCTGAGCTTTATATGCTTCAGCAGATTGAATTCTTTGATATGCATCCGCTCTTGCTTGTGGAAGTTTTTCATTTTTGTACCTATCTGCTTTTGATAAGAATTCCGTTTTTTGATTCTCGGCATTATTAACATCGTCATAAGCAAATTGTACTGATTCAGGAAGTAAAACATCGGTAAATTTTACATCTGTAATAGTGATTCCCAATCCATATCTAGCCAATTTTCTAGATAATTCTGGTAGTATTTCTGTTGCGATTATTTCTTTATTGATCAATGCTTGTTCAAGATCTTTATTTTGCATGTTTCTTCTTAAAACACTTTCGAATGCCAGTCTGATAGTACCAATCTGATCATCTACATTAAAAAGGTATTCAGCTGGATCTGTGATGCGGTACTGAATTATAGCACCGATATTAACCAAATAAGAACCTTTTGTCAGTACAATAGACTCGTCGGTTACATCAGTGTATGTTGGAGCTGATGTACTCGTTGGGTCGTCCTTTGGACGGTAACCATATTGAATACTTCTTGTTTCGTTGGTTTTAACAATAGTTACTCTGTCGATCAATGGAATTTTAAAATTCAGACCTGATTCAGTGTTGATTGTAATAACTTCGCCAAATCTTTGAACGACTGCTTGTTCTGTGTTTTCTAGAAAATAATAACTTTGCATACCGGCAAAAGCGGCGATGACAAGAATTATTACTAAAAAGATAAATTTTCCGTTTTTCATCTAATAAATTCCTCCTTTTGTTTATTAAATACTAATATTTTTTTGATTTATTGAACAAATGAAATATAATGTTCTTAGNNGGTCAAATGGCATTTTTTTTCACAATGTCTTTATTCCCTTTTTTAGTTGTATTATTCACCGTCATAGGTAAACTATCTTTAGACTCGGAAATTTTAAGTGAATTTGCAAAGATATTTGTACCAGAGGATATTAATTATTTTGTATCAGGCTATATAGATAATATAACATTTAACACTACTGGTGTAATTTCAATGTCTTTGTTAATTACATTATGGTCTTCATCTAAGGCAGTTCACGCTATGATGAAATCATTAAACATGGTTTTTGAAGTAAATGAAAATAGAAATTATTTTTATTTAAGGCTTATGGGTATTCTCTATACATTAATACTAATAATTATCATAGCATTATTTTTGTTTTTGCCGACAATAGGTATCAGAATATTGGAATTTTTCAATCCGCTTTTCAATATTCCAGATAAATTCTTAAAATTATATCAAATTTTCAAATGGTTAGTTATTGTTGTTTCGTTTTTCTTTATAATGCTTACAATATATATTGGAGTTCCAAACTTAAAAGTGAAGTTTAAAGATGCTCTCTATGGTGCGGTTTTTTCACTTTTAGGCTGGTTGTTGAATGCGATAATATACTCTTTCACCATTAATAAATTTGGAAGAATGTCCATTGTATATGGAGGTATTTCAGCATTTATACTACTGTCATTATGGATATACATCAATTCTATAATAATCATGATAGGCGCTGAAATAGTATCTTATAAAATGAAAAATCCTGTATAACAGGATTTATTTTTTTTGAGTAAATACTTGCACTCCTCTTAGAATAACCAAAACAATAAATATTGCGAGTATAGAATAATTAATAACGTTAGAAAATTCATAAGTCAATAAAAATGTATAAAAAATTGTAAGGGCTACCGCAGTAACAAAAATCATTAAGATTTTTTGTCCAATAGTTTCCTTAACTACCTTATGAGCTTTTTCTGCATCTAATTTCTTTTTAATTTCAAATAGATCAAATTTTGCCATATTTTCACCTCGAAGTTATTATACTATAAATTATTGTAAAATCAAAAAGAATATTATATTTGGTTTTGGGGAATACTATTAATAGAATATGGTAATATATATATAGATGGGGGAATGAATATGCATAAGATTTCTAATAAAGTTTTTGAGCAGATAAAAATTGAAGTTCTAAATCCAGTATTTTTACAGAAATATGGATTAGATTATGATTTAATAGAAAACTATATATTTGGCAATGAATTTTATACTCATATAAATGACTGTATTTCTGAGAAAAATTTTAATTCTACGGTAGTTTTTAAAGCGTTTCGTAGGCTTATTATGTCTTTAAATAAAGATGATAAAGTGAATGAGGATAATGTTTTGAATTATATCTATCATTATTCACTTGGCAAGTCTTTTCCTGATGCAGTTCAAATGTTTACAACTGAAGAAAATTATGGAATTATGGAACTTGCATTGAAATTGTTTCAAATAATTTTCAGATTTGAGACAGAATGTGAATGCGATACATGGCCTAGTAAATATCCTTTAGAATTATTGGATAAAGCCGAGTATAAAATATTTGATTCTAGAGCTGAGTATAAAACATTTCTAAAATCTTTTAATTGTGATTATGTGTATGAAATGATGAAGCTTAATCAAGATGTTATTGGTTACAATACCCTTGATCATATTTGTGGTGTCCATCATATTTCTATGAATATTGCCAGACAGCTTAAACTTAAGGAAATAGAAATTGATTTAGGCTTGGTATCGGGGTCCGCAGCAGGTCATGATATTGGAAAATTCGGATGCAAACCTGAAGAAGCTCACAAAGTTGCTTATTATCATTATTACTACTCAGGAGAATGGTTTAAGAAAAGAGAAATTGTATATATTAGAAATATTGCAATAAACCATTCAACTTGGGATTTAGAACTAGACAATTTGACTATTGAATCTTTGCTTTTGATTTATAGTGATTTTAGAGTTAAGCAAGGTCTTAACAATGAAATGAAATTTTATACTCTAGAAGATTCTTTCGATGTCATACTGAATAAACTCGATAATGTAGATGAAGCCAAGAAAAACCGTTATTACAAGGTTTATGCAAGGTTAAAAGATTTTGAATGTTTTTTAAAGCGGTATGAAATAAATTTGAATCCCGAATTTGATATTAATAAAGATAAAATTGTTATGCCTAAAAGAAAATATTATTCACTCGTTCAGGGTCAAGAGATAATAGAGGGAACCAAATTTTTGTCGATAAGTCATAATATCCAACTTATGAATATGTTGAAAACAGAAGACTCTTTAAATAAAATGCTTGAGAATGCAAGAGGTATAGATAATATCGATAGTCTAAGAGGGTATATTAATATTATTCAAGAATATAATACTTATTTAACTCAGAAGCAAAAATTGATGGTTATCAAGTTTTTATATGAAAGATTAATAATTCCGGAAGAGGATATTCAAATAGAATCCGCTAAGATAATTGGAGAATTAATTGCAACTTTTAATGAAAAAATGCGTAAAGAATTACCTGAGAAGATAGTACTTTTAGCTCAAGAAATTACATCTGATGATTTATTGGTGAAGTATATCGATAGTTTTTTAAATCCAGAACAAAAAATTATTGAAAAGCATCGTGCCATTATTTCAAGAAACCTTAAATCTATGATTAAAGCATATTTCAATAGCATTGAAGAAGAAACAAAACAAGGAAAAGCTCAAATCGTTTTGGATGCAGTAGAACCCTATTGTCAAATGGGTGAATATATAAAGTATTATTTAGGGATTGTCAAAGTGCTTCCGATTTATACGATGACATATGATCAAACAAAACACATTGTCAATAGGGTTATTGAGTATACGGATAATCAAGATATTGAGATTCGCCTTATTGCGTGGGATTCACTCAGCACTGTTTTGCCTTATATTGAAAAATCGTTACGAAAAGAGATAGATCTATCGATGTCTTATGATCGATTAAATGAATTGGATAAAACTGAAGCCTATATAATCATAAAAAATCTTAAACTTCTTAATCCACAGAATGAAGTTATTCAAAATGAAGATGAATTTATTTATAGTGATATTGAAGGTTCATCAGATATGTTTTTGAGTAATTTAAAGGTTGGAACAACAATGATTTCAAAGAAAATTCAAATTGAAATCTTATTGAAGTATGGAATATACAACAAAGATACAAAAGGATTTTATACAGCGATGCACTTTAGCAACATGTTGAAAATTGTCAATAATGAAGAAGTCAGAACTGCAATTGGAGAAGGATTGACTTATTTAACAAATTACCTTTCTTTTGAAGAAAAAACTGAAATTGCAATTGAATTATTAAGAGCACTTGAACTTGAAAACTTTCAGTATACAAAATATATTCCTGAGTATTTAGGAATTATGTTGATTAATATTGAACCTAAAGAGCTTGATGAAATCATTAGTGATTTTAAAGTCAAAATTAAAAAATCAAATAGACAACTAAGTACTTTGATTCTTAAAACAGTAGGAGTATTTATAATCAATTATTCAAAATACAAGAACATATTCAGTGAGTCAGAGGATGTCTTTGAAGAACGGTTGAAAAATTTATTAAGTATAGTAATGAACGGTTATGTCAGCTATGAACCGCAAGTGAATCAGATGGCTGTTAGAGTGCTGGGAAAAGATATCTTTGATTCAAAGGTAATATCTTTAGAGGAAAAATCAGTAATCTATAAAATAATCGGTAAAAAACTATTATCACTATTAATTAATAACGATGAGAGTGTTGAACTTAACTTTTTAAATAATGCGGCGGGGATAAAATATCTATATAGATTTGTTTCTGAATATATGTTTTATTATGGAGAATTAAAAATAGACAAAAATAAAAACATTGCATATTTCCCAGGGGCATTTGATCCGTTTAGTTTGAGTCATAAAGAAATTGCTAAAAGGATTAGAGATTTAGGGTTTGAAGTTTACCTTGCTGTTGATGAATTCTCATGGTCAAAACGAACTCAACCGAATCTTATTAGAAGAGCGATTATAAAAATGTCTGTAGCTGACGAATTTGATATTTATGTATTTCCTAGGGATTTACAAGTCAATATAGCTAATAAAGCTGATATAGGAAGTTTAAAGACTTTTTTTGGAGACTTAGAAGTCAATTTGGTTGTGGGCAGTGATGTCATTATGAATGCAACTGCTTACAAAAAGCCAAAAACAAAGCATAGTATTCATACCTTAAGGCATGTAATCTTCACAAGACATGAAGCAAATGATTTGGGTGTGAAATTTAGAATCTTAGAGGAGAAAGTTAAAAACTATGGTATTGATGTAACTTATTTAACATTACCTGATAAACTTCAAATGATAAGTTCAACTCAGATAAGAAATTATGTTGATGATAATAGAGATATTTCTGAATTGATTGACCCACTTGCTCAAAAATTTATATATGAAAAAGGATTATACTTAAGAGAACCTGAATTAAAAGAGGTAATGACAACCAAAGCAATCGATGTGGAAATTCATGAAAATATCTCGGCTAGTAGATTAAGACTTCTTTTAGATTTGTTGCCTAAGTATAAATTAAAAGAGTTAGATAGAATAAAGGAGTATATAGTACAAAAGAAAGCTAAAGTTTTAATTATTAAAAAGAGAACAGAAAAGAATCAAATAGTTGGATTTTCGGTTTATCATTGGTTAAGATCAAGTCAAATTTATTCTGAGTTCAAGAATCCAGTGTATGAAGAAACTATTAGAATTAATTCGATAGGAAGAATTTTATTAATAGATGGGATATATGCCAATGATCAATGTGAAACGCGAAATATCGAACAATTAGTGTTGACTGAGGTATTAGCATATAATTTAGCGAGAGATTACACGTATGCGATCTATAGAGATTTTATGATTAGCAGACCACATAAAAATGTTGAAAAAGTATTGACTATGCAAGGCTTTGTTAAATTATGCCTAAATAAAGGTAGTTGTATTTATCATGTAAATATGAGTTCACCATGTACTTTGAATTTAGATATAACTGCAATGATAAAACAACCATTTGCCGGGAATATGAATGTAATAAAAAGTGTTGAAAAAGCGAGAGAAAAACTCTTGGTCGCATTGACCAAATTGTATCCAGGTAATTTAGTATTGTCTTTTGATCGGGGGATGATATACGAGAATTTAATTAAAAAAATTGTAGATGAAAATAAAATGCCT
>LGOV01033544.1_pt1 | contig 10641 bp, 9 predicted proteins | sample 469881 | NCBI WGS metagenome assembly LGOV01 (sample SAMN03857199, study PRJNA290197) | marine sediment metagenome | biome: marine cold seep biome; feature: cold seep; material: marine sediment; isolation source: sample #5579, elevator 3A push core 41 containing 12 cm of sediment... ...
CGATTTTTCGCTGGCCATGAACACCAATAGCTGCGTTGCTCAGGCTTGCAATAGCCTGCTATTCCGCGCCTTCGCGCCTTGCTCTTGATGCTCATTGCTCACCGAGAAAAACGCAATTTGCAACCTTCCGAGGTATATGAAGTTGGCATCAGAGATTGAAAGCTCCACGCTATAATGCTGATCTACTTAAGTTCTGGACTAATATCTCTTTTCGCTACGGTTGGATATCATAACAATCCTCCTTGACACGGAAAGACTCACATAACGAGTCAAACATAGACTTTAATGGGTAACCCTTTCTTCATGAGACCATGGGGCTGCCGGATGAGCTTCTGACGGTCATCGAATTCGCACGTAAAATAAGGAGCCATGGCGCCCGGCGCAGGCAGATTCAGTACATCGTCGCCCTCATGCGGCATATCGACCCGCAACCCATCGAAAACGCCCTCGATCGCATCCAGACGGGAAACTTACGGAAATAACCTGGCGCCCGCCGGAAACACGCAATTCCAACCCCGTCTCCCTTATCATATCCAACGACAATTTTGGAGTCAAAATCATCCTTCTCAAATGTTGAATGCTATCCTGTTTAAGACATACCTATCCATCAGCCAGCCCGGGCAAGGCGGTTTTCTGTTGACTATAACCAGCTAATTTGGTAGAAATTTTTGAAGTCTGTGGAGTTTCGCATCATGGCATAGTAAGGAAAGGCATCTCTGGTAAGGGCTCCTAAATGAAGCGGGAGGCGTGTATTTTGAAGCGAGATGTGGTTTTTCGTAGATTTTAATCTATTAGCAGAACTAGTACGCCATTTTGTTACAGACTAATGAGAACACCATGTTTTGGGCAGATGGTTATAGATTAGGAGAAAAAAATGAAAAATAAACATTCAAAAAACGACCTGTCAATCCTGGATGTAAACAGGTTGCGACAAATTGAAAAATTTTTCTTAACGATGTGTAATTACTTCGGTTACAATGAAATCAAGACTTCTACTATTGAACATCAATATATCTTTACCGCCAAAAATGTTTTTAGTACTGAAAATATTGAACGGATGATTGATTTTTTCGATAAAGCTGAAGGATGGGGAGGTGAACCTGTAGTTTTACGCCCTGATTCTTCACCTTGTGTAATACGGTCATATAATCAGAGCATACGTAACAATTCTGAATCTGTAAAACAAAAATTCTGCTATGTTGAGAATCAGTTTATGTTGACAGATAATAAGGAAGCAATTTCCGAGAGATGGCAGTGCGGTGTTGAAAACATTGGTCTTCAAAATCCAGCGTCGGATAAAGAAGTTCTGTCTTCGGATATTGAAGTTATTTATATGGCAAATGATATTATTCAGGCAATTATGCCTGGTAAAACCTGTCTCGTTCTGTCATATCCTTCAATAATAAGAAGCATGATAGAAAATATTGCTCCTGAAATTGAGGATAATCTCAAAAAAGAAATACACAATAAAAACTTTAATCAAATCAAATTAATAGATAATGTAAAGGATAGAGAAAAACTTTTAAATCTTCTATCGTTACAAGGAGAATCTGTTGAGTATTTAATAACACTTAAAGATACATTATATGAATACACAGAGGTTTTTCCAAAGTTTGAAAATTTTATTAATATCTGCAAGTTATTAGACAACCTGGAATATTCATACCTGATTGATTTTTCATTACTCGGGGACCTGGATTATTATACGGGAATTCGCTTTCAAATTAATTTGACAAATTCAAAAAGCAAAAAAGATATTTTATGCGCTGGCGGCCGTTATGATAATCTTATCGGGAATATGTATGAAAACATGTTTGATGAAAAACTTAGCTCTGTTTCAATTCCAGCAACCGGTTTTGCATTATATATTAAAAATATACTTAACTCTTTACCTGAAAAAAGTATCAGAAATCAAAATGTAAAAATCTATATAAAAAATATTTCAAAGACAAATATTAAAACCGCTCAAAAATTGTGTGCTAAATTATCTCAATTAGGTTTTGCGCCTCAGATAACTTGTTGTCCTGTAGAAGATGAACTTGAAGATATTGCAATGGTTTTGGAAGTAGATAAGCATGATTACAGCATCAAATATAGCCAAAATAATAAAGATATCTTTGTTAAAATGATTGGTGGATTCAATGACTGAAAAAACAATTAGCTTGAGTCTTCCTAAGGGTGAAGTGCTGGAACCTATAGCCGAATATTTAGAAAATATTAAATTTCCTATTTCAGGATATAATTCCAAAAATCGAACTTATCGACCTGAAGTAAAGGGACTTCCTGTTCGAGCAAAAATAATGGCGGAAAAAGATATAGCCTGTCAGGTTGGTGTAAAAAATTACGACATCGGTATCTGTGGTTTTGACTGGATACGCGAACATAAGATTAAATACAAAGGGACCAAGTTGCATAAATTCAGTCCGCTTAAAAATGACAATAAAAAGACATACCCAAAAGAAATATTCGTGTGCAGCGCAATAAACAGTGGTATTGACACATTGGAGGACTTAAAAACAAGGTCAGGGTATATCACAATTGTCAGTGAGTATGTCAATATTGCCAAAAATTTTGCTATAGAAAATAAGCTCAGGAAATTTAAGGTTTTTTCAGCATGGGGAAGTGTGGAGGCATATCCTCCTGAACATGCTGATATAGTCATTCTTGGTGCCAAAGATGAAAACGAATTGCAAGGATTGGGCCTGTGTATGCTTAAGTGTGAGCTTGAATCCGATATTTGTATTGTAGTAAATAAGATAAAACCATTAAACAAAAAGAATATATCAATTGTGCTTAGATTTTTTTCAAATCCTGGGTTCAGCAAATGACAGAATACTCAAAAAAATTAAACTTTGCCGTTCCGGACGGCCATTTGATGAATCATGTTGTACCGTTTATTACAGGTGCAGGTTTAATACTTGAAGGATATGATAAATCGAATTTAAATCGTCGACCGATTCTGAAACTGAAAACAAACAAAGCAAAAGAATTAATAAAAAATCCTGATCAAATAGCAATTAAAGTGATCCGTCCTCAGGATATGCCAACCCATGTGGCAAATGCAAATTTTGATTTAGCAATTTCAGGCACAGACTGGTTATGTGAGCACAAACTGCGGTTTCCAGGCAGTCCAGTAGTAGAAAAGCTTAAATTAGGCTTTGGAAAAGTACGAATAGTCGCGGCCATACACCAGAATCATGAAAACAATATTGCAGATTATATTAAATCATTTCGCAATAAGAATAAAAAAGAGTATTTCAGAATTGCAACAGAATATGTATATATTGCAAATAACTTTGCCCAAAAAAATAATCTAAATCCTTACAAAATAATTATGACATACGGCGCCACAGAATCAATGATTCCTGAAGATTGTGATATGATAATTGAAAATACGGAAACCGGAAACACATTGAAGAAGAACAACTTGAAAATAATTAAGGAAGTGATGAAATCCGAAGGATGTCTGATTATTAGTAAGAAAAGCCTTGAAAATGAAGAAAAAAGAGATTTAATACAAGGCATTTCTTCACTTTTTTATCGCACTTTGCTAAAATAATTAGTTATCTCATCTATTGATACTTCTTCTTGCTTGCGGGTTTGCAGATTTTTAATCTGAATTGTTCCTTTTTGGAATTCATCTTCACCACAAATTATTACAAACTGAACTCCTCTGCTGATTGCAAAATTAAACTGCCTTTTGAATGTTGTATCGTCTAACAAACAAAGTTCAGCATTAATATCTTGATTACGTAACATGGCCATTATTTTAAGATAATCAATGTCATGGTCTTTTGAGATTCTGAGCACCATTACTTTTGATACTGTCTGTTCTGAGCGGTCAATAGCTCCAAGGTTGTTCAATGCAGCAAAAAGCCGATCAACTCCAATGGAAGCTCCCACTGCCGGTAATTCTCTACCTGTAAAACGGCTTACCAGGTCGTTAAAGCGTCCACCTGAAAATACGCTCCCGAATTCAGGGGCATCCAATAATATCATTTCCATTACAGGACCGGTATAATAATCCAGACCGCGTGCAATTGAAAAATCTATGTCAACAAAGGAGGAGGGGACGCCTGTTGCTCTAATATATTCTAGTATTTGCTGTAGTTCATCGATCCCTTCTTCAGCTATGCTTATTCCTTTAAAAATTTCTCGGCAAAGTTTTAGCTTCTCATCATTGTTTCCTTCCAAATCCAAAAAGGATTTTACACGTTTAATTGCTTCTTTCGTAAGATTCGGCACAGTGTCATGAGGACTTTCCGGTTCAGATCGCAACTCTGATATAACTTTATCTATACCGATTTTGTCGAGTTTATCAAGGATACGCATCATTTCTTTTGTGATGTCATAAGCGGTTACTCTTCCCCTGTTTTTAATATCTGCAAGTATAGCAAGACCGTTGAGAATCTTGCGATTATTCAACCGTATTTTGAACTTATTTATTCCAAGTTCTATCATAGTTGAATACATCATTGTAATAATTTCAACATCGGCCAACATTGATGATGTACCGGCAATGTCTGCATCAAATTGATAAAATTGTCTGTACCGCCCGCTCTGAGGGCTGTCTGCACGAAAAACCGGACCAACGACCATTCTTCGCCAGGGTAGGCGAATACCTGTTTTCTTTTTTGCATCATAAGGGTTTGCAGCCAGTATGCGCGCTAAAGGAACAGTGTGATCAAAAGGTAATGCCAGCGGTTCATCATCCTGTGTACTTTTTATATGAAAAATATTTTTTCCGGTATCACTTGTTTCCCCTGCAAGAGTTTTCAAAAATTCAATATGAGGCGTTTCTATAGGATCAAAACCAAATGATCGAAATACTTTTTCAATTGTTTTTAGCATCTTCTCTCTTGCCAGATAATCTGCTGGAAGAAAATCTAAAAAACCTCCGGGACGTTCCGGCTTGATGACATTATCTACCATAAATTGCTCCTTTACCTGTCACTAACACTGAAAAATTCAATATGTCATATCAATTCAATCATAAATTCCGTTTATGAATCGCGTTTGCATGAGCATAAAAACCTTCATATTCGGCAAATGTTGTCGCGACGTTTTTAATTCGGTGATATCCTTCTTCTGTAATGTAGCCGATGGAAGACCGCTTGAGGAAGTCATATACGGTTATACAAGAAAAAGTTTTGGCAAAACCACCTGTGGGAAGAATAGCATTTACACCTAAAGAAAAATTTCCGATTGTAATTGGTGTATACTTTCCTAAAAGAATCTCACTGGCATTATTAATTTTGGGTAAGACTGCCATTGGTTCATCAACCAGGATTTCCAGATGTTCAGGTGCAAAGTTGTTAATAAATTCAATAGAGGAATCCAAATTGGGTGTTAAAACAATTCCACCATATTTGGATAAAACAGTTTTGCAATATTCCTTCCGCTCTTCCGGCAAATCCTCTATTAATTCCGGCAAAATATTTTGTACTTTTGAGGCCAATGCAGCAGAATGTGTTACAAGAAGAGCCGTAGAATCCGGTCCATGTTCAGCTTCGATAAGTAAGTCAAGAGACGCTATATGAGGATCAGTATTTTCATCACACAAAATAATGGCTTCACTTGGCCCGGCCGGCGTTCCAACATCAATTTTGCCATAGAGCAAGCGTTTTGCTGCGGATACATAGGCATTTCCTGGACCAAGCACCTTGTCGACCTTTGGTATGGTCTCGGTTCCATAGGTCATTGCAGCTATTGCCTGGCTTCCGCCTACTTTGTATACATCTTTGATTCCACAAATGTTTGCAGCATAAAGTGATGCTTCATCAACTTTTCCTTCAGATGTAGGAGGTGTGCAAACGATAATTTTCGGTACTTGTGCAATTACAGCGGGAATACATAACATCAACATTACAGAAGGAAAAGACCCTTTACCTCGTGGTACATATAGGCCAACTGATGTTATTGGAGTGATTTTTTCTCCTGCCATAATGCCCTTGTCTATTTGAGTAAAGCACATTTCTTCAGGCAGTTGTTTTTGATGAAATTTCTTTATGTTTTTGGCTGATATCTTGATTACTTCTTTAATCTTCGGATCAAGTTTTGTTATTGCTTCTTCAAATTCCTCTTCAGTTACTTTCATATCTGTTACGTTCATTTTAACTTTGTCAAACTTTTGACAATATTCAATAATAGCAAAATCTCCATTTTTTTGAACATCTTGTATGACAGGGCGAACCACATCTTGAAGTTGTTGAATATCTATTTCCGCCCGTTGATAAATTTGAGATATTTCTTTCTCCGAAAGATTTATTAAATCGTAGAAGTTTATTTTCATTTTCATATTGTTACCCCTTTATGCTGTTTTTTGCTCAACTTCTTGCAGATATTGTGCATAAACTTCTGAGAATTTCTTTGTTTGATCCAGCATACCGACATTCATTCTAAATGTATCTTTAATTAAAGGTGCTGTCATTGGGCGTACCAAGATACCATGATTCTTCAGATATTGCACAGCCTGGTCTCTATTTTTGGGCCTGACCAGCATAAAATGAGCAGCCCCTGAATAAAATATGACATTATTTTCCATGAAAAATTGTTCCAGAAATGGTTTGGAATTATTCATTATTTCATGCACATAATTCTTCCATTGAGCCGGATAGTCAATTTGGGCTTCAGCAGCAACCAGAGCACATGAATTGATATCAAATGGACCTCGAATTTTGTATAATTGAAAGATTATATCCGGATGGGCAATAATATAACCAAGCCTTAAACCAGCCATGGCAAAAGCTTTGGAAAAAGTGCGAGTTATAATTAAGTTTGAAAAAGATTTTAAGAATATTTGAGCAGTTACACCTGTATATTCAAAATAAGCTTCATCAACAAAAACCGGAACTTCCGGATTCATATCCAGTATTGTTTTAATTGTTTCCAGGGAAACAGCGCTGCCTGTTGGATTGTCCGGATTGATAATAACAATTAAGGCAGTATGTTGGTTAATGGCGTTAATAAAATCATCAAATTGGAAATGCAGCTCGTTATCATAAGGCACTCCAATTAACTCTGAACCGATTACGCCGGCAACTTGATTAAAAATGGGAAAACCGGGTTGAGCAATCACCATGTTATTTCTTGTATCAAGAAACGCTCGTAAAACAATGTCAATTGCCTGGTCAGACCCATTTGTTATTATTAAACGATCAACATCTGTTTTTGTATATTGAGCAAGTTTTTTTAGAAAATTCCCATATGCCGGATATAGTTGTATTCTTTTTTCATCAATATTTTTTTTTAAGGCCTCAATTACATGTTCTGGCGGATTCTGTGTATTTTCATTTAAATCTAAACGCAAATATTTTGTCCTATCAATATTTGACCATGGTGGTGAATAAGAAACCATTTTTGCAATATTAGACTTGACTTGTATCATTATTAATTTTTTTAACTCCTTATAAATCTATAAATAACATGTGTTATCAAACTCCTTCTTACATCAGGAAAGAGTTGCTTTAACACCGGGAGGAACTCCTTTCCTGTATGGATTCAGATCAAACACCTGTTTCATAGCTTTCCCCAGGTTTTTAAATAGTAGTTGCCAACCTTCATTTGCGTCTTTCAACTCCTTTAAATGAATAATAATACTGCAATCAAGTCCCCCAGCCAATCCATCCAGAAAATCATCTAAATCTTCTGATAATAAACTATCCAAAACTTTCTGTCCAATGATAAAATGTTTTCTTATTACATCAAATGAGTCTTGAAAAGGCACAAATTTAAAGAATTTACGTCCTTCTACACTTACACCGACACGAATTGGCTGATTGTAAAAATCATCTTTTGAACATAAGCTGCTTCCAGCACCATTTGCTCCAAAATGTTCCATTCGTAAAACAAAGATCTCTTTTAGAGCTCTTCCCAAAAGTAAAGCTATATCTTCCCAAATAACATGACTTGAACTTAATCGTTTTGCATCATATTTGATCTGTAATGTAAAACCAGCCTGTTCAGTAAAATTTTCCAAAAGATTTTCAAGCTTTTTAATATTTATTGATGGAGATGTTTCAAGCATAAACCAATTTGGCTTTTTTCTTGAAAAATCAACAGTGACCAAGGCATAACTTTCTGCAGTTGTTCTTGAAACTTCCGCAAAAGTGCATGATACAGCATTAACATTTATTTTTCCTTTGGAAACATTTTTTGTCGGCAATTCTTTTTGCATATTACGAAATTCTTGAGTAGTTATCTTTTTTGATGAAAACATTTGTTGCATGGCAATCCCAATTGATCGGAAAATACCTTCCCATGAATGATGCGGATCTTCAACACTACATACCTTTAAAAGAATTTTTGCATTTAATCCCTGTGCTAAACCACGAATCAGTTGAATCAAAGGTTTGCCGGAGCTAATCTGTTCACATCTTAAATTTATGAACCAATCAAGATCCAGTCGTTCTATTGACTCTATTACCAGATTTGGCTCATCTGACATTTCAATTAGAACTTCAGCGCTACCATCATCAATCATCCCAAAAGCAACACCGACCTCTTCCTGGTTTCCGAATTCTTTTATTTTGCTGCCAAACTCTTTTCCCATTTGGAACCAATTATTATTATTCCAGTAAAAATAAATTTCAAAGCCCAATCTCCAGGCAATATGTTCAATCATATGACTTACAAATTCATTTGGCGTTGAAATTTTTTTGTTTGTTACCTGACCAAATCGCAAATCCATTTTATTCTGTAAAAAAGATGTATAAACCTGATCTGTCCATTGAACTTGTTCAAGAGAAACAAAATCATCCCCACCAGTTGCCACGCCAATTGTAAAGCATTTTGCCATATATCCTGCTTCTGTTCCCAATAATGAATCTTCAATAACAACACATTCTTCCGGTTTTACGCCTAATTGTTCAGCGGCAAAAATATATGTGTCTGGGGCGGGTTTTTTCTTTAACTTGTGAATATCATTGCCAATAACGTGATCAAAATAATCAAAGAGTCCTGATTGTGAAAGAATTTTTTCTATATCTTCTGTTGGATTATTTGAAACAACGGCTGATTTAAGCAATTTTTTTTTAGTAAATTTCAAAATATCATGAATCCCGGGATTAACTTGAAAAACAAAATTACATCTTTCCTTATTATAAACATCAAAAATTTTATCAAAATCTTCTTTTTTCACAGAAACCTTATATTCATTTTCAATGAATTTCACAATTAATTGCCAGAATTTGAGTGGATGATAAGCAAATATTGATCGAATGAAAGATTTTGAAACATTAACATGCTTACCAACATACTTATTTAACAATTGGTTGCAAATAGTTAAGTCCAAACCTAATGTATCGAGTAAAACTCCATCCATATCCCAAAGGATGGCTTGCGTGCTGTCTGGTATATATAATCTATCAGCTATCTTCATTTAGATATCTTCTTTTTGTTTTGGATCAGACGAATTAGAGCATTGCGAACTCACAATATTATAATATTCATCTATGGTTGTTGTTTCGTCACTTAAAAAATATTCCCAAAAAAATAACAAAGCCCGTATCCTATAAAGTGTTTCCTTTGAATTATGCGCCCACGAACCATCGCTCCACATAAAATCTTTGCTAATAGAATCAGCAATGATAGATGCTTCTCGTTTAAGTTGTTCTGGTTCAAATTCCTTCGGCAATATTTTTGTTCTTTTCCATATTAGCAGGAAAGGCAATATTTTGTATTTTTCAGAATGTTGAAGATTATCTTTATTATTGAGCAACTTTTTTAAAAAAAATCTTACTATGGATTGCTCATCAAATAATTTTTCTATATCTTCTACATGTTCTATACAATTTATATATCTACTCAATGATAAAAAAAGTCTTCCATAAGTTCCTGTTCAGCCAATACAAGGTTGTATGTTTCTTTGAAACTTGTTCATCTCTTGAGATAACAAAAACTCTGAAATTAATTCCGCAGTACACATACAGCAGCCTTTGTGAACAGATCCATACCCCTTGTTTTTATTATATTTAATTGTTTGATAATCATCATCTAAAGCCTTTCTTAATTTTTTCCTTGATGGAGAACGACCAGTTCTAAACTGATCTGTCAGGTAATCATAACTAACTCCAATAGCTGCTTCTTGTTCAAGATAATCCAAAGCTTTTGAAATCATATCTCCATGCTCTAAAAAAAGTTTCTCACTAGGTTTAAGCTCTAATTTAGCCGACTTATAACGCTGTTCCATTTTTTTAAAGGAAAAATATTGTTTTAAAAATCTTAAATAATATAAACCGAAATTAAAACATTTCTTACTATTTTTTTTATATAAATCAATATGTTCTTCGGCTTTCGAATAGTAATCGGCTGATTTTTTGAGATATTCACTATTTCTGGTTCCTTGTTGATTTGAATTTTCATTGTAGAAATCAGCCATTCTTTTACAAACATCTGCATAAAATATGTTGTCACCATCGCTATTATAGATAAGCCTTTCATATTCAAGTGAAATAATTTGAACATCTTTGATTTCAATGGGTTCATCTTTTTTGTGGTCACTATTATATTTNNTCTATAGCTAAGGTTAATCCGTTCACACTCTCTGTTGTTAAAGGATAATTGTTTGGAGATAAAAGCCCAATTATTTGCCGGTATTCTAAATGAAATTCTGTAAATATTTGTTGAATACTGAAAAATTCT
>LGOV01000921.1_pt4 | contig 10615 bp, 10 predicted proteins | sample 469881 | NCBI WGS metagenome assembly LGOV01 (sample SAMN03857199, study PRJNA290197) | marine sediment metagenome | biome: marine cold seep biome; feature: cold seep; material: marine sediment; isolation source: sample #5579, elevator 3A push core 41 containing 12 cm of sediment... ...
AGTGACCCGCGAACACGCTTTCGAAGGCGTGTTGCCCAATATGCAGCGCCGCTATCGGGAAACCGAATCCAACATGGTGCGCGATGACCTGGTCAAATACATCGCCGTCCAGCCCTGCGCCACCTGTAACGGCTCGCGACTGCGTAAAGAGTCACGCCATGTTTACGTGGATGATCACAATATCGCCGAGATTGTGCGCTTTCCGATTGGCGAAGCGTGGCACTATTTTGCCGATCTGAGCCTACCGGGTCGCAAAGGTGAAATTGCCGATAAAATCGTCCACGAGATTCACGCCCGGTTAGAGTTTTTGGTCAATGTAGGGCTGGACTATCTCAACCTGGAGCGCAGTGCCGATACCCTTTCCGGCGGTGAAGCCCAGCGTATCCGTTTAGCCAGCCAAATTGGCGCAGGCCTGGTCGGGGTGATGTATATTCTCGATGAGCCGTCGATTGGCTTGCACCAGCGCGACAATGACCGACTGCTGAAAACCCTTGAGCGGCTGCGTGACTTGGGCAATACCGTGATCGTGGTAGAGCACGACGAAGACGCCATTCGCGCCGCCGACCACGTGCTGGATATCGGCCCAGGTGCGGGTGTGCACGGCGGTGAAATTGTCGCCCAGGGCACCCCGCAAGACGTAATGGACAACCCTAACTCGCTGACCGGCCAATACCTCTGTGGTACCCGGGAAATCGCGGTGCCGCCCTACCGTATTCCTGGCAACCCGGAAAAGCAGTTGGTGGTGCGCGGCGCTACCGGCAATAACCTGCAGAATGTCACACTTAGCCTGCCGCTAGGGTTGTTTATCGCCATTACCGGTGTTTCCGGCTCGGGTAAATCGACGTTGATCAACGGCACCTTGATGCCGATTGCGGCTCGCGAATTAAATCGCGCGACGACATTGACCGCCGCGCCCTATGAGAAGATCGAGGGGCTCGACCAGCTCGATAAAGTGATCGATATCGACCAGAGCCCGATTGGCCGCACGCCACGCTCAAATCCGGCCACCTATACGGGTATTTTTACGCCGATTCGAGAACTGTTTGCGGGCACCCAAGAAGCGCGTTCGCGGGGCTATAAGCCTGGTCGCTTCAGTTTTAACGTCAAGGGTGGGCGCTGCGAGGCGTGCCAGGGTGAAGGCATGATCAAGGTAGAGATGCACTTTCTACCGGATATCTACGTGCCTTGCGATGTCTGTAAGGGCAAGCGCTACAACCGTGAAACCCTGGATATCCATTACAAGGGTAAAACGATCCACGAAGTGTTGACCATGACCGTGGAAGACGCGCTGGAATTCTTCAGCCCGGTACCGGCGATTGCCCGTCGCCTGCAAACCTTGCTCGATGTGGGGCTCTCCTATATCCGCTTGGGACAGAGCGCCACTACCCTTTCCGGCGGCGAAGCACAGCGGGTTAAACTCGCCCGCGAACTGGCCAAGCGCGATACCGGCAAAACGCTGTATATTTTGGATGAGCCGACCACCGGGCTGCACTTTGAAGATATCCGTCAACTGCTGACGGTACTTCACCGCCTGCGCGATCACGGCAATACCATCGTGGTCATTGAGCACAACCTGGATGTGATCAAAACCGCCGACTGGATTGTCGATCTTGGCCCCGAAGGGGGTTCTGGGGGCGGGCAGATCATCGCCGAAGGCACGCCTGAACAGATTGCCAAGCAGAAAGTCTCGCATACCGGTCGATTCTTAGCGCCACTGCTGGCACGGGGGAATCGCGCAACGAAGCGCTAGCACGCTCTTTCTTGAAGGCAGGGTGGGCAGACGCGCCCACCCCAGACTAAATAGCCATGCTAGTTAGTACCTTTGGGCAACGCAGTAGATGGCCACATTGTTTATAGTGGCGAGCAGATTATAGTTAGCAGGATTATGCAATCCTCTGCCGGAGGGATAAGCCGTGGGTCAGGAAAATAGCTGTATTATTAAGCACTTCAATCACTACTGTTCATTAAGCGATGACGAGAAGGAATTGCTCATGACGCTGGAGGAGAGCCCGTCCGATATTAAGTCGGGCACGCTACTCTGGGAGATGGGCGCCCCGGCCAATGAGTTCTGCACGTTAAAAAGCGGCTGGGCCTACTCCTACCGTCATCTTGAAAATGGTGACCGCCAGATTCTGGAAGTGTTTTTACCGGGGGATATTATTGGACTGCGCGAGTTTGCTTTCTCTGAGCGTCTTGAGAATGTGCGCATGATTGATGACGGGGTGATTTGTCATTTTCCGCACAAGCGCATGCTGGAAATATTCCGCCAATCTCTCCCGCTAACATCAGTCATGTTTGCCATCAGTAGCCGCCAACAAGCGCTAATGACCGAGCGGCTAGTGACGCTGGCTAGACGCAGCGCACGCCAAAAAATGGCGCACTTCCTTTATGAGATGTATCTACGGCTGCGCCAAACCAACCCGGATATTAGCAACCAGTTCCGCCTGCCCCTCTCTCAGGAACAGTTAGCCGATGTGCTAGGGCTAAGCCCGGTACACGTTAGCCGTACCTTTACCGCACTCAGCGAAGATGGTTTGGTGTTTCGCGATCGCCACCACCTAACGATACCGGATTTAAAGGCCCTGAGTACCGAAGGGCAGTTTGACGACTGCTATCTCACCGACAATGTCCGCCCCCTGTTAGGCGAAACGGCATAAAAAAACCGCGTGCTGTTAGCACGCGGTTTTTAAACCAAAGGCCTCAGCTCAACCTAACCACACTTGGACCAGCCGCAGCCTGCATAGCAGGTGGGGCATCCATCCATCATGATGAGCTCGCCGCGACACTCGGGGCAGTTACCCACGATGGCTGGGCCACTGCCTTCAGGCTTTTTTCCCTTCGTTGCCTTATCACCGCCAATCGTCTCCACCGCGCCTGTTTCAATGGGTGCATCATTAGCGTCTTCTTCAGCACCGGGCTGCCAAGCGTGGCCGTGAGCCATACGATGGGCATAACGCTCTACCAGCTTTTCAACCGGCACTTGGTTGCCATCCCGATCCAGAAAACCGCGGCGATAAAGAATCTGCTGAATCGACCAAGCAATCGCCGCCACTTCCGAATCGTGGAACATTGGCTTGTTCCAACGGTTCATACCACAGCGCACCAAGCCTTTGTCCCAGGCTACTTTGCGCAGATCCGCCACCGCCTGGGTAACGTAACCGCCACGCGCCGCCAGTGAGAGACTACGCATGGTCGCAGTGATCCACTGGTGCTCACTGGAGAGCTGGCCCGATGGGAAGAAAAACTCCACCGGACGCTCAATCACCACTCGCTTACTACCAATTACGCCTTCCACTGGCATAAACGACACCAGCAAATAGACTTTTTTGCGCCCTTCCGCGCCTACGTATGAAATCTTTTCAGACACGGCTTCCAAAGTGCCTTCCGGACGGGAAGGTATACGCACCGTTAGCGGATCTTCATCTTGTAACTCAGGAACGGAAACGGCCTGCTCCTGCTGCTTGATACGGTAACCAACAATTTTTGAGGTAATTTCTACAGCCATGGTGTTCTCCATTTAGCAAAGGTGTGCGTTTAAAACAGATGGCGCTTAACGCGGCATCACCATTTGCCGTAGGTGCCTTCTTTTAAGCCATCAAAGAGGTTGGCAGCGTTATGCTCTTCACCGTCGTAAATCACCTTCTCATTCCCGGCTAGTTCGAGGGTTTCACCATTTTCAAGTTCAAATACGTAGGTCGTGTTTTTAAGATCATCTTCCCGTACGAGCACGCCCTGGAAAGCTTCGGGATTAAAGCGGAAAGTAGTGCAGCCTTTTAAGCGGCTTTCATAAGCCTGCAAATAGAGGTTCTGGAACTGTTCAAAGGGGAACTCGGTAGGTACATTGACCGTTTTCGAGATCGCTGAATCCACCCAGTGCTGGGCGGCGGCTTGAACAGCAACGTGCTGTTCGGGAGATATCGCATCGGCGGTGACGAAGTAGTCAGGTAGGTCGCTGTCCACCGCATCAGAGGCGATAAAGTGACGGTAGGCGGCCAGCTCAAAGGAGACGACTTCGACCTGCTCTTTGGTCTTCTTGCCCGACTGAATAATATTGCGGAAATAACGGTGCGAGAAGGAGGGTTCGATACCATTGGAGGCGTTGTTACCCATCGACAGGCTGATCGTGCCGGTCGGTGCGATCGAGCTGTGGTGGGTGAAGCGCGCGCCGTGCTCGGCTAGCTGTGACACAAGCTCCGGCTCAAGCTCGGCCACTTGGGCCATGTACTGACTATAACGGGCGTGCAGGATACGCCCCGGCACCTGATCGCCCACTTCGTAGCCATCTTTGGCCAGCTGAGGCCGCTCGCGCAACATTTTGGGAGTAATGGTGTGCTCCTGCTCAAGCACCGGCGCCATGCCTTTCTCTTGGGAGAGCTCCAGCGCCTGCTTCCAACCCTCTATCGCTAAGTGGCGGCTCACCTCATCAGTGAACACCAACGACTGCTTAGAACCGTAAGGAATTTTGAGCATGGTGAGCGTTGAGCCTAAGCCTAAGAAGCCCATGCCGTGGCGCCGCTTGGCTTCTATTTCACGCTGCTGCTGGGGCAACGGCAAACCGGCAATCTCGACCACGTTATCGAGCATACGCGTGAAGATCGCGACCACTTTGCGGTAGCGTTCCCAGTCAAAGCGCGGATCGGCGCCGAAGGGGTCGATCACAAACTTGGTTAGGTTGACCGAGCCCAGCAGGCAGGCACCTTCCGGCGGCAGGGGTTGTTCGCCACAGGGATTCGTCGCACGGATATCTTCGCAGAACCAGTTGTTATTCATCCGATTAACCTGGTCGATCAGGATAAAGCCGGGCTCGGCGTAGTCGTAGGTGGAGGACATAATGGTGTCCCACAACTCCCGCGCTTTAATCACTTCGACAATGCGGCAGGCGACGCGGCCTTCGGCATCGACCGTGTAGCCCTCTTCAACTACCGGCCAGTCACGGTAGATCAAGTCTTCCGCTTTAACGTCCTCTTTCTCGCCAGGGTGCAGTGGAAAGGCCAACGGCCAGTCGGTATTGTTTTTCACCGCTTCCATAAACTCGTCGGTGATCAGCAAGCTAAGGTTAAACTGACGCAGACGCCCCGCTTCGCGCTTGGCCTGAATAAACTCGCGCACATCTGGGTGGCCCACATCGAAGGTACCCATCTGAGCACCACGCCGACCACCTGCAGAGGCGACGGTGAAGCACATCTTGTCGTAGATATCCATAAACGCCAGCGGGCCGTTGGTGCCTGCGCCAGCACCGAATACGAACGCGCCCTTATGGCGCAGCGTTGAGAAGTCGTAGCCGATACCAGCCCCGGATTTTAGCGTCATACCCGCATCGACCACCGAGTCGAGAATATCGCGCATTGAATCGCGAATCGTGCGGGAGACGGTGCAGTTAATCAGACTCACCGCAGGCTTGTAGGCCTCAGCGCCCGCGTTGGAGAGAATACGACCGGCAGGTATGGCGCCATTTTCCAGCGCCCAGCGGAACTTCGGCAGCCACTCTTCCGCCTTATCACCTTCCACCGCAGCCAGGGCGCGAGCAACACGTTCAAACGTAGCACCGACGTCTTGATCCACGGGTTGACTATGACGATCCTTGAGACGGTATTTGGCGTCCCAGATTTCCCGCGAGGGGGCCTGCATCGGGACATCATTAGAGGTCTTCATAGCCTTGGCAGCGGTGCTCATGTCGCAAAACTCCTTCACAGCGGGGTGAATTATAGCGCTCAAATAGGGCGATTATACGTAGCATCGGAGTGAAGTATAGACGTGACATCCCACCATATGAGGCACTTTTTTTACTTTTTTCTACCATATATAGGAAAATCAGCGCGTTACTGTTTTGCCAATCCCAAACACAATATAGACTGGGGTTTTGGATTAAATGGCTTTGATCATGTCCGCAACTCACTCCCTGCGCTCTCCATCCCAGTGCCTTTGCACGCTCACGTTAACCGTTGTGGCGATAGTGACCATGTGGATAGCCGCTACGCCCGTCGCTAACGCGACCACGTTCAATACCGACGACGTGGCCACCCACGACCATTGGCAGTCAATGACGCTCTCACTGGGTGGCGAACGCCACCATCGAGCGGTAGAAACCCACAGCTACTCGGATGCGACGCTGAGCGTGAATACTACCTCGGGCGTTTGCGATTTACCCTGGCTGGAGATGCGAGTCACCCTTGAGCAGCAGCAGGGAGAGAGCCGTACAGTAAACTTGGTGCCCACTCGGCTGCGCATCGATGAAAGGCCCGTCATCGACACCATGGCGGAATTTATCACTGAGCGCGGTGATGACGGGTTTTATGCTCACTTTTATTTAAGCGACTTGGAAACACTGATGGCCGACATGCGCCAGGGGGAGCAGCTATTTCTCGGCTTCGACCAGGAAGAGCGCGAGCCGTGGTATATGACCTTTAGCCTAAAAGGTGCCGATGCGGCGATCAACCGAATGCTCACCCAGTGTGAAGGTAGTGGCGCCTAATAAGGTTTGATTAAATCAGCACCACAGGCTCAAACGCCATTGCAACGCGGTTGCGTCCGCCATGCTTAGCGCGGTACATGGCGTCATCAGCCCGGGAGATAATATTTTTACAGCTGTCCCCCGGCTGCCAAACAGCGACACCGATACTCACTGTAACCGTTTGCTCAACTCCCTCTATACGCAGCTCTGCTACCAGCGAGCGCAGCCGCTCGGCCAGGCCAACGGCGGCATCAACATCGGAATGAGTCGCCAGCACAATAAACTCTTCGCCTCCCCAACGTCCCAGGTGGTCGCAGCCACGCAGCGAGCTTTCCACTAAGCGCGCCAGGGCCACCAGTACATCGTCACCCACGCTATGGCCGTGAACATCGTTGATCTGCTTAAAGTTATCCACATCGAACAGTAGCAAGGCAAAAGCGGCCGCATAGCGCTTGGCAGCCACTAGCTCTGCATTGATCGCTTCTTCGATGCGGTAACGGTTCCACACCTTGGTTAGAGGATCGAAATGAGCTAATTGCTCAAGACGCTGGTTAGCTTCGGCAAGGGCTTTGCGTTCGTGCTCCAGGTGCATATTCAGTGAGCTAATTTCATAGGCAGAAATCGCTAGCGTCAGGTCTTCTCCCAAGTCTACCGCCGCTAAGCGCTCTACCCGCAGCCACGCTTCACTTCTGCCGACTACCTCTTCAGACCAAGCAACCGATGGAGCCAATGTCACGGCCGGTTTAGGGTTAGTTGTAGGCTGCATCGCCCAATACAGCGTTTCCACCTGCTCGGGGCGAAAAAAAATCAGCCAGGCGCGCTGGGTCGAACTCATCGGCAGCGGCACCGCTAGCGCCCCACACTGCTCGGGCATGGCTAGCGAAGCGGTTAACGTCTCTGTGCCGATTTCGCGCGTGCACCAAGGGCCGCTATGCACATGAGTTCTTTCCAGACGCAGCACAAACTGGCTAATCGCTTCTGGAGTCGGCGTCACACCCACTTGATAAGCGCCACCATTCACCCACAGCACCACGCCATGGGCGCGAAATAGTTTCATCCAGATAGCCGCTTGCTCATGAAGTAACTGCTGGGGACTTTGCGGCTCGCTGCGCGCTCGCGCACTGAGCACGAGACTATCCTGAACCCGTTGTAGATAGCGGGCTTCTTGACGCGCCCGTAGCAACAGCATGCGCTGGGTGGCCATTTGCACGAGGGTGCGAACGGCATCACGCACGGGGGGTTCAACCGAGTGCGGCGCTGGCGAATGGCAAAACACTAGACCCCATAAGCCAGTATCCCCCTGCATGGCCAAACTGAATGAGCCACGCACCCCCAGGCGATGTAAATACTGCTGCCGCTCAGGGGCAGGGGCACGTAAAAAGCTGCCGCTAAGGCTCACTCCCGAGTAGGCGGGCATCAGCGTTTCAGGCGGCGCATCGACGTCTTCAATTAACCGAACGGGGTAATGTTGGTAACTTTTGCGTAAGGCGAAAGGAAAGTCGCTTGAGGGGAAGCGCTGCCCCAACAGCGAGGGCAGCTGGTTGCCCAGCGTTTCGGCGACCATTAAACCATGCCAATCACTGTCGAAATGGCACACGGTGACGCGATCATGGCCGGTGAGCTGTTGAATAGCGTTAACCAAGCAGTCGAGCAGCTCTTCCTGGTGGGTTGCTTCGGCTAAATGCATCAACCGCTCATTGACTGTGCCCAGCAGGCGGCGCTTACCTTGGGGGTTGAGTGGCTCAATCTCGACGATGACCTCCCCACCCGCTCGGTAAGCATAGAGCTGAAAACGCATGTTGCTATGCTTGGAACGAATAAACACCAGCGGGCCGGAAAGTTTCTGCTGCCCCTGCAACTCGCGACGCACCCGCTGGCTTAGCCGTTTTCCTAACACATAGGCAAGAGTACGCTGCCCATTTTCAGGGCGCTCAATACCGGTCAAGCGGGTTAAGTTGGTGCTACTGGCTTGAATGCGGCGACAATCGGCATCTAAAACCAGCAGAGCTCCAAACGGCTGCAACCGCGGGTGGTACATGGACACAAACGTGGCCTCGCAATCTATTCACCCTCGACCTGCTGCCTTAGCAACAACTCTACGCGACGGTTGGCAGCTCTGCCCTCCGCAGTTGCGTTCGGTTCCATGGGTTGGGTGTCGGCATAACCGACGGCCCGCATACGAGAGATATTGAACCCTTGGCGCTCTAAATGCCTCACCACAGCGATAGCCCGCGCTGATGAAAGCTCCCAATTAGAGGGGAAGCGGGCCGTTGAAATAGGCACGCTGTCGGTGTGGCCTTCTACCGAAATCTGACCGTCAAAACGGGTCAGCACATCGATAAGGCTTTCTACCACATCTTGCCCACGGGAAGTCAGTACAGCTTGGCCACTGGGAAATAGCAGACTGGTATCAATCCGCAGTGTGACCCCTTCGCGCCCTTGGGAAACGCTGACCCCCGGAATGTCGAGCCCATCAAACTGCGGCTGAACGCCTGAATGGCGGGGCTGAATGCCGGTGGCTAGCGACGCCAGCGGCAATGATGATACAGCGCTAGCCGAGCGCATGAAAGCAGTATCAGCCGCCTCACCGCCGCCCGGCGGTGTCAGTGAAAGCAGCAGCACAAAGAGCGTGATTAGCAGCGTCAGCACATCCAAATAGCTGGTTAGCCAACCATCATCACCATCGCCTAGCGACGGCGTCATTTCCAGTGCATGGCGCGTATCACGGTCTAACATGCTGGCTATCCCTTGACCGCGGAGCTCACCGACGAGTCAGGCCTTGGCTTGACACTGTTGTCGCGTATTTCATCGTGATAGTTAGCTACAAACGAGTTGAGGGTCTCTTCAATAAACGACGGCAGGCGGCGCTTAGTAATCAGCGAAATACCTTCCAGCACCATATTCATGGTGATCAGCCGCTCTTCGGTGCGGCGCTCAAGTTTCACCGCAATCGGCTTAAACACCAAGTTGGCGAGTAAAATACCGTAGAAGGTGGTGAGCAGGGCCACCGCCATGCGCGGGCCGATCACTTGCAGGTCGCCTGCGTCCATGACTTCCAGCATATTGACCAACCCTACCAGGGTGCCGATCATGCCAAAGGCGGGTGCGTAGGTGGCCATGGTACGGAATATTTGTGCCTCGGCATGCTCACGCGCTTTAAGACGGGCAATGCGCCAGCGCAGCATGTCAAAAATTTCATCCTCTTTGGTGTTGGCAATGACCAGTTGAATCCCGGTACGCAAAAACGGGTTTCGGGTATGCTCCAACTCGCGCTCGACCGCGCGTACATCGCCCTTAAACCAGAGGCGCGACATATCCACCAGTTCACGGATATCGTCACGCATATAGGTATTTTCGCGCCGGAATACCAAGCCCACCAGCCGTACGACGCGGAGCACCTCTTTCAGCGGATAGCTGATAAAGGTTGCCGCTAGGGTACCGGTCACCACAATGGCCAAACCCGGCAAATTGATAAAACTTTCAGGGGACTCTGCGGTAAAAAACAGCACGCTCACCAACAGCAATATGCTGGCAAATATGCCTATCAGTGTCGAAGGGTTCATCCACGGCTCCTTGCCGGTCACAAGTGAGTAAAAAGAGGTGTTATGCCGAATCGTGTAAACGCGCGCGTAAGCGGCTGACGGCTTGGCTGTGCAGTTGTGAAACGCGTGATTCCGTGACGCCCAACACAGCCCCTACTTCCTTGAGGTTGAGTTCTTCTTGGTAGTACAGCGCCATTAGCAGCTTTTCACGCTCTGGCAGCGCTTCAATTGCCTCAATCAACGTTTGCCGTTGCTGGCCGTCTAGCAACTGCTCAAACGGTGAATTACCCAATTCATTATTGCTAGGCTCGCCACCGTCGGCCACCAGCTCTTCAAACGGCAACAGTTGACCACTGTTGGTGTCGTTGAGCAGCTGCTGATACTCACTCAGCGGCATTTCAAGGTGTTGGGCGATTTCATTCTCTTCTGGTGCCCGCCCTAGCTGTTGCTCCAATTGACGAACGGCACTGTCAACCGCTCGCGCTGAACGGCGCACGCTGCGGGGCAGCCAGTCGCGGGTACGTAATTCATCCATCATTGCACCGCGAATACGCTGACTGGCAAACGTCGCGAACGTTGCCCCCTGAGTGGCGTCGAAGCGCCCCAGCGCTTCCAGCAGCCT
>LGOV01018138.1_pt1 | contig 10615 bp, 9 predicted proteins | sample 469881 | NCBI WGS metagenome assembly LGOV01 (sample SAMN03857199, study PRJNA290197) | marine sediment metagenome | biome: marine cold seep biome; feature: cold seep; material: marine sediment; isolation source: sample #5579, elevator 3A push core 41 containing 12 cm of sediment... ...
AAATCCTACCCCCGCAACCAATACTTTCTCAATATTATCAGTAATTTACACTGTGTAAAAGCGCGGCGCCTTAGTGTGCGCTGTCACCTCTGTCCGAATGTTGTCCGATAAAGACACGTTGTTCAGACAATTGATTTTCCGGGCTAGAAGTTGATAAATGGCCCAAACAGCTACGACGAATAAAGTGGCCAACCCCAGTTTATAACTTTGTTGGATGCGAGGGGAGTCATTTTGATGCAGAGTAAGTCACGCAATTTTGGAAGATTACAATTAGGTCGCCTAACAAGACTTTGGACATCAGGACCGGCAAGGGGATGAAAGTAAGGCAAGGTGGACGTTCCCCGCATTGGTGTTGTTCGAAGTTCTCAATTTGAATAACCCCAGAATAGAAGGCACGTTCTTCCCTAGAAATGACGACGGAAGGCCGCCATGAGTAATTCAAGATTCAATGACGATTTTAAACAGGATGCTGTGCACTAAATAACGGTTCTGTGTATCCTGTGCGCGAGGTTTCACAGCGACTGAGTGTCAGCACGCATACGGTGAATGCGTGGATACAAAGTGTTCCAAGTCAGTTGAGGTTAATGCTAACGACAACTATTCCGACGAGAGCAGGCGGTTAAGACAGGAGTTAGCACGGGTCACCGAGGAAAAGGATATCCTAAAAAGGGCCGCCGCTTTGACGTGGATCCGCCGGATCGGTTCTAGTTCACCGATATCATCTACATCAATACTCGGACCGTGTTCCACAGGCATTGCTGGCTGCAGTCTGGCGACGCAAGCAAACGGGCATGATGCCAATTCACTCTGATAAAGGTTCACAATTCACAAACATGGAATGGGCTTCATTTCTGATGCAACATAATCTGGAACACAGCATGAGTCGCCCTGGAAACCACCACGATCATGCGGTCGCCGAGAGTTCCTCTAACCTGTTGAAGCGGGAACGCGCCAGCGCAGGAGATACAAAACCAGAGAACAAGCAAGACTGGGTAACTTCGAATACATCTACATGTTCTACAATCCAAAACGCAAACACACTTGGTGCGGGATGCGGTCTCCGGTTGACTTTGAGAGGCGGCAGAAAATAAATCAAGAAGGCGCCTGAAAAGCTGGGGAAAATTCAGTTTGCAAAAGTTCGTTGCAGTCTATCTTCGGTTCAAGAACACCAAAGAGGGACGTTGCCTCTGTAATCGACAGCACCTCAAACCCATTTGCATCGCTGCACTCTCCGAGTGGTGGTAGACTTTTTCCACGTCAGTTTTGGTGCACCGCGGAACATGAAACTAGCGCGTACTTCTTTTAACAGCACCTAAATGTTTGCATCAATTAGATCGCAAAGCATTGAAATTGAAAGAACGCTGTCGTTCAGGCTGGGTATGAATGAGAAATTCACCCCACCAGCCTGCAAAAATGCACCAGCCGCACGGATGTTGATTTCTTCCAGAGTTTCCACGCAATCTGATGCAAAACCGGGGGTAATCACCGTTAGGTTCTTCACGCCCGTCTTGGCAAGAGATTTGAGCGTATCTTCGGTATCGGGACCAATCCACTCAACACGACCGGACCTAGATTGGTACGTCAGAATAAGCTGGCTTTCGTTCAGCCCCGTGGCATCACGCAGCAGCTCAATCGTTTTGTCACACTGCGCTTGATATGGGTCACCCTTATCAATGAACGAACGCGGCAATCCATGCAATGAGGCAATCGTTATCTCGGGCGTCCAGTCCAGTGCGGAGTGGTGCCTCTTGATGCTGTTAGCCAACGCCGTGACATAGCTTGGCTGGTCGTAATAGGGCGGTACGGTGCGTAGTGCTGGCTGCCGTCGCATGGTTTTCAGCGCATCAAAAACCTTATCCATGACGCTCGCAGTCGTTGCTGCGCTGTATTGGGGGTAGAGCGGAAATATAAGAATTCGATCACAGCCATCAGCCACCAACTTTTCAATCCTATCCCCGATTGCAGGATGTCCGTAACGCATTGCCCAATCGACCTGAACGTCTACGTTTCCTGCATAGTGCGCCGCTACTTTTTCGGCTTGTGCGCGGGTTATGGTCTTTAACGGAGACTCATCCAGTTCGGCGTTCCAGATTTTGGCGTAGGCACGGCCGCTTGTCTTTGGGCGACGCGTAAGAATTATACCGTTGAAAATCAGCCACCAGACGGGGCCTTTTGTTTCGATTACACGGGGGTCGGAAAGGAATTCCTTAAGGTACTTCCGCATCGGCCAATAGGTCGTAGCCTCGGGCGTTCCGAGATTAACAAGAAGGATGCCTACTTTTTCAACCACCACCTAAGCGAAACTTACGATTTTTATGTCGGGACTTTCAAGCTTGATAGTTTCTTCAACGGAACGGTCCCCGTTGGCTATTCGACGCAATGCAGGAATGTTTTTTATTACAATTGCCGTCAGTGTTTCAAGCTCGATAATGCCTTTGTTTTCTAGTTCGCGAAAACAGCGACTGACGGTTTCGGGTTGCATTCCGATGTACTCTGCAAGATCCAGACGCCGGATCGGGATGTTAACAACCGAGCTGGTTTTATCGTTGGCGCCTTCATGATGTCGGCATTCAAAAATGAACGAGGCGAGTTTTTCTAATGCTTGCTTCTTGGCGAGATCCACCGAATGTTCGATTGCCCTGAATGTTTGTTCGCGAAGGTTATCCCAAATCACTTGGTGTGCGTCTGGGTTTGCCTTCACAACTTTTTCAAAAATAGACGGAGACAAGCGACAAACTCTCGCCTTTCCCAAAGCAATCAAATTGCCACGCTTTCGGTCGGGGATACTGCGAAGGTCAATGATGTCGCCACTCATGAACAATGCAGCTATGGTTTTTCTGCCATCCTGCATGATGTGCTGAAAGCTTAATACACCTGATTCAACTGCAACTACCGGCCATTGTTCCAATGCTTCATCCGAAAATGAGTCGCCTCGCTTCAATTTGGCTGAGCGGGACTCCCGGTTTAAGTTTACGAGCTCGTTCGGCGACAGTTGTGCGCAAAAGTTTTCCGATTCAAAATACAATGAACATTGCTTGCATCCAAGAGGGGTCTCTATTGCCATACTACATCCCAGATTGTGTCTTTTGTTGTTGATCAACTCGACATCACTAATCAACTTGTTAACAGCTTAGAATAGGGGCTCGAAGTAAATGTAATATGATCTATATCAACCATTGTTTCGATTACGTAATGTATCACGATATTCAGTCTTACGCCATTTGCAGGGATCAGGATGAACAGAATATTAGTTGTATTTGTAGTTACAGCTGCCCTTATGCTGTTTATATTCGATAGCGCGGACTGGTATGCAGCAAACGCTGCACTACCTCGCTATTGTGAGAAACCGGAAGAAACGGTTGTGATCGTTCATGAAATATTAACAAGCCCCTCCCCATCGGAGGGGAAGGAAAAGCGACCCTATATAGTTGCGGCAAAACTGATATTTTTGGTGCCGCAGTTGGAAGGGGAGCAGCTTGATGATTATCTGTATCGATTGCGGCGAAAGATTTCTGAAGTTTGCGGTGTGATATTTTAGAATTTTCGCCCCAGTCGCTCAACATGTTTTTCCAAATCTTGATGTTCATCAATTACCCGCTGCGCCAGATATGCTGTCTGAATTAGAGCGCTAGTTCGCGAGTGTAATCAAGGAACGAACATGACACCAAAGGTAAAACCTCAAAAAAGCACCGGGTTGGGAAAATTGTTCTTCGGGCTGACATTCGTGGCGATGATGGTCTTTTTCTGGTGGCTGTTGATCTACGATCACGGCGTTATTTCGATACACTAAACGACACGTAAAAACGTGCGAGAGGGAAATCTATGCTGGGAAACAAATGGGTAGTGTTTGTGGTGGCTCTAGTTATCTGGGCCGCTTTTTTCTATTCGATGGACAAGTTCATCATGGAATATCAAGGCCTGCCTGTCGGTGCCGATATGATGCCGGTTTAGGTGAGGATTAGATCATGAAACATTCACGAACTCTTTCCGCCACAGCTGCTTTGGCTGCCATTGCTTTTATTCTTCCAGATTTGGCGATGGCCTCGGGCGAAGAAGTTGCAAGTATCCTTGAGGGAGCTCCGAAGCCTTCGCGCGCTGACTATCCTGTTATTGCGGGTATAAGTGCCCGGACGATCGCATGGAGCCTTGCGCAAATGCACCTGTTCCTTGCCGCCTTCGTTTTGGCGGTCCCGCTGTTCGCGATTAGCACCGAGATGATGGGCGTCATCACCACGGATGACCGCTACGACACAATGTCTCGCGAGTTTATGAAGATCACCATGGCGGCATATTCGCTGACCGCCCTTGTTGGTGGTGGCCTGTTACTGGCGTTGCTGGTGTTCTATCCACATTTGATGGGGTATTTGATCAAAGTTTTCCGCGGACAGATGCTGATCTATGCGGCGCTGTTTGGCTTGGAATCCATCACGCTATATATCTATTTCTATTCTTGGGACGTGCTTCGTCGTGGTAACCGCAAGTGGTTCCATATGTCGATCGGTCTGGTCCTGAATACCGTTGGTTTGACGCTGATGTTCGTGGCGAACGCATGGACGTCGTTCATGATGTCGCCCTCCGGTGTGGATGCAGCTGGTGCAATCACCGGAACCGTTTGGGAGGCCACGCGCAACCCGCTTTGGAATCCACTGAACCTGCATCGTTTCCTTGCCAATATTGCTTATGGCGGCGCTATTGTGGGTGGCTATGCCGCCTACATGTTCCTCGCTGAAAAGCGGGCCGAGGCCAAAGCGCATTATGACTGGATGGGGTATACTTCCAATTTCATTGCGATCATCGGGTTTTTGCCACTGCCATTCGCTGGCTACTGGTTGATGGCCGAGATTTACGCCTATTCCCAGCAGATGGGTATCACGGCGATGGGCGGTATTTTGGCATGGCTGTTTATCATTCAGGCGGTGTTAATCGGTACGATTATGTTGGCCGCGAACTATTACCTGTGGAGCGGTCTTATGCGGACCGACCGCGGGGCGGAATACGCGAAATATGTGAAGTATATAGCCGTTGTCATCGTGGGCGGGTTCCTCGTCTGGGTTACGCCACACTCGCTGGTGTTAACGCCGTCAGAGTTGCAGGTGCTGGGTGGAACAAACCACAAGGTGCTTGGGCCGCTCGGGATTATGCCGGCCAAGAATACGGCTGTGAACCTGATGCTGGTGATGACGTTCCTGTCATTCCAGATGTTCTATCGCTCCAGTCGCGTTGCCACGGTTTCATGGGCGAAACAGGGTAACATGGTGATCATAGCGCTTTATGTGATTGGTATCGCCAATATCGTTGGCGCGGGCGTTTATGGGTATTTTACGCCGACTGTGTATAAAGTTGGCGCGTCGGTTCCGCAGGTTACCACAACGCTGATGATTATCGTCGCTTCGGTGGTTATCGATGTGCTGATGCTGCGCGGCGCCAAGACTGAAAAGGTGCATTGGGGGCGGATGTCTGAACGCTCGCAATACGCGCTGTTTGTGTTGCCGGTGGCGTTTACGTGGCTAATGGGCTTGATGGGGTATATCCGCTCCAGCCTTCGCACGCACTGGCATGTTTACACGATCATGAAGGATAACTCGCCTGAGGCATATATCCCGACTATCGGGGAGGCAGGTAATACAATTACGGCCATCACGCTCGGGTTTATGGCAATTATGGTGTTTGTGTTCTGGCTCAGCCGATTGGGGGCCACCAAGCAAGATGAACCAAAAGAGGAGGCGTCATCATGACGTTCCTCAAGACTATGGGCTTCAGTATCGTTGCGATGCTTCTTTTCACAGCATTTGCCAATATCTTGCCGCAAGTGCAGTCCGATCCGCCTATCGAAGAGGAAATCTCGACGGATGGCCTCGATATGGCTGGAATGATTGCATACGGCGAGCGGCTGTTTACGGGTAAGGGTACGTGTACGCTTTGTCACAACGATCTTGGTCGCGCGCCGGACCTTCTGGTGATGGATCTGGCCACTGCGTTCAATGACCGTTTGGCTGATCCGCGTAACGTAGGCGTTTCGTCTGGTGGTGAAGGCGCGTCTGATGTTGAAGCGTATCTTCGCGAGTCTTTGATTGATCCGTCCGCTTATGTGGTTGAGGGATTTGGTAAAAAGGGATCAAACGATACGATTTCACCGATGCCTGTTGTGGATGCACCGCCGATCGAGTTGAACGAGGTCGAGCTAAATGCCGTGATTGCATTCTTGCAGGACGGGGCAGGGTGGGATCCTACCGTCCCGTTGCCAAGCGCCGAAGATGCAGTGATCGAGGAAGAACCCGAGGAAGTTGAGAGTGCCGAGCCGGAAACCGATCCGTTAGTTGTGCTTGATAACGTCTATTGCGCCGGTTGCCATGATCTTGAAGGTAGCGAGGCTGACGTTGGCCCGAACCTTAACGACATTGGCACACGCATGACGCAAGGCGAAATCATCGAGGCAATCCTTTATCCCAATGCGATTATCGCTGATGGATACGAGGCCGACTATATGCCCGAAGACTTCGGCGAGCANNAATTAAGGGGAGTGCTGACATGATGCGTTTTCTGAAACACCCCCTGTTTTTGTCGGTTCTGACAATTGCAATCGTCTACATCTTTTTGGCCTATGTGGTTTATCCACCGATACCGAAATCCCTGCTTAGCCAATATATCGTCATTGTTGCGGCTGGCGTTATTTTGGTTGCGACCTTTGACAACAAGACAGCCAATAGACTGGTAGCTCCGTTGGTCGACTTGATGGGCAGTCCCAACCTGCGTGCATTGCGTGCACTTGCCCTTGTGGCCGTGACGCTTGGCGCGGGGTATGTGACTTACGGGTATGTTAAGCCATCGACGGAATCGCCGCTTGAGTTGCGCACGGTGCATCCGGCACCGCCATCCACAATCAAAATCTACGATAAAACCTTTGATTTGCTCACACTGGAAAATCCATTGCGGGCTGAATATCCCAAAGGGACCGACGAATTCGACGAGGTTGTTGCCGACGGTGCAGAGCTTTATTATCAAAACTGTATTTTCTGCCATGGCGATCTGCTGGATGGTACTGGGCATTACGCGGATGCGTTCAGCCCTCGGCCTGCCAATTTTCAGGATGTAGGTACGATTGCCCAATTGCAAGAATCCTACTTGTTCTGGCGTATCACAACGGGTGGCCCCGGCTTGCCACGTGAAGGCACCCCTTGGGCGTCCGCTATGCCTGTTTGGCACGAGATGCTGGAAGAGGAAGAAGTCTGGAAAATCATCACCTTCCTATATGATTACACCGGACATGAGCCGCGTTCATGGGAACTGGCTGAACCTACAGCAGAAGAAGAAACTGTCGTTGCTACCGGAGAGTTGGACGAAGACGCTGTTGATGCAATCTATCAAAAGCGTTGTTCACAATGCCACGGCGTTGACGGCGAAGGCGATGGACCAGCGGCCGATTACATGTACCCACGCCCGCGCGATTTTTCGATGGCCTTGTTTAAGTACAAGTCGACAGATGCGAATTCCGAGTTCCCTTCGGATGAAGATTTCCGCCGGACTATTCGTGATGGCTTGACCGGTACTGCGATGCCGGGTTGGAAAACGATCCTCTCTAACGCCGAAATTGATGCGCTGATCTTCAAGATCAAGCAGTTCGGTTACTGGGAAGAAGAAGAAATCGAGGCGAACCCGATTGAACTGGGAACTATGCCCGAAGTTACGGATGCGTTGCTGGCAAGTGGTGCAGTTCTGTTCGAAAAAACCTGTGTTGAATGTCACGGGCCCGAGGGGCGCGGGAATATCACATCTGGCAAGCGTTTGGCGGATGATGCGCAGGACCGCATCTGGCCACGCAACCTGACACGGCCGGAAACATGGCGCTACACGACCAGCGTTACAGAGGTATTCGAGCGCTTGTCGACGGGTATTCCAAGTACACCGATGCCTGAACACTCCACCACGATGAAAATCGAGGATCGGTGGGCTATTGCGCAATATGTCATGACATTGCGGGATAATTCGACGCCACTAAGCACCGGCGACACCGTTATTCGCGCCGCGCGAGTTGATGGCGAATTGCCTGAAAGCCCAAGTGATCCACTGTGGGATACAGCGTCGGCGATAACCTTTGCGCTGGCGCCTAACGTCATCAAAGACCCGCGGCTGTTCACCTCGTTGAACGACATGGTTACGGTGCGCGCCCTGTATAATGGCGATGACATCGCGATGCGCGTTGATGTGGATGACCGGACATATTCGGTGCCCGGCGACGTGTTGGAGCAACGGTATGCGATTGAGGACGTGGATGGGACACGTGATGCGATTGCAATCCAGTTGCCTAGCGACCTGACAGGAACAAGCGAAAAGCCCATGTTCCGCCTTGGTGATGCCAAGCATCCGGTCAATCTGTGGTATTGGGCCGCACCAAGTGTGACAGACGACAGCCCTGCGGTTGTTGAAATTCAAGATGCTACCGGTTCCGGCAAATTGCCGACAGCGCGTGGTGACAGCTCCGATCTGGCAGCAAATGGCGAATGGTCCGATGGCCGCTGGCAGGTGGTCTTCAAGCGATCACTGGAAACCGACACGCCAGCCGACTTCCAGTTCACGGAGGGAGCCTACATCCCGATCGCGTTTGCTAACTGGGATGGGGTTGAGGGGCAAATCGATAGCCGGCGCAGCTTTACATCGTGGTACTGGATCGTTCTTGAGCCAGTCGAGAATCAGGCGAAATTATACGGCATTCCTGCTGGTTTCGGATTGCTGGCGGGCCTGATATTCCTGCTGATAGCGCGCCGAACCCGCCGACGTTTCAATAAATAGGCAGAGTGCCAGGAGCGCGCCGAGATATCTTCGGCGCGCTCCAATTTATTCATCAAATAATCAAAATCTTGATGGCCATCAATGACTAGGCGTGTCCCGCCTGCGACTTTCCTTTCATGACCTTGTTTTTGGTCGCCATCCGGCGATCGAATTTTACTAGAGAGAGGGAGGCCGATGAAGATATCTCGGTTCAAAGGCGGTTTAACGCCGACGCTCTGTGCAACCTTGTTGCTCGGGGCTTTTACAGTGCCCAGTATTGCTGCAGCTGAAGGGTTCGGGCCAATTGTGGCGCCGGAAGTTAACGCTGCGAAAGCAGAACTAGGGAAGCGTTTGTTTTTTGATAAGCGTCTGTCGGGTGATGCAGCAATTAGCTGCGCTACATGTCACCAGCCAGAAAACGGATTTTCGGACGGGTTGGCGTTGTCGCTGGCATATCCGGGTTCCAAAGGGTTTCGTAACACTCCTACACTGATCAACAGTGCGCAGAATGCGAACTGGTTCCACGACGGGCGTTTGGGCACCAACCTGAATGACGTAACACGTGAGATGATCACGGAAGATTACTTGATGAACATGGACATGCGTCTGATGCAAGAACGCGTCAAGCAGGACCCTGTTTATGTAGAGATGTTCGCAGCCGCCGGTTACGGCGAGCCCTCGAACAGCGGTGTTCGTAAAGCGATACCCGAGTATCTGGCAACACTGACATCGCGCGGTGCAGCATTCGATGCCGGTGAGATGTCCGAAGCAGCAATGCGTGGTCAGGAACTGTTTACTGGCAAAGCTGGCTGTGTTGCATGTCACGACGGCAACCGTTTCACAGATGACAGCCTGCACGTGATGGGTACGCCGGAAAATCCGGAAATCTGGTCTGATCCTGTTCGCCACGCGACATATGTTGCGTTCGCGATGTTCATGGGTATCGAAAACTACATGAATATCCGCGAAGACGTTGGCGGCCAGATTTGGACCAATCCGTCTGATCGCTCCATGGTAGGTTCTTTCATCACACCAACATTGCGCGAGCTGACACAGACTGGCCCTTACATGCACAACGGCATGTTCGACAGCCTGTTCGAAGTTGTTGCTTTCTATAATGAAGGTGGCGGCGATGTGGACAACAAAGACCCACTTCTGAAACCTCTGGGTCTGTCATTCGTCGAGCAAAAAGATCTGGTCGCATTCCTTGAATCGCTTTCCGGCGATCCTCTGACCGGTCCCGAGCATGTCTGGGAAGGCAATATTTCAACCAACTATATCGCCATCGAAAACTGGCGTGATCAGTCAAACTAGAAAGGAGAGAAACAATGAAACCTATGAAAACAATCTCTCTTCTCCTGTCGGGTGCTGCTGTATTGGCAACGTCTGCGACTATGGTGATGGCGCAAGGGGATTTCCCTCCGCTGGCTCCATTGGGAGAGCCTCCGATTCCTTCGGATAATCAACAAACAGACGCGAAAGTCGAGCTGGGTAAAATCCTGTTCTGGGATCCGCGTTTGGGTGGCGATGCCTCGACAGCATGTGTGACCTGTCACGAGCCCAATCAGGGCTGGGCGTTTGGCGACAGTCTTTCGCGCGGTTATCCGGGTACGGTTCACTGGCGTAACAGTCAATCCGTGATCAACTCCGCCTATCTTGGCCAGTTGTTCTGGGCTGGTTCCGCTGCATCGCTTGAAAAGCAGGCTCCTTCCGCTGCCAAAGGCGCGGTTGCCGGTAATGGCGAGAACGACGTAATGGAAGCCCGTTTGGCCTTCATTCCCGAGTATCGCGAGCGTTTCAACGACGTGTTCGGCACCGAATGGCCGCTGATTGGCGATGCATGGCGCGC
>LGOV01003997.1_pt3 | contig 10612 bp, 18 predicted proteins | sample 469881 | NCBI WGS metagenome assembly LGOV01 (sample SAMN03857199, study PRJNA290197) | marine sediment metagenome | biome: marine cold seep biome; feature: cold seep; material: marine sediment; isolation source: sample #5579, elevator 3A push core 41 containing 12 cm of sediment... ...
ACCCCATGCGGTAAAAGCGGTTGCTACGGCCGCTACTGCCACGTTATAAGCATCTTGCGCGGTTGTCGCTGCTTCCGCCGCTTTTTCGTATTGCGCTATCTCAGAGTTCGCATCTTTGATGCCTTCCAGCATCTTCTCTATTTGTGTGCCAGTGAATTCACAAGACTTGCCTAGTTCTTCCGTTTTTGTGTCCGCTTCGTCAGCACCACCGCCCAAATCGTAAATGTGTTTTAACATCGCCGCCGCCCCGCCTAACGGCCCTTGCAGCGCAAGAGAAAGCAACATTATTGAATTGCCCATTTTCTTCGCGCTGTCCGCTATATCTTTACCCATGCCTACAAATTGTTTTGCAACATCTGGCAGGAAGCCATATAGCGTTTCTAAAGTCTTTTTTGTGCTTTCTATTGTGTCTTTCAAAGCATTAAACTTATCCACGAGCGGGGTGATATTCTCAGCAAGTGTGTGAATTCCTGTTGCGACGGGTTCTAATTTGCCTTTCAGTATATCTAAGCCACGTCCAAATTGCGCGGTAGTATCGGACACCAGCCCGAACTCCACTTCTAAATATACAAGTGCCGCTGTTATTGCTGCTAGCGCTAAGATGACAGGATTTAGGTATAAAAAGTGAAGTGCTGTATAAAGACTCAATACAGCAGGTACTGCATAGGCTAACGCAACTGTTACCGCGCCTATTGCAAGTGCAAACTTGACTAGAGCGGGGTTACGATCCATAACGTCAAAGAGACGCCGCATGACTTCAGTGAGTTTGTTTATTACTGTTGCAACCGTACTTATCTCATCTTCCGCATCCGTGCCGAAAAGGTCTTTGAGTATGCCTTTCGCACTTTCAAATATAGCTACTACGTTTTCGATAGAAGGCCCTAGCTCGTTTTTCAAAGTACTCATATATGCGAGAATTGTAGGTATTGCGGCTTTGAATTTCTCCGCTGCATCTCGTATATGTGGTGCAAGTTTCTTACCTATCACAATGCCCGCTTCTTCAAGTGCAGACTTTAAGATTGTCAAGATGCCTTTCATAGTATTCATCTGCGTTGCGTACATCTCTGTTGCCGCGTCCGTGTCTGTGATTGCCTCTTCAAGTTCACGTATAGCCTCTTTGTCTGCATTTAATATCGCTAACATGCCCGGGCCTGCACGTTGTTGAAAGATCCCCATGGTCTCTGCTACTGAAAGATTAGCTTCTCGCAACGTATCCATTTGTTCACTCAAAGAGTATATTTCTGGATTGATGTCTTCTAAAGTCAACCCATATTTAGCAAGTACTTTGGTTGCATCTTCTGTGGGAATGATGGTCTTTACAATTGCTCCACGAAGGATCGTACCTGCTTGTTCGCCACGGAACCCCATATCAAACAAAACGCCTAATGCCGCAGTAGTCTCTTCAAAAGTCCAACCTAAAGCATTTGCAACCGGTCCTATGTATCGCATAGAATCAGTAAGCTTATCCATAGTAGCTTGTGAGTTCGCAATTGCTGCTGCGTAAGTATTAGAAACTCGTGTGCTTTCAGACGCTTCCATGTTGAACATGTTCAACGTGGCAACTACAGATTCTGAAGTATATGCTAAGTCTGTTTGTGTTGCGCCTGCTAAGAGCATTACACCGTCTAACGCACTGATTATTTGGGTTGTGTCATAACCTGCACTGCCTAAAAAATACATTGCATTCCCCGCTTGTGTAGCTGAGAACGCAGTAGTCTTACCCATTTCACGTGCAGCCGCCTCTAACTGTTTCAGCTCTTCCGCGGTTGCACTTGATACAGAAGCGGTATTCGCAATTGCTTGTTCAAAATCGCCGTATACTTTTGTTGCTAAAACAATGCCACCGATAGTAACTGCTGTACCAATTATCGCAGTGGCTTTCGCTACACTTGCAACTGCTGTACGCACACGCGCTGCTGTTACTTCCAACGTTTTCATGCGTGCATTTACGGTTGCAAATGCTGCTGCTGTAGCGTCTCGCGCGGAGATTAATATTTGTACCGTTCCCGAATCAAGACCATATGCCATTAGGTAGCACCCCTATTCGTAAAAGTGGAAAGAGGATTCACGAACCATTTACCATTTTCCGAAGGTTGAAACGGTCCTAATTCGCACACTATGCGTAATGTGTGTGTTTTCGATATGAGTTTGCCAGAAAGAATATACGTCAACTCTGTTACAATATCAATTGCTATATCACTCAGCGGTATTGCATTTTGTATATTAAAAGCTTTTAAGCTATAAAGCTCGTGCATCACTTTGAGGTTTGTCTTAGGCGTCTTTACCGCTTCTCTCCACGTGGGCTGTGCTAACGTAAGCATAGCAGCGTAGCTTTTACGTTGCCAGGCCTTAAGGTATTTCTGTGCTACTCTTTCCGCGCCCTGTTGCTTTGTATCCATCCATACTTACTACTTTGATTCTTTCGTTTTCGCTTTTGGCGTTTCGAGTAACTTAATCAGCTTCTGTAAGCACTCATTACGGTCGGGTGATACTGCACTCGAAGCACCTGCTGAGGCTTTCCACCGTTTGTCTTCTATCTGTTCTATTAGCACCTCAAGTGGTTGCTTAAGCTTTTCGCCATTTAGTTCAAACACTTTATATATGCTCTTTCGCATTTTTCCTTTTCGTTTCCTCCATTTTTGCTTGAATATTACGTCTAGCCATGATTAGCAAGATGCTTAGCACGTCATACATGGGTGTTGCGTCTAGTTCCGCTTTTGTCCACCCTTTCCAGTCCATTAACGCGAACTCCGTTAGCCGCTTGTCCGCTACATCCTTTGCACCGTTTAACGCACGTGTGATGTCTGTTGCAAACGCTGCTGCGGATTTTGGGAGTGGACTATCTACTTTTTGAGCGTTTTTGCTATCTCGTTTAGACTTGAGTCTGTATTGATACCCAAGCCACCTAAAAAATCCGTGACGGACCCTACTTCCTTTTCCGCTTCCGTTATCAACGTTAATACCGTTTCGTGTGGTAACGCTTCAAGTTCATCGTAGTCTATACTGAAAATGAGTGAGGCTGTGAGTAGTCGTTCATCAAGCTTCTGTGCACGCACAAAATGCGCTAATTGTTTAGGCGATTCGTATAATGCCGCAAACGCTTTCTTCATCACCACTTGCTCACTCATACCTTCTTCGAGGTCTTTTACATACTTATGCAAGTGCATCGCTTCATATATGCGGCTATCTTGCAGCTCTTTTACATACTCACTTACCCCATATGGTACACTCTTCTTGTTCTGTGCTTTATACGTCACACCATCTATCTTTATGTTTCTCATTGTTTATGTTACTGTGAATACCGTCCCTCGACTTTTTGCGACCATGGTACTTCCAAAGTAGTCGTCAGGATCCAACGTTGCATCAAATGTGTCAAAGAACATATTCGTTGCTTTGAATGCTTCACCGTCTGAGGTCCATTCTATGTCGCCTTGCGTCCGATTTTTCACATTCGCGAAGAGGCCTAAGCTTTGGTACGTCAGATCTATACTGAACTCATATTCTCGTAGATTGAGAAGAGGTCCTCCGATTTTTGTCCATGACGCTGTATTCTTATCACGTGGGTACTTCAGTTCGCTTTTAACAGTGAACTTAAAGGTGCCCGCACTGTCCGAAAACGCAGCACTATTCCACTGCAAATTTGTTACATCTGCCCACATCAATGGATCGTCTGTCGATTCGGTTTCCCAAGACCCAGCACCACTTGGATCTGTTACTGAAGGATCCGCAACGTCACCAATAGTGATATCGTAATCCGCTACAATTTCACCAAATTCGTTATATGTTAAAGTCGCAGTATCCACTGTGCACCCTTTATATACGATATACCACGTTTCAGAAGCGGCTTCGTTTTCAATTATCTGTGCTAACGAAAAATACGCAAGATTCCCATGTGCAAAGGCATTGAAAAAATCATAATCTTGTGCAACATAAGTCAACTTAGTATTTATAGATGCCCCCGCATCCACATAAGTTACTTTTGAAATGTCACTCAGTGCGTCGCCCAAATATGTTATCCGTTTATTATCCTTTTTTAGTACAGGTGAGATAGGATTGACCAGCCCAAACCATTGCCACGCACCGCTTGTAACCATAGTACCATACGTGACTTCTGGCAGGTAGAAAGTCGCCTTCGTCCCTGACATTGGCATTGCCATTTTATGTGCTCACCTCCCCATTTTTTTTACCAAATAGATATACTGCACCGACCGTAATAATTGCAAGACTTTGCTGGACTTCGTGTGTGAGAAACAGATACGCTATTCCCGCAAACACAAGTGCACTTGCAACTATTTCGTCCATGCACGTCTCAATAAATTCCTTTATGTTCATGTTTTTTATCCCTCCATTTTCTTTATTGTGAGCACCAGCTCAAACCCGAAGTAGTCTTTGATTTGTATAAGATACATACGCTCTAGTCTGCTAGTGAGCACGGTACCGCCCAAATTGCTGTTCTCGTTTAGAACGCTGAAAACGTTGTCTTGTATTGTGTCCAAGTCTATCAAAATGTCATCATACTTGTCGGTTGCGCGATATGCACGTCCTAAAACATTTATGATGATTGCCCCCCGCTCCATACGTGGACGCGAACCTGTAGCATCATTTAAATATACCCGTTCAAGCGGTATGTCCGCATGCCTTCCAATGATGCACACTGGTGTTGTATAAGACCAACCTTCAGGGTCATTCTTACCTTTTTCATATTGTTTTATCGCGTCTTTTGTGCGTGCATCCTCTTTTAAAAGTGTTTCGATAGCATCAAAAATAGGTGTAATCCTCATTTCGCTGCTCACCCCNNTTCAATTGCGTCCCATATAGGTGTAATCTGCATGTTGTTCACCCCCTATATACCATTCGCCTTCGTCCGTACGCGTACAATCTTGTTCACGCATTATACGTCCCCGCTTCTGCTCGCACAATCGGTAATGATGCTATTGTCGCGGATCGCGAAGCTTTCATACCATTTAGTTTCATCCACCGATCTAATGCCGCATATGCTTCATCACTGTCTTTCTTTGCTTCTTCCGACAATATAGGCATTTTTTCTTGTGGATTCGCTTCAATATATGCAGCCGTAAGCTGTGACGCCGCACTCACAATCGCTTTGTGTTTCGTGGTCAAGTCGCTTAGACTAAAGTCCGTTGTACGCCCGATATAAGCGTTTACTTTGTCTTTTACAAGTAGTGCCCATTTTACTATGTCTATTTCTAGTTGCGTAGCCTCGTACAAGCTTACAAGAAGGTGTGTGCACGTAGCACTATGTTCCGTGTAGGTATTGTTAATCATCGTTTGAACACCTCTTGGAATAGCCATAGCACTCCGTTTCCAACCATCGTACACACAAACACCGCTGCCACAAAAAAAGCGCCTATCTTTGCTGAGATTGTAGCATGGCTTTGTTCGAGTGCCCGTATACGTTCGTTATGGTCCGCCAGTGTTTCATCACCTTTTTGCAGCCGTTCCCGTACCCATTTAATGTCCGCGCACATTTCTCCGAGTTGTTCATCCGTTAGGGGCATTATCTATCTTCGTTTTGTGCCTCTCTTCTTAGTACCAGTGCGTGTTGTTTCCATAGTGTTCGTAACTACATCAGAAACTTGTATCACACACTGTTCACGTANNAGATAATCCCCTTTGTGATATATACACCCATTCCGTTCCATTACCGCGCAGATTACTTTTACACGCATTTTCTTGTTCTATATTTGCGTTAATTTGCAGATAGCGTTCGCTTGTTTCACGTTTACATACAACGCTTCAAATGTAGTCCCAGTTATATCGCTAATACCCGGCATTTTTGAATCTTCGCCTAATACATTTCGCATGGCTTGAGGGTTCAACAGTTCCATATACACTCTTGCAGGATCAATAGGTGTTATAAGCCCTGTACCAGCTGTGATTGTAGGTGAACTGAATATTCGCGCGGGGCCGTTTTCCACATTCCCATTTAGTACTTTCACTATTTTGGGATACTCTTCATGACCGGTCGTCGATTCACTCATTATTAGTTCGCCGTGCTGCACAGGATTAAGAACCAGATTGAATGGCGGATATACAAAGGCACTTTCTAATGTTGCGAGAGAGCCTGCTACTGCCGCTTTTGCATTCCCATACGTCCCAAAATCTTTGGACGTTGTATACGATGTACCGGCGGATTGATAGAGCCCGTTCATGACATAATTAGTGCCATCAGGTTTCCAACCATCAATTATCGCTGTATCTTCTTGCACTGCCACCACGTGTGCTGCTGAAACAGCTGCCGCGGAATCTAATCCCACACCACTTGTTTTCCAAGCTTCAAAGGCATCTCTATCAACTTCATAGCCTTTGTATAAAACAGGGATATTTACAGTACTCTTATCAATACGCACCATATCTCGTGACATTTCCTTTGGTAGTTTATATGCCATTTGGGCTTCGCCCATTTCTACTACTTTTAGAATATCAGCAGATTTTATGCCTTCACCTTTTACCGTTGGCTTCACAGAGATTAACATTCGAGCCATCGTCTTCTGCCTCAGCGGATTTATGATTTCTCTATCGAAAAACGTTGCTGCTTGTTGTAATGCTGTTACCATTTTTTTTCACCTTAGACCCTACTCTTAACAATTATGTTTTTAGCCGCGCTTGACGCATCCACTATCTCCATCGCAGTCGCTAAAACCGTATGTGTCCCTATTGTAGCCGCAGACAATTCACCAGCAGCTGCTGCCGTTAGTTTTGTACCGATAGCCGTCACATTCTGTCCACTAGCTAACCTCGCACGAATGACAACTTCGCCCCCCACGATTACATGTGCTTTATCATTTACGAGATAAATTGTGTCTTTGTTCGCGGGTCGAAATGGTATCGCCGTGTGTTCATATGCTAACCAACCATATGCATTGTCATCTGTGTCATTTACTTCTATTTGGTATGCCCCAGAATCCATTTTGACTAAACGCCCAGGATACATATTCGCCACGGTTTCTATTGTTTTCTCTACTGTAATAGGATTGCCAGCAAGCACGATTTTGTCTGTTGCTTCAATAAAACCAGTATCAACCATTTACTTGCTCACCTCTCTATATGTAGGTTCCCATTTCTGCGTATATGGATTATAGGTACCTATTTCTTCCACAGACTCTATGTCCGCAGACCCGTCACTTACTGTTCCAGAACTAGCACCCGCCACTTGCGGTGGTCTGAAGTCTATTTCGTTCATCAGTACTTGCGCATCTTCCCCCACTTGTGCAAACCGCGTCAACAGTTCGTCCCCCTCTTTCAATCCGTTTCGTTGTTTGAATATCGCACAACGCTGTTCAACGGCAACTTTCGCTATTTCCGCTAATTTCTTCTCAGTTGCGTCCTTTTCTTGCGTCAATCCATCTATTACTTTATCGTTTTCTATCTTTTGTGTTTCCACTGCGTCACTTACCGCTACTTTCAGCGCGTTGTCGCTTGCTTCTTTAGCAGATTCTAACGCACCTGCAACTTGTTCATTTAACTGTTCACTCGTGTAAGTGACAGGTTCTACTTTATCTGCCTTATCTACTTTATCAGCCATGTCCTTATGACCACCTCCCAGTTGTGATTTGACATAACCCGGCTCTTCAGCCGTTACCAACTCCCCTTTGTCTTTAGTTGGAATATTAGCCTTTGATTCTATTGTACCCGCACAACCCATCTCGAACGTGCAACGTGGATTAAAACCCGCATAGGTCAGACTATAACCTGTACCAATCATATTAGTCGCGTTTAAATCAGTATCGTGCTCTATAACTAACGCATCTATACTACCACCAGTAGTTTCAGCGCTATTAAGTTCATCTATAACATCTTGATCGAATTTCATGTATAGAAACTCATCCTCGAATTTGTCATCTAATATTTCGTGATTGATCCATTGTCCTTTATGATTGATTTTGATGATACCGTCACGCCATGTCCCTTCCGCAGCTTTGAAAGCATCAGCGGATAAGATATAAGTCTTTTGTGCAGGGTCATCAATTGCAAGCTCTGGATAAAGAACTACTTCCATCCCCACTTTGCCAGTAGGCACCCATGACTCAGTTGTGTACTCGTGCGTCTCCCCTGTTTTACCTTCCGTTTGCGCAGCGGCTTTTATCTCCGCGCGCGCAATCCACTTCTTATCTTTATCTTGCTTGTAATCACGTTTGACCGAAACACGTGCTATCTTGCTTAAGCGCGTTTCGTTCTTGTATCCATACAGTTTACCCGCGTTGTTATGTGCTTTCCGATACGTGGTTTGCGCACCTTCTGGTAGCGCATCGCGCACGTTTTTCGGTAAATCCCCATTTTTTAGGTAAGGCATAAAGCTAGATGTGCGCGAAGAGCATATATAAGGGATGTTTACATAATCGCTTACTTCCGCGTTTATGATGCGTTACAACGTGTAACGTATTGCTTTATAGCATCCCTCACAATTTCGCTTTTAGAACACTTCCCGCGCGTTGCAATCTCTTCGAGTTGCGCAAAGAGTGTTTCTGTTATACGTGTCGCTACGTGTACGCTATGCGCTTCGTCCGTTGTTTCGTTCATAGTCAATCCTTAATTAAATAGTAATAATAGATCGTATCACTTGCAGAGGTAGTATTTTCGTAACCGCATTCACTATGATATTTACCACATTTTTGAGCTACGGGGATTAACAGAGCATCGGAGTTCATACTGCTTTCTTCACCGCCTGCGCTATGGCTTCACGTGCGAACATACTTCGTTCTGAGTACCATAGCTCATCTACTTTCCACCGTTCTTGGAAATGTGTATAGTCTGCACCTTTTACGTGACCTCCTCCAGATACTATGCCTACGAGACCGCCATCTTCGTAAATAGTATCAAATGAAGTAACCCACGCACCTGTTCTGCGTCCCACTTTTTGCATACCGTGTTTAGCTTTCCATCTCGCGGTTTCCGGCTTAACCTGAGGATAAAGAGGGTGTCCAACATGATGTTGTCCTTCTACCACTGTTTCTTTTACAAAATCTAAAGCGTCTTCCGTTGCTATACGCACCCCCGCAATAGCACCCGTAAGAATGTCCGTATGCTTCTTATGAAGATACGAATGGTCACGTAGTACTGTGACATTTATTAGAGGCATCACTAACTGTGAGATTTTATAATATATAAAGCTAACCTATTACCTCTTTTCTTATACGTTGCATCTCGGTTTTAACCGGCAACGGGAGATAATCTGAACGAGGCATGAGTGCATCAGTCTCTAAACGATCTGCTTTCGGTACACTTTTGTTATATTCTTTGAATTTATAACGTTTATATACCGCAATATTTTGTTGTTTCTCATAGTACTCATCNNTCAGTGCGGTTCATAAGTCCGGTTTTCTTCTTCCAAATTGCTTGTAAATAACAGCCACAACGCGGGTGTACAGGCGGCATAACATCACTCGGATCTACAATCGAACCGTGCATACCAATACATACATCACAAGAATTGCCGGTAAGTGCACAGATATAGCGGTATTCTTTCTCTGCTAGTCCGCTTTGCGTTACCGTGTCCACTCTACCCGCATTATTCGCTTTTAACATTGCCGTACGAGCTACAATATTACTATAGTTTTGTACGTTTGTAACGTACTTGCGCGTTCGAACAACATCTGCCCACCAATGTTCACCTTGTGCATTTACGTTTAAAACACGATATGTTTTACCTACATTATCTATTACTACCTGACCGTTAGAGCTAAAGTATTGACTGATATAAGGTCGTAACTCTCTTGCTACCGAGTTGGGATCCATACCACCACGTATACCACGCATCTCTAATATCTCAATCATCTTATTTGTCGTGGTTTGCTTTTTAATGAGTTCTATCGCCTTTGCATCAAGTCCCGCTTCTTCTAACGTGACGGCTATGTTCTTAGTAACCCCGTGTTCGGTCAAAGAATTTACTAGCGCGTTATCACTTAACAATTCTGCATACTGCCACCGCAATTCGTTCGCAAGTTCAATGTTGAATTTTCCTATATGACCTATAGTTGTTTTAGTTATTTTATTCATATGTGTTTGAGGAATTTTCGCGAAATCAAACCCGGTGTATGCCTTAACCTTACGTGATAGCCCTGCACTCTCTATAAGAACCCCCGCTTTAAAGCCTATGTCTATATTAGTTGTTATGATAGGTATTTGATTCATAGTACACATTTTAAGTGTAGTATCAATCGCTTTTTTTGTTTCGATAGGCGAAGCTGGTTGCGAAGTTTGTTCGATTAATGATGCCCTGGTTTTCCGATATTCCTTTTTCAATTCAGAAGCGAACATTAATAATTATAAAGATTATAACTATATATACCATCCTTTCAAACTACATTTCATTTTATCCATTATTGTCTTTTCCCAATTTTCTTTAGTACTATGTACCTTCCCATGACAACTATGACATAGCGGTACAAACTGGCATGTTATATCACTATCACAGCCACAGTTCTTATTGCCATTAACATGATGCACCGAGAGACGCCGCCCATTCTCTTCTTCCGTTTTATCGCAAAGAAAGCAGTTACGGTTGTATTTATTTCTAATATATTCCCTGAATGTGTCGTTCCACTTTTCGCAATATTTGAGGCCTTCACCCCCTTTCCATGAAGGATTGTTT
>LGOV01007454.1_pt3 | contig 10599 bp, 8 predicted proteins | sample 469881 | NCBI WGS metagenome assembly LGOV01 (sample SAMN03857199, study PRJNA290197) | marine sediment metagenome | biome: marine cold seep biome; feature: cold seep; material: marine sediment; isolation source: sample #5579, elevator 3A push core 41 containing 12 cm of sediment... ...
TTTGAGATATTTCGACTTCACTAGCATTTAGCTCAATATGTACAAGAAAAAGTCAAATGATTTTGCCCTGTATAAATAATGGTAGAACTAGAAAATTTGAACAATATGAACAATATGAACATCTAAAATTTTCGTATTTATTGTAGTAGGTGTATCAACTACACTAATTACTTTTTTTTAACATTAATTTCAAACAAATAAAATATAACAATATCCTCTAAATAACACTACACACCTATACTTCAGGGAATTTTGAATAACAACAATAAACACGAAGCAAAACATAACTTATTGGTGTACATGTATTTATCTAAAAAAAAGCCATACCTTTGCAACCGCAAAAAATAAAATCATTTTATGAGTAAGTTTATTTTAAGTACAGTTTTATTATTACAATCAATCACACCTTCTATAGTTGGAGGAGGAGAGCTTCCAGATGAACTTATTAGCGATAGGTGGAAAATGTATAATGACGCACTAGATATTGAAAGGGCTATCTTAGAAAAAGCAAGATTAAAAGAAGCTTTAGTTTTAGAAAAAAAAGAGGAACTAAAGATAGTTAAATACAGAATTTCAAGACATTTCAGACCTGTCAGCCAAAAACTACATTGGAATAACTATACTAGAGTTATTTCTCGTCTAGAGAGTAGTCATAGATATGATGTGGTTAATCAGTTTGGGTATTTAGGAAAGTATCAGATAAATAAAGATTATCTAATGGACTATGGTTTCACAGGTACAAAAAAGGAGTTTTTAGCAGACAAACTAAGTCAGGAATTAGTTATGGCTAATTATACCTACAACAACATGCTTTCCATTAAAAAGTTCAAATTAGACAAATTTATTGGTAAAGAAGTAAATGGAATAGAGATAACACTTTTTGGGATGATGGCTAGTGCTCATTTAGTAGGAATAAAAAGCCTGGATGATTACTTGAGCTCTAATGGCGAAATTATTACAAGAGACGGCAACAAGACATCTATAGAAAAATACATGAAGGTTTTTAGCTAAAAAAAAACAGATTCAAAAAACAAAAGGCTCCGCAAAAATGTGGAGCCTTTTTTTATCTTATAATCTAAGATCTATTATTAATGATCTTCATGTTCAATATTGTAATAATGATAATGTTCAGATTCTTTAAGCATAGGATGTCCTTTTGCAAGTAATCCGCGTTTTTCTAATGCTGTAAATACAACTAAGATAAACAGACCTAAGAAACCTAAGAATGAACCTATTTCAACAATTCCGAAACTCCATTGGCCTCCAACACTACCTGGCATAATCATAATAAATAAATCCATATAGTGGCCTATTATAATTACTATACCTGTTACTATCATAGTTACAGGAACTTTCTTTTTGCTAGAATCCATCAATACTATTAATGGGAATGCAAAATTAATACCAACCATTATCCAGAAAGGAACTTTATAATCAGCAAAACGTGCTAAATAATATGTAACCTCTTCAGGAATATTTGCGTACCAATATAGCATGAATTGTGAGAACCATAAGTAAGCCCAAAAAATTGAAAGTCCAAACATGAATTTACCTAAATCGTGGATGTGCGATGGATTTACAAACTCTAAATATCCTTGCGAACGTAAATAGATTGTAACTAATGCTATCATTGAAACAGCTGATACAAACATACCAGAGAATACATACCATCCAAATAAAGTAGAGAACCAGTGAGGATCAACACTCATTACCCAATCCCATGATCCAGTTGATGATGTAACACCAAAGAAAACAGTGAATATAGCAGCAACTTTAAATGCTTTATTATAAGGTTTATAATCACCTGCTGTTTCTTGTTCTATAGAATATTTCTGTATTAGTTTTAATGCCAAAATCCATCCTCCTAAATAAACTGCTGATCTAGCTAAGAAAAAAGGAACGTTTAAATATCCTGATTTTCCATCAATGATAGAATCGTAATTAGCTGAGTTTGGATCTAATAAAGATGCATCCATCCAGTGAAATATATGGTGCATATGTAAACCTCCAGCAACAAGAATCAAGAAAACAATAATACCTCCTACTATCATATAAGAAGAAATAGCTTCCATTACTCTGAGTAAAACAACCGACCAACCGGCTTGACCTATATACTGCACAGCCAAAAAGAACATGGTTCCTACTGCTATAAATAAAAAGAACAAAGCACTAACATAAAGTGCTGACCAAGGTCTGTTTTTTTGTTGATGGTAAACATGCTCGGCGTGAGCCTCATCATGATGATCGTTTACTTTTGCAACTGTATCATGCGAATCTCCATGACCATCATTAGTATCTACCTGCTCCATTTGGTGTTTCACCTCATCAACAGATGATGGAGTGGTCATAAAACCAAATGCGAGTGATAATACTCCTACTGCCATTAAAACAAATGACAGAGTTTTAAGATTTTTAGAAATTTTATACATCTGTTATTATTTTAATTGACTTCTTAATTTTAATACATGCTTAGATACTTTCCAACGCTCTTGAGACGTTAGCTGAGATGCATGAGAACCCATCATATTCTTACCATAAGTAATAACATGAAAAATACTTCCCTCAGTAATGTTTGGCAAACGTGATACAGCATAAGAAGGAACTCCAAGGTACTTTTCGTTTTGAACTAATTTACCTTGTCCATCACCATTTATTCCATGGCAAGAAATACAGTATATATTGTATAAATCCTCTCCTACTTTCTCACTTTTTTCATCAGAAACTAAAGGCGATTTCAAACTATCTAATGCAAATTGATATCCTTCATTCGAATCTGGGACACCATAAGGAACATATCCTCTTTTAATAGTACCTTCAACTGGAGTACGAGCTTCCATATTGTTAATTCCATTTGGATCTTCTGAATATGGTTCGTAAGCGATTGAATAATACATGTCAGGCATAAAGACAGAGTTTGGATCACGTTGTGGCTCATCAGATGAACTACAAGACGATAATGCAAACAATAACACTAATGATGCAGTAGGTATTTTAAACCAAAGCTGATTACCTTTAGTATCTTTAATCTCTTTCACATTTACTTCAACTGCACCAGTTTCTTTCAATAATGATTCTAACTCAGAAGAATCTCCCTCATAAATAAACTCCATTAAGAATTTATCATCAGTTGTACGTAGATCTGGGCTACCTCCTTTTTTTCCTGGAAATAATTTATTTCTAAAGAAGTAAGTTAGCACCATTAAGTGAGCCGCCATAAATATTGTCAATTCAAACAAGATAGGTGTAAATGCTGGCATATTTTCTAACCAAGTAAAACTAGGTTTTCCTCCAATATTTTGAGGCCAATCTTCTATCATCATAAACCAAGTTAACCAAATAGCAAAACCTAATCCAAAGGCACCATAAACAAATGATGCATAAGCAATACGTGTTGGTTTTAGTCCCATGGCTTTATCAAGTCCGTGTACAGGAAATGGAGTATAAATCTCATCTATCTCATATCCTTTTTGACGAACGGCTTTAACTCCGTTCATCAATATATCGTCGTCGTCAAACAATCCGTGTATTAATTTCTTACTCATGGTTGTGCAACTTTTTTTGGCTCTCGCCAGATGATTTCAAAATAGTTTTCAATTCGGCCTGTGCAATTACAGGGAAAGTACGTGCATATAGCAAGAACAATACAAAGAAGAATCCAATTGTTCCTATAAAAATACCTATGTCAACATATGTTGGAGAGAACATAGACCATGATGATGGTAAGTAATCTCTGTGAAGAGATGTTACGATAATCACAAAACGTTCAAACCACATTCCTGTATTAACAACAATTGATAATACAAATGTGAACATAATACTTGTTCTTAGTTTCTTAAACCACATTAACTGAGGGGAAACAACATTAAATGTCATCATTGATAAATATGCCCACCAATAAGGACCAGTTGCTCTATTTAAGAAAGCGTATTGTTCATATTCAACTCCTGAATACCAAGCCATAAATAACTCAGTGATATATGCTACACCAACTATTGATCCGGTAAGCATGATTACAATATTCATCATTTCTATATGTTGAATAGTGATATAATTTTCAAGATGTACTACTTTCCTCATTATGATAAGCAATGTTTGTACCATTGCAAATCCTGAGAAAATTGCTCCTGCAACAAAGTATGGAGGAAATATTGTAGTATGCCATCCTGGAATTACTGATGTTGCAAAGTCCATTGATACAATTGTGTGTACAGAAAGTACAAGTGGTGTAGCTAAACCAGCTAATACCAAAGATACTTCTTCAAAACGTTGCCAGTGTTTAGTTTTTCCACTCCATCCAAAACTCATTATTGTATAAATATGTTTTTGGAAAGGCTTAATTGCTCTATCTCTAATCATTGCAAAATCAGGAATCAACCCTACATACCAAAATACGGTTGAAACCGAAAAGTATGTTGAAATTGCGAATACATCCCAAAGCAAAGGAGAGTTAAAGTTTACCCAAAGTGATCCAAAGTTATTTGGAAAAGGGAATACCCAATATCCAACCCATACACGTCCCATGTGTAGTAATGGGAACAATGCTGCTTGAACAACGGCAAAAATTGTCATTGCTTCTGCTGATCTATTGATTGACATACGCCATTTCTGACGGAATAATAATAGTACCGCCGAAATCAATGTCCCTGCGTGTCCAATTCCTACCCACCATACAAAGTTGGTAATATCCCAAGCCCAACCAACGGTCTTGTTCAATCCCCAAGTACCAATACCAGTACCTACGGTATAAGCCATAAGCCCTAAGCCCCAAAGAAAGGCTATCATAGCTAAAGTAAAGGCAAACCACCACATCTTGTTGGCTTTACCTTCTATTGGAGCCGCCACATCTTTGGTAACATCACTATACGTTTTGTTACCTAAAACTAAGGGCTCTCTTATATCTGATTCATAATGCATATCTTATCTTTTAGTGTTACTTGTTTCTAGTTTCTGGTTACTAGTTAAAACTAGCAACTAGCATCTTGCAACTAGCAACTTGAATTATGAGTTTTTGTTTCTAATTTTCGTTTGATACATCACGTTTGGTTTAGTACCTACTGATTCTAGTAAATAGTACTTTCTGTCATCGTGTAATGGCTCTTGAATTACTGACTCTTCATTGTTAATGTCTCCAAATACCATAGCATCTGATGGACATGCTGATGAACAAGCAGTTTGTATATCAATATCCTCCAACTTTCGACCTTCTTTCTTTGCAGTAAGAATTCCAGCTTGAGTAATTTGAATACACATTGAACATTTTTCCATAACTCCTCTATCGCGTACTACAACATCAGGATTCAATACCATACGACCAACTTCGTCATTCATGTGGTAATCAAACTCTTCGTTTCCATTATATTGGAACCAGTTGAAACGACGAACTTTATAAGGACAGTTATTTGCACAATATCTAGTACCTACACAACGGTTATAAGCCATTTGATTTTGACCTTGAAGTCCATGAGATGTAGCTGCAACCGGACAAACAGTTTCACAAGGAGCATGATTACAATGCTGACACATAACAGGTTGGAACGATACTTCAGGAGCATCTGAAGGTTGAGTTTGTGCATTAAAGAAATCTCCAGTACCAAAAATACCTTCCTCTTTACCTTTTTCAACGGTCATATCACTTGAGTAATAACGATCAATCCGCATCCAGTGCATATCTCTACTAACTCTTATTTCATGTTTTCCAACTACAGGTACATTATTTTCTGCATGACAGGCAATGACACAAGCTGCACAACCAGTACATGTTGCTAAATCAATTGATAGATTAAATCTTGTACCTAAATCATCAAATTTTTCCCATAGATCAACCTTGTCCTGGGTTACTTCTTGATGATCTAATGAAAATTTAGGTGGCGAATTCCATTCATCTTTAGGTTTAGAAACAAAATCAGCTAAAGTTGTTTCTTTAGTGATCTCACCCTCTCTACCCATTATCGTGTGTTGTAATTGAACACAGGCAAATTCGTGTTCGCCTGAAACTTTTTCTATGCTTGCATTATGGAATATACCTTTTGCAAATGGAAAAGCATTAACACCAATACTCATTTCTTCTTGTAATCCTTTTTCTCCATATCCTAGAGCCAGAGCTATAGAACCCGGAGCCTGACCTGGCTGAATATAAACAGGTACTTTTTCAATAGTAACTCCATTAGCAGTAATATTTACCATATCACCATTCAATGCTCCATTATCAACTGTTCGATTTTCCAATCCCAATCTTTCTGCATCAATTCTGGAAACTAACAAGTAATTATCCCAAGTGGTTCTTGTAATTGGATCAGGCAATTCTTGTAACCAAGGATTATTGGCCTGTTGACCATCTCCAATTCCTGCTTTTGTATAGACAGTCAATTCAAGATCACTTCCTTTTATTTTTGAAAGCGCAGAACCTGCTGCACTAATATCTACATCATTAACTAAATTTTCTTCATTAGCTACGGATACTGAAAAAGTACCATCGTGTAGTGCTTGATTCCAGGATTTACCTCCTAAAATGTTGTTATTCCAATTCCCTTTTAGATAATCATAATACGTTTCATTACTACCCAACCATTTTAATAAAGTTTCCTGAAACTGACGTGTATCAAATAATTTATGAATGGTTGGTTGTGTTAAACTATATTGACCTTTTTTGATCAATACATCATTCCATGTTTCTAAATAATGTGGTATTGCTGCAACATATTGAGAAGCGTTTGTCGTTTCATTGTCACTCATCGCAAAACTTACACTAAGCTTTGTTTTTTTCAACGCTTCAGTAAATTCTTTTGCATTTGGTAATGTATATGCAGGATTAGTATTGTGCGTAATTATAGCACCAATTTTTCCTGCTTTCATGTCAGCTGTCAACTGTGTAACTTTAGCATCATCTCCATGGCGAATATTTCTTGTATTCACCACATCAATAACATTACTTTGTATTGCCTTGTTGATTTGTAAAGCTAATAATTGTGCATTTTTATCTTGAATTCCTGTAACAACAACAGCATTTCCTTCAGCAGCTTTAATTTGCTTTGCAATATCTTGAATAGCGATATTAAGTGGTGACATTTCGCGAGTTGCAACACCACTAACAATTGCCTGATATAATTTTATTAATGCATTTACCTGTTGAGAAGGTTTGATCATCACTCTTTTATCGGCATTCGCTCCCGTTAAAGACATATTCGATTCAAATTGAATATGTTGTGACATTTTTCCATTTTTAGGAATTCTACCTTTTGCATATCCGGTAGAAAAACCTCCACCTTGCCAATCTCCTAAGAAATCTGCCCCAACTGAAACAATTACTTCAGCTTTAGAAAAATCGTAATCAGGTAAAGCTCTTTTACCATACATTTCTTTCATGGCATCTAAAGCAGCACTTTCTGATATTGCATCATAAACAACATGCGCAACATTATTATATTGTTCTGAAAATTTCTTTACCAGACTACTTGTTGAAGGACTGGCACAAGTTCCGGTTAAAAAAACTATTTTTTCTCCGTTTCCTTTTAATTCATTTAATTTAGCAAGTACTTCTGTGTCAAATTTATTCCAGGTAATTGCTTCACCTTTGGCTTTCGGACCTTTTAAACGATTGTTATCATATAGCGACAAAACTGATGCCTGTACTCTAGCATTTGTACTGCCAAATGATGATTCTTTATTAGGTTCAATCTTAATAGGGCGACCTTCTCTAACTTTTATCAAAACATTTGCAAAGTCAATACCATCAGCAATAGTAGTTGCAAAATACTCCGCTACTCCGGGTGTTATATCATCCGGTTTAATTACATAAGGAATTGATTTAATTACCGGACCCTCACATGCAGCTAATGATGCTACTGCAGTAGAAAAACCAACATACTTTAAAAAGTCTCTTCTACTTGTAGAACTTGAATCTAATGTGTCTTTATCTCCCAAAAATTGATCAGCAGGGATTTCTTCTACAAATTCTTTTTGTTTTAGCTTTTCAACAATAGAGCTGTTTTCTTTAAGCTCTTCAACACTTTTCCAGTATTTCTTGTTTGATGCCATATTTATTGTTTGTTTTATTTTATATTGGATTAACATCCAATTTATATTCTTTTTATCTAACTACTTAGTAATGACATTTACCACATTCTTTTCCTCCTAGATCAGCAACAGTCCAGTTTTCTATATCCGGATACTTTTTAGCCAATTCTTCATGAATTTTTGCATAATAAGCATTGTCTTTTAAATCTACATCGGTTTCTTTATGGCAATCCAGACACCATCTCATGGTTAATGGTGAATATTGATATACTTCATCCATTTCTTCAACAGGACCATGGCACTCCTGACACTCTAAACCAGCAACATTTACATGTTGAGAATGATTATAATATGCAAAATCAGGAAGGTTGTGAATTCTATTCCATTGAATTGGTATCTGCTCATAATTCTCTTTGTAAGCTAATTTATCAACGTCCCACCCTATTGCATCATAAATTTTATGAATTTCAGCATCATAGAATGCTTTTTCAGATTCAGATGTAACAGGACCATTATACTCAGTAATACTTTTATGACAATTCATACAAACATTAGCTGATGGAATTCCTGAAGTCTTACTGTTTCTTGCAGATGAATGACAATATTCACAATCAATTAAATTATCACCTGCATGTATCGTATGAGAAAAAGCTATTGGCTGTATAGGTTGGTATCCTTGGTCAATACCAATATCCATTAAACTATCAAACAGAACATATGTTCCTAAAAGAGTAACAAAAATAGTAACAGCAATTTTTAAGAAACCATTTTTACTCTGAACTAAAATCCACACTGCCAGGATTAGTATCACCAAAGCCAATGCATAGCTCATCCACCTATTTGAACTTTTTGGAGTAGCAACTTCAATATCAGCAACTACAGCCGCAACTTCAACAGGTTTTACGTCTCCAACTGTAGTATAGGCCAAAATTGCATCGATATCATCTTCAGATAACATAAGGTATGGCGTCATTGGAATACTGTTGTACTCATTAAAAATATCAATTGCATCTTGATCTCCACTGGCTCTTAATGCAGCATTATCTCTAATCCACAAATGAAGCCATTCTTTGCTTCTTTTTTCACTAATCCCCAGCAAAGGAGGTCCAATCAATTTTTTATCTAGTTTATGACATGCAACACAATGGGTTTGGAATAATTTTTTACCTAAGGCTACTTTTGGATCGGAAGCTTTTGAAGTTGTTGCTGCTAAGTCACCCGTAGGTTTATCATCTGTATAGGCAATTATATCATTAATATCCTGCTCACTTAGCTGAGGATAAGGAATCATTGGAATACCATTATACTCATTAAAAATATCAATTGCATCTTGGTCTCCACTTTCCCTTAATGCATTATTATCTTTAATCCATGAATGAAGCCATTCATTGCTTCTTTTTTCACTAATCCCTTTTAAAGGAGGGCCAATTAATTTTTTGTCTAATTTATGACAAGCGGCACAATTAGTGTTGTAAAGTTTTTTACCATTTTCCGGATCTCCCTTCTGGGCTGATATACTAAATGATATTAAAAAAAAGAAAGTTAGGCCGGTTATTAATTTTTTAAATGTATTGCTTTGCATTACAAATCCATTTGAGTTATTTAAGTCGATTCAATTTTATGTCTATAATATTGTATAAACCATACTATAATCTTATGAAAAAATCCATAAACATATAATTACTTACAAAAATACATTTTCTATGTAATCATCAAAGTGTTTTTTTATTAACAATATAATTTATAATTATTCTAAATAGCAAACTTGTTATCATTCTAAAAAACATTTTTTAGATTTGTAAAAAATTTATTCTAATGAAATTCATGCCATTAATTTATTTAAGCTTTTTTCTGTTTTTCTCACTTTCTGGATTTGCACAACAAACAATAGGAAAAGTTACTGTTAAAACAGATTCAGATATTGACAACGTTATTTCCAAGAAAAAAACCTACAACAAATCATTAAAAACCGTGAATGGTTATAGAATCCAACTATTTTTTGGAGATGAAAAAAAGGCATATGAAGAAAAAGATAAATTTAGAGGTTTGTTTCCTGACATTCCTGTTAAAATTATTTTTAGCTCACCTGATTGGAAAGTTCAAGCCGGCAATTATTTGAGTCGATTAGATGCTGATAGGGCTTTGATTGATATTAAAAATGATTTCTCTGGCGCTATCGTGTTAGAAACAGAAATTGACATCAACCAATAACAATTAACCCATTTAATTTACCTTTGCTTTTATGAATGAAAATTTAGATGCTACAAATAAAGATTTCAGCAAAGAAGAATTTGATATTGAAAAAAAATTACGCCCCATTACATTTGATGATTTTACAGGGCAAGAACAAGCACTGGAAAATTTAAAAATTTTTGTCGAAGCCGCTAATTTAAGAGGTGAAGCATTAGATCATACTTTATTTCATGGGCCTCCGGGATTAGGTAAGACTACTTTGGCACATATATTAGCAAATGAATTAAATACCAACATTAAAGTAACTTCCGGACCTGTTTTAGACAAACCAGGTGATTTGGCTGGTTTACTTACAAATTTGGGTAATCGTGATGTTTTATTTATTGATGAAAT
>LGOV01005232.1_pt6 | contig 10596 bp, 6 predicted proteins | sample 469881 | NCBI WGS metagenome assembly LGOV01 (sample SAMN03857199, study PRJNA290197) | marine sediment metagenome | biome: marine cold seep biome; feature: cold seep; material: marine sediment; isolation source: sample #5579, elevator 3A push core 41 containing 12 cm of sediment... ...
GCAAATGAGCTGTTGCCGAAACCGGGAGAAGTGGCTGTCGTCGGTATTTCCGGGGATGAAATTCCTGTTCACAAGCCAAAAGGATCAAAGCTCATACCGTATACGCTCTGGGGCGAGATAGCCTTCCAGGTCGGCGGCAAGGAATTGTACAAAGATGTTGAGGCCGAGGCCACGTCACGCGCTGCGCCTGGCAAAACTTATTTTGACGCAGTCTTTGGCGGAAAGAAGGTTTTGCTCATGCTTGACGAACTGGCCCAATACGCCGCGCGGCTTTCTGCCGCACACGCGGCAGGAGGCGATCAATTGGCTGCTTTTCTGATGGCCCTACACGGATATGCCCGCTCCAATGCCGGGATTTCCGTCATACTCACCCTTGCAAGCTCGGCAGACGCCTTTGGCAACCAAACCGAGCAACTGACACGGCTCCTATCCGCCGTTGTCGCCAAAAGCGTGAGCAAAGACGAAGCCATGGGTATAGGTCAGCAAGCTATCGATGGCGTTGCAAGTATTGTAGCCCGCGACGCCACAGGTGTCGTCCCGGTCCAGGCTGCTGAGATCTCCCGCGTTCTTGCCAAACGACTCTTTGACAGGATCGACTCAAGTGTGGCGCAGAAAACTGCTTTAGCTTACGAGGTCCTTTACCGGAAGAATAGCTCACTGTTGCCGGATGAGGCCAGCCGCGCTGATTACAAAGAAAGGCTCGCCGCCCACTATCCGTTTCACCCTACGCTGGTTGATTTCCTCAACAATAAGCTAGCTTCTTACGAAAACTTCCAGGGCACTCGCGGGGTCCTGCGCGTTCTGGCGCTGGCTGTTCGGAATCTGTGGCAAAAGCGTGTCGAGATCCCCATGATTCACACCTGTCACCTAGATCTTCGTGATGCCCGCACTGTCAACGAACTCATCGGCCGAACGGGGAGCGGCGAACTGCTTCCCGTGCTTAATGCCGATGTTGGAGGCGCTGATACGGAGAGCATCGAAGGCGGCAGGAGCAACGCGGAAGAAGCTGACCAGCGGAATCCGCATCCGGAAGGATGGCCCATGTACGAGTACACGTGGAAGACCGTTTTTCTCCATAGCCTGGTTGGCCGCGAAGAGGAGCAGGGTTCAAATATCTTCGGACTGACCGAGCAAGACGCCCTGTTTCAGGTCGCCTTCCCGGGTCTCACCCCGCCGCAGGTGGCGGAGGCCCTGAAGGAAATCGGCAGAAGCGCCTTCTACCTGCGATGCAAGGACGGACGTTACTACGCCAGCCTCGATCCCTCCGTGAACATCGCCCTGGCAAAGATCCGCCGCAGGCTAACTCTGCCCGAAGTGAACCATCTGCTCGATGCGACAGCCCGAAAGGTCGTAATCGCCGACATAAGGACTTTTCACGTAGTTCATGATGTAGCTCTACCCGAACATATCCCTGACAACAAGGGAAAGCCGGTGCTGGCCCTGGTCGGGCTCAATGCAGAAGAGGTAGATATCGAGGAATTTGTGACCACTGCCGGGCCGAACAAGGCCCGCGTCGAACAGAACCTGATCATCGTACTCGTGCCGGATACTGTTAAAGCAAGCCTCGGCAGTACAGGCCAGCAATCGCTTCTTGATACGTTCGTTTCCCGAACGCAGGACGGCCGAAAGTACTTGCACGATCTGGCAAGAACGGTCCTTGCCATGCAGCGTTTGAACGAAAAGCCACAGGACTATGGCATCAATCCCGTCAGATTGGAAGAAGACGATTTCAAGCAGCGGTTCAGGGAGCGACCGAAGGCTCTCGAAACCGCCGTCACTGAAAGCTACAAGAGCCTGTGGTATCCATCGGCTTCCGGTCAGATTGTGTGCAGGGAAATCCGTACAGCCGGCGGCGAAGGGGGCGTGTCGGTTCTCGAACAAATACGAAAAACCTTGCTTGACGACGGCGAACTCGTCACGGTCGAACACGACACCCCTGCCGATCTGACCAATCTCCGCAAGCTCTTTTTCGAGCGTACCGATGTGGTTGCAATTTCCAAGGTCCGTCAGGACTTCAACCAGGTGCGCAGATGGCCGATCCTGGAGGCCCCCTCAGTCTTGGATCAGCTCATTCGCGCCGGGGTTACTCGCGGCGTGTGGTGCTTGTTCCGCATGGGTGGTGAGGAAAGCACCAAGCCCGACGAATTCTACAGCCGGGAAACAGGCGAACTTCCCTTCAACCTTGATTTCAGCCTGGACTACGCCATCATCACACCCGAGGGTGCGCGTAAGCGTTACTGGACAGAGAGTTCCGGGCCTGGATTGTCCCGGACCAAGGATTGGGTTCGCGAGGTTTCTCATGAAATGCAGGCTACTACCCTTTCTGAAATCGTGGAAGCTGTTGCCGGCAAATTCGGTGAAGTCCCTTCTCAGGCGATAAACGAAGCTGTAAACAATCTCGTTCAGGAAGAACGGATAATGGTCTTCAAAGGAAAAGTGGATCAAGATGAAAAGCCTGACCTGATTGGCGGGTCAAGCGCCGTTTTTTACAACCCTGAACCTGATGATGTGATTATCACTCCGGCCAAGGCAGCGGAAAAAGGCTGGATAACAGAGAAAGCCAGAAGGTTTAGCCTGGCAGGGAAAGAAGGAGCGAAAACACTACTACCGCTGCTACGCCGAATCGGCTCCTTATATCAGAAAGGCGGCAAGAGCCGTATCGACAGCCTCGATCTGACCGAGATGGTTTTGCCCAAAGGCGGAAAACTGAGAATCGCCGTTACTGATACGCCGGCAGAATCGCTCAAGGATCTGGGCGAACTTTTTGAGGTCGCGGCCGGCCTTGTTCAAACGGGAGAAGATACAGAGGCGTACCTCGACATCGACGAGCCTGAAGATGACTGCCCTTTTATTCAAGAGCTCCGTAAGCAGATGAAGCAGTGAGCAGTAGGCAGAAGATATGAAAAGAAAGGCCAAGATGAAAAAGGATCTTGGGAGCCACTACATAAGGCGTGTGAAACCACAAATCGCTGGCGCCCCATGGATATTGCGTGTTACTGAGCACAGGGACAGGCCTATTCCCTTGTTCATTATCAAGGAACGTATTCTCCCGAACCAACGGACAGATACAGATAACCTTGTTGCTCCGAGATCGATCCTGAAAGAACGCGGCCTTATCTATGGCCAGCAGCAACTGCGTTGCCTTCCTGTGATTCGCACCGCTCTTAGCCGCGTGTGCGATAATGCAGGCATTCCGCTGGAGCTGCACCAGTTTTTGAATAGCAAACGGATTACCTTCCGGGGGAATCTACCCCTGGATGCAGAAGCAGGCTGCAAGCTGGCGCTGATCTTCAAGCTCCAGGAACGAATCAAGGAGCTGGATCGGGTGGAGCTGATCGCACGCCGGCTGGATCGATTCACCCGTGAAGAGGCAGGCTACTGGTACTCCCGCATCTCCACTTTCGGGGAAGCTGCCAACCGTTGGGCCATGGCCGGCATGAAAGTCATGTTGGCAGGCCACCCAAGGGATTCCAGCATTGAGTCGATGCTGGACGGTCTCCGACAGCGCTAGTGAAATGTCTCGTGACTTCTGGAACTCTTATTTTGACTTGACAACATACATATCTTTAGCTAAAAAGCAAGTATATCAATTACTATAGTTCGCAAGGAGCAATATTATGTCATTAAAGGTAGTTACAGCCCTTAAGGCCCGACAAACATTAGGCACAATAATGAATGCGGTATCATTTAGAAACGACCAGTATATTGTGGAGCGAAAAGGAAAACCGATGGTGGCAATTATTCCCATCAAGAAATTTAAACAAATGGATAAGGCCAGGCACCGTTTTTTTGTCAACATGTCGAAAATAAGCGAGTCTTTTGCCGGAGAAGATTCCGATAAGCTCGACGATATTCTGGAAGAAGCCGCACAGGAAGCCAAGAAACTCGAAGCCTCACACGGATAGATTTTTGTGAAGATTGTTGTTGATGCCAACCTTTTTGCCAGCGGTCTCATCAAGCCGAATTCAAATCCCGGCAAGATTCTCGATCTGGTCCAACAGAACCAGGTTGAATTGATTTTGTCTCCCGCTATTATTAAGGAGATAAAACGCATCTTGCTCTACCCGAAAATCCAAAAATACCATCGCAAAACCGCACAGGAAATAGATGAATATTTCGAAGATCTCTTAATGTTTGCCTGGATTGTTGAAGGAGAAGAAATAGTTAATGCAATTAAAGATGATCCTGCGGATAATAAATACCTGGCATGTGCATATGAAGGCGAAGCGGATTACATCCTTTCCGGAGATCATCACTTGTTGGACTTAGAAGTTTACCAGGGGATTGATATTATCAAGGCGAGTGCGTTTCTGAACATTTTGTCAACATCCCCCCCAAACTGAATGGCCATCCCCCAAGTTTTGGATACGGCCTTCCGGATACGACCTATGCTTGATGCGACTAAAAACGATCTTCGATTGATCGAAGCCGGCTTTCCCTGCCACCAGGTGGGGGCCGAGACTCAGCGTGAACGCGATACTGGAAAGGCCCCGCCTACCCATCGTCTCCACGTCTGGTGGGCGCGTCGGCCCTTGACACCAAGCCGGGCAGCGATTCTTGCTTCCGTGCTTCCCGCGGATACCGACCCGGACTGGTTCCTCCGCCAGCTTGGCATCGAAAAACGGGTTGTGGAAATCAACGGCCGGCAGTGGACGTTGACAGGGAAGGTGTTGGCTAGGCTCCAGAAAAGCGAAGACGGCATGGAGTTCCTGTACGTAGATGAAAAAGTCCGTCGAGATATCGAAAAAGAAAACGAGGTTCGCCAGGAACTTCGTAAATTCCTGACCCGTTCTCGGCAGGAGGAGGGCCTCTCCGCCTATTCTGAAACGATTACTAGATGGCTGAAAGAGGTAGAACCCCTATCTGTGCCAGATATTGGATCGGGTTACGAAGTCAAGAACATTGTCGCCGATCCTGCCTGGGCAAGCGAGAAGCAAGCCTTGGGCAAAGCGGCAGGATACCGCTTTCCTGGGGATTCCTATGGCTATGGTCGAGCATTTCAAAATGCAACTTTCGCACCTGTTGCTTCTCATAAACTGGTTGTCCTCGATCCAACTGCTGGTGGCGGCTCAATTCCGTTTGAAGCATTGCGGTTGGGCCACAAGGTCATTGCCAATGAATTGAACCCTGTAGCGTCTGTGATTCTTCATGCCACACTTGATTATCCAGCAAGATGGGGAAGTAAACTCAAGGCCGAGATCGAGCGTTGGGGAGAAACCCTATTGCAACGGACGGACGCCGAGTTTTCTCTCTTTTTTCCAGATTCCCAAAAACTTCCAGCCCTAGAGTGGCAGTCTCTAAAGGTTCATTTGAAATCATGTCGGGAGCATTTTGAAGAATTCAACTGCGAGTCGATTGTCGACTACCTTTACTGCCGCCAGGTAACCTGCCCGCACTGCGGCGGCGAAGCCCCTTTGCTAAACACCTGCTGGCTGAGTAAGGAATCCGGGAAACAGTGGGGCGTGAGGATAGTGACTGACGGCAAGGCCCGGAACGGAAAAGTCCGGTTTGAGACCTATCGCGTTTCAGGCAGCAAAGGCCACAAAGGAGAAGATCCGAATTTCGCCACGGTAAACAAAGCCGTGGGCATGTGTATACACTGCCGGCAGGCCATTAACGCTGAAGAAATCAAGGCGCAAGCCCGCGGTGAATCGCCAGTCGGCACATGGAAAGATCGACTCTACTGCGTGGTTGCCGTTCGCTTTCAACCCAAGCTGGACAAGAACGGAAAGCCTCAACGCTACCGAAGCGGTGACAAGGCAGGCCTGATCAAGACCGAGAAGGTGAGGTTTTTCCGTCCTCCCAATGAGCGTGACCTGGCCGCCATTGCAAAAGCAGGAAAGCGTCTCAGAGAGAATTGGGACCGGTGGGATGCGGAAGGGCTGATTCCGACGGAGAGTATTCCCCTGGCCCACAAAACCAAGGAACCTCTTCGTGCTGGTATGAAACGCTGGTGCGATATGTTCACACCACGGCAGCTCCTGGGCCATGTCACACTGGTGGAAGAACTCAATCGTCTGAAGCCAAGAATCCTTGACGAGCTTGGCGAGGAAAAGGGTCGGGCCGTGGTGACCTATCTTCAGTTCGCGATTGATAAGGGGGTGGATTACAACAGCCGTCAGACCAGGTGGATTCCCCAGCGATGTCAGGTTTCTGGAACGTTCGGGCGGCATGACTTTTCTCTGAAATGGACTTACGGAGAGATGATTTTTTCAGGACCACAGTCTGGATCTGCATGGGGTTTGTCGCAGATCGTCGATGCCTATAAGGGAATTGCTGACCTAACTCAACCAGTTCATCTCCGTTCCGCGGGGCGGAAAATTCCCGTCTCAGTTTACTGCAGTACCGCCGCGCACATGGCTGACGTTTCGGGGACTTCAATTGATCTGGTCTGCATTGACCCAGCTTACTACAACAACGTTCAGTACGCTGAACTGTCCGATTTTTATTACGTATGGCAGAAGCGAACACTTCGTGACCTTTACCCTGATCTATTTGTTCGACGCCTAACCAACAAGCAGGATGAAGCGGTGGCAAATCCAGATCGAGAAGGAGGAAATGCGCAAGCGAAGGCCACGTATGAGCGGATGATGGGGGCGATATTCGCCGAATGCCGCCGGGTTCTGAAACACGACGGCATCATGACGATGATGTTCACACACAAGAGTCAGGACGCCTGGGAGGCCTTGATGCGGTCCTTGATTGAAAATGAATGGGTTGTCACTGCTGCATTTCCAGTCGACTCGGAGTTCGCGCATTCCCAGCACATAATGGATAGGGCTTCGGCATCCAGCTCGGTTTTCATTGCTTGCCGTAAGCGATTATTGGATATTAGTGAACCCGCCACATGGACCGGCTTCGGCGGTACAGGGGTGCAGCAGCGGATTCGGCAAGCAGTGGAAGAGGGGTTGGAGGACTTCAAAGCCCTGAAGCTAAACCCGGTAGATGAAATGGTAGCCAGCTATGGCCGGGCGTTGCGGGTGCTTTCCGAGCAGTGGCCGGTCCTTGACGGCGACGAACCGGTTGGGCCGGTCAGGGCAATGAACGAGGCAAGCCGGGTAGTTGCAGAAAACCAGATCCGGCGCATCACCAATGGTCGGCTGAAGGTGCAGGACCTTTCCCCTGAAGCTGCCATGGCACTCACCCTTTATGGCATCTACGGGCTCGGCGAGGTTCCCTACGACGATGCGCTGAATCTCTCTCGTTCTCTGAATATTCCCCTGGAAGGAAAAACCGGGGGCTACGAGGCAGAAGGTCGGTTCATCGGGATCAACACCCAGGCCAGCTCCGGCAGACGCGTTCGGACAGCAACGGCTGAGGAAACCGGATTTCATGCCCCGCTGATCCGCAAAGGCTCCAAGCTCCGGTTGGCTCGCCCGGATGAGCGTAATGCGCGGCGACTGGATCATCCGCAGACAGAATGGGATATTCTTCAGGGGCTTGTGATAGCCTATCGGAATGGCGACATCCCTGTAGCTCGGGCCTATCTTGCCCGGCACGCTGAAGGAAAGCAGGTACTGTTCAAAGACCTCGTGGACGTCTGGGCAGCGGAAATGGCGGATGAAAATCTCCGCAAAGAAGCAAAAGCGCTGGCCTTTGGCCTGGAGTAAGGAGGCTGACATATTCAATTGCAAAAAAAATCCCCCTCAATCCCCCTTTTCGAAAGGGGGAAGTTTTGGGTTTCCCCCTTTTCTAAAGGGGGCTTAGGGGGGATTTGAATGGTACTGCCAGGATCACGAACGTACTATCCGCACATGTCGAAATCTTGAAACTATTTATCGGAAAGACTACAGCAGAAAGTATGCCGGATCGACCACAAGAGAAAAGCATTTTGCCTGGACGCAAATGGCCTTATTCCTACAAGACATCTGCCGTTGGTCCAGACGGCCGACGAATTAATATCCTTCATGACTTCTATGTCCCTGCCCTACGGCGCAGCGTCAGTTACGACCGCGTGGCGGGTTACTTCCGTTCCACATCTCTTGCTGCCGCGTCACAGGGCTTTTCGGCATTTACCGCGGCTGGTGGCAAGATGCGGCTGGTCGTCGGGGCCGACCTGAAAGAAGAGGATGTGGAAGCCATACTCGCCGGAGATAGCCGGCGGATGGCTGACCGCTTGGACCAACAGCTCGAAGACCCCGGGAACTGGCCGGAAGACGTAGCCCGTGGAGTTGAACTGCTTGCCTGGATGGTCGCCAAGGGCTACCTGGAAGTTCGCGTCGCCTTTCGAGTTCATAACCAGACCGGCAAGCCTTTAGTATTTTTAGCCACTGAGGACGGCTACGTCCACGAAAAATGGGCGCTTTTTACAGATGTCGAAGGCAACCGAATCTATGCTTCCGGCTCCCTGAACGAGTCCAGGACAGCCCTTGTACAAAACGCTGAGAACATTGATGTGCATGCTGATTGGTGGGGCGACATTGAACGCCGGCGGGCCGACGAGGCCCAAATGGCTTTTGAGAATATCTGGAGCGACCGGAACCCTCATTTAAGGGTCATGACATTGCCGGAAGCGGTCAAGCAAAGGCTGGTAAAAATTGGCCAGGGTATCGGCGCTCCCGCGGAAATCGATGGGTCAACCGCCCGTCAGGTTCAGGTTGCCGCATCTTCTGCAATGGAAGGACTTCGATTCGCCTTACTCAAAGACGGGCCGAATCTGCCGGGAGGGCGATTTGTGGGCATGGAAACCGCTCCGGTCGAACCCTGGCCACACCAGGAAGTTGTTGCGCGCAAGCTGATCGAGACATGGCCGTACAGCTATCTGTTGTGCGATGAAGTGGGCCTGGGAAAAACCATAGAGGCTGGCCTTGCAATTCGCTCGCTCTATCTTTCCGGGTTGGTCAAACGCGTGCTGATCTCTCCGCCTGCAAGTCTCACTAAACAATGGCAGCGTGAGATGGCATCCAAGTTCCTTTTGCCATTTGCGCGGGCATTGACAGGACCTTCCGTCCGACACGAGTACATCTTCCCGTTAGATGAAATCCGATTGGCAAACACGCTTTACGAACCAGACCTGTGTATCGTTTCAACCGGACTGCTCAGGCGAAAAGACAGGCAACATGAAATTCAAACCGCAGTCCGGTTCGACGTTGCCCTTGTTGATGAAGCGCATTGCGCCCGCAGGAAGAATCCAAAAAACGGCGCTCGGGCTCATCCCCGATTCAGCGATCTGTACGTGACAATGCGGGACCACCTGAGAAAAAGGTCCGAATGTCTGTGGATGGCGACCGCCACGCCCATGCAGCTCGACTGGATCGAGGTTTTCGACTTGCTTCCACTAACCAGGCGTGTGGGTCCTTTTCAGTACGATCACTCACTCACCCGGGCATATTACCAGGCCCTTGGCAGTCTCGTACGGGGGCAGGACATCCATGAATCTCAATGGGAATTCCTCCGTCGATCGATAACGTCGCTGAGTTTTCACGATCCTTTTCTTCGCACCTACCTGCAAGAAGCAGTCATAGATGGGCGAATTCGGGCAGTAACAAGGCAGTGGCTGGAAAGAGGCAGGGTCCCAAGCGGAAGCGATCGCCGGAATATTCAGCGTTTGATCTTTGCCACCGCGCCTCTATCACGAGTGATGTTGCGGCATACGCGGCCGCTGTTGGAAATCTATCGAAAAAAAGGGAAACTGGGAGCTAACCTGGCAAAGCGTAAGATCTTGCCCGTTCCTCGAATCACTTTCACGTCGCAGGAAAAGAGGGCGTATAACGAGCTGGAAACCTATTGCAAAGACCTGACATCTCAGATTGCTGCCCATTCAGATGGAGGCCAAGCACCCAATAGCCTTGGCCTCCTTTTGAGCTTCCTTCGCCTGCGGTTTGCATCGAGTCTGTTTGCCATTCGGGAAACGCTTCGCCGTCGAAAAGAACGGGTGATTGCTACTTTATCGCATCATCAGGTGCATAGCAGTCCCGATGGGGAGATTGATAATCTGGATGTCCTCGGTGGTGATGACGAGGATCAGGACGAAGAGATCCTTGCAAGCCTGTTGAAGCATCGCACCCCGCAGGATCTTGAGTGGGAGAGAGACGAGCTCTCCAAGATGCTTGTCACTCTGGAGAATCTTTCCGGGGTGCCATCAAAGATGAAGGAACTGTTGTCCGTTCTCGATAGACGACGGACTGCAGGCGGACGAATTCGGCAGACAGTTGTCTTTACACGCTTCTACGACACGTTGCAGGATATCGTCAGACGCCTTCGGGAGATTGATTCGTCCATGCTGATTGGAACTTATTCCGGCAAGGGCGGCCAGTACGTCGAGCCGAAGAGCAAAAGGCTTCGTGGCGTTGAAAGGGAGGCGATCAAGCACCGGTTCCTGCGAGGCGAAATCGATGTGCTTGTGTGTACGGATGCCGCGGCAGAAGGCTTGAATCTTCAGAGCGCCGATTTGCTTATAAACTACGACCTGCCATGGAATCCCATGAAAGTCGAACAGCGCATCGGCAGGATCGATCGTATCGGTCAGAAGTATGAGTGCATCTACGTATTGAACCTTTGCTACGTTGATTCTGCCGAGCAGATCGTGTACGACCGCCTTTTGAAGCGGTTGGCTCAAGCGGGTGATGTGGTTGGTACCCAGCAGTTTTCAATGCT
>LGOV01015117.1_pt2 | contig 10582 bp, 12 predicted proteins | sample 469881 | NCBI WGS metagenome assembly LGOV01 (sample SAMN03857199, study PRJNA290197) | marine sediment metagenome | biome: marine cold seep biome; feature: cold seep; material: marine sediment; isolation source: sample #5579, elevator 3A push core 41 containing 12 cm of sediment... ...
ATTCAATTACTTTATCGCTTGCCATACCGTGTGGCATTGCCCCACGTTCACCACTAGCAACAATAAATCTTTCCCATGTTGAATCTGCACCTAATTCAATCATTCTATTTTTTAACTTAATCTCTAATTCTCTTTCTGTCATACCTACTTTTATTATTCCTAAAATGTCACCTAAAGCTTGATCCGTTATTTGACAAGCTTTTTTTAACAACTCAATTTCATATGGTTGTTTACTAATTCGAAATGTTTCAATAAAATTATTTAAAGGGATTAATTCACAAAGTAATGACTGATACATTTCGTATTCCGAATATCTCATCTTCTTGTCAAAACCTAATTTCTCAATCTTTTCTTTTTCAATAATATCTTTAATAGCTAGTACAACACCACCATTTATTTCAACAAAAGTAAAATTAGGAACTTCTAACATCACTTGATCACGATATCTAAAATCACTTAAAAAATATTGATAATCTTTCCCAATAATCGCAAATCCAAAAGAACCAGTATATCCCGTAACATACTTTAAATTATTAGCTGCCGCTGGATTTTCTAGTCCTGTCAAAATAATCGCATCAAAATTACTATTCTTAATTTTGTCCTGAATTTTTTTTATAATCATTTTTTTCACCCACATTATCTTCATTTGATGTGTGAATTTTACAATATTTCCTGCTTCTTTTCAATACAAATCACAAATAATATTGTGACAAAATCCCGTTTATTGTACATTGCGAAGAAGCTATTATATTAATATAATATTAATAGAAATCGAGGTGGATATATTGAAAACAAAATTAAGTAATTTTTTAAACAATCAAAGAAATACACTAAAACAGTTGATCAACGATTTAAGTAAAGACTTTAAATATGTCAGTGTTTTAGGTGCCGATACAATCGGTACATCATACAGAGTATCAAGAAAAGGAAGCAGCGTAGGAGACTCAAACTGGGGAGAAAGAGGGTTTGTAATTCGCGTATTTAATGGTATTAACTATAGTGAATACTCATTTAATACCTTAGACAACATAGAAGAAATCAAACAAAAAGTTAGAACAATAGCAAATGATGACCTTCAAGTATACCAGGCTAACGGTACAAAATTAATTGCATTTCCATTAATTGAAGATGAAGTAATTACCGATGAATTTCATAGTGAATATGAAATTAATCCTTTTAATATTAGTGCCGAAGATAAATTAGCTAAAATGACAGAACTTATGCATAAAGGTTTATCAATAAACAAAAACTTTATTGATTTTAGAGTTGTTTTTGAAGAAGTAAAAATATCAAAAATATTTATTTCTACTAAAAAAGATTTAGCTCAAAGTATTTTATACACCAACTTATCATTAATTGGAATCGGAAGTGATAAAGGTAGAATTAAATATGATTTTGAAGGATTAAGCGGTTTAAAAGGATACGAAATATTTGAAGAAGCAAGCGCAGCGATCGATCGTGTAACTAAAAGCGTATTAGAATTATTCAAAGCTAAACGTGTTGTTCCTGGTGAATACGAAATCATTTGTGCTCCGGCTGTTAGTGGATTAATTGCTCATGAAGCTTTTGGACACGGTGTTGAAATGGATATGTTTGTTAAAAACCGTGCTTTAGGTAAAGAATACATTAATAAACAAATTGCTAGTGATATTGTAAATATGCGTGATGGCGCAAAAAGCGGTATTGAAGTAGGTACCTATTTATTTGATGATGAAGGTACTCTTGGTACCGATACATTAATTATTGAAAACAGTATCTTAAAATCAGGTATTAGTGATTTACTAAGCGCTTTAAAATTAGGAACAGTTCCTACAGGAAATGGTCGTCGTGAAAGCTTCGAAAGAAAAGTTTATGCTCGTATGACAAATACCTTCTTTGAAAGTGGAACTGACAAATTAGAAGACATGATTAAATCTGTNNAAAAAAGGATATATCTTAGAAGGATTCTTCAGCGGTATGGAAGATCCTAAAAACTGGGGTATTCAATGTGTTTTAGCTAAAGGTAGAGAAATTATCAATGGTGAATTTACTGGTAATATCATTAGTCCAGTAACTTTAACAGGATACGTTCCAGACTTACTAAAATCAATATCAATGATTGCCGAAAACCCTATTGAATTAAGCGGTACTGGAGCTTGTGGTAAAGGCCATAAAGAGTGGGTTAAAACAAGCACTGGCGGAACTTATATCAAAGCTATCGGGAGGTTAAGTTAATGAAAGAACTAATAAACTTATTACAAAACAATCCTCAAGTAGATGAATATAGAATACTTGAAGCAGTAGTATCTTCTACAGAACTATTCTTTATCAAAGAAGAGTTACAGATGAATCGTGCAAAAGATGTAACAAATATTAATATATATGTTTATAAAAACTTTGAAGAAAACGGTATTAAATTTAAAGGTTCAAGCGTAACTAAAATCAACCCTACTAATACACCACAAGAAATCGAAGAAAAGATTAACCAAGCAGCTTTAGCAGCATCATTTGTCAAAAATGAATACTACAGTTTAGTAGAACCAACAAATGATATCGCTCCAGATATTCCAAGCGCTTTTAAAGGTGGAGACTTAATTAAAAATGTAAGTAATTTAGTTAAAGATTTATACGAAGAAGATAACCAGTTTGGTGCTTTCATAAATTCAAGTGAATTCTTTATCAATAAAAAAGTTTCTCGTTTAGTAAACTCTAAAGGACTAGACATTTCATTCGAATCATATCGTGGTGAGATAGAATTAGTTATAGAAGCAAATGGTGAAAAAGAATCTATTGAAATATTTGATGTTTTACACTTTAGTGATTATGATTCAGCATGGATAAAAGAATCTATTATTAATCAATTAAAACACGCATCATTACGCGCCAAAGCAGTACCGATGCCTCAAGTTGAAAACCTACCGGTAATCTTAGATGGTAAAGCAGCTAGTGGCTTATGGACATACTACATTTTCAACTCATTAGCTAGTCAAAAATATGAAAAACTACATGACAATAACATCGGTGATGAGATACAAGGAAAAAACATTATAGGTGATAAAGTCTCAATAACACTAAAACCTTATATCCCAAATTCAACAGCATCAAGTTATTATGACGGTGACGGAGTATTCTTAAAAGAAACTATCTTAGTAAAAGATGGGATTTTAAAAACATTTAGTTCATCAAAAAGATATGCCGATTACTTAAATATTGAACCGACAGGAAATCTAAGAAACATCGTTGTTTCTGGTGGCTCAAAAACTGAAAAAGAATTAAAAACAGGGCCATATTTAGAATTGATATCTTTCTCAGCATTCCAAGCTGACCCAATGACCGGAAACTTTGGTGGAGAGTTTAGATTAGGAATTTACTTTGATGGTGAAAAAGAAATACCAGTAACTTTAGGTACAGTTTCTGCAAACATCAAAAAAGCCCAAAAAGAAATGTTTTTATCGAAAGAGTTAGTTAAAAATGATCATTTCATAGGTCCAAAACTAATTAAATTTAATAATATAACAATAGCTGGTAATTAAATACAAAATAATTGACCAACTTTGATAACTCAAATAAAAATAACGACTAATTAGTCGTTATTTTTTTATCATAAATCCCACTACTTCTCCATCGTTATAACTAATAAATCCTAACGACTCGTAAAATAGTTTTTGTTCATTACTTTGTCCTGTCATTAAACATATTTGTCTAACATGAGGATACTTATCAATAATTATCTGCATTAGTTTAGTTCCTATCTTTTTTCGATGATAGCTTTTTAGAACTAAAATATCTTGTATATAGATAATTGTTTGTAAATCTCCTACTGTTCTAATAAGTCCTACTAGAATATCATTATCATAAGCACCAATTAAATCTAAAGAGTTTTTTATTCCTGCGAATAATACCTCTTTCTTATTTGTATAAGCTGTCCATTCATTATCTAAATATAGATTAAGAATGGCTTCTTCATCATATATTAGTTCTTTATATACAATCATATTGCCACTCCTTAATACTTTACATTAAACAAATATAAACCAGAAGCTGGTGCTTTATCTTTTATAAGATTAACATCTTTTTGTTTAAGTAATTCTTTAACCGTGTAATTAACTTTTTTATTACTTATTGCATAAATTGCTCCAATGATATTTCTTACCATATATCTTAGGAAGCCACTACCTTTAATATGAATAAAAATATGATTATCTCTTTCTTCAATAAAGGCATCAAAGATAGTACGCATGTTAGTATGATTGTTATTTGATTTTGTAAATGAAGTAAAATCATGGGTTCCAATAATATCTTTTAATTGTTCTTTAAAAATATTTAAATCAATATTTTTGATATACCATTCATAGTTTCTTTGAATCGGATCAAATTCTTTTATATTGATTTTATAAACATATTCTTTCTCTTTAACATCATATCTACTATGAAATGTATGATCTACTTCTTCAATATGTTTAATGTATATACTATCAGGTAGATAAGTATTTAGAATAAGTTTTATTTTTGATGATTCTATTGTGCTTGATAAATCAAAATGGAAAACTTGATTTATAGCGTGAACTCCTTTATCCGTTCTTCCACTTGAATGAATTCTTACTACTGATTTTAAATTTAAAGCTTTTTGAATTGTTGTTTCTAACGTTTCTTGAATAGTCGCTTGGTTTGGTTGTTTTTGATATCCACTATAAGCACTACCGTCATATGAAACAATACATTTTAGTCTTCTATCAGTCGTCGGAATTTCTTCATAAACTTTATATATTTTATTATCTTTAAATGTTATTTTAGCCGCTACTTTTTTATCATTGATTTCAACAATAAGCTTTACTTCATCTTCTTTAATAGTAGTTTTAATTATCTTAGTAATTACTGGATTCGATGATGCAAAATACTTATATAAATCCTCATTTGTAAATAGTTTCTCTTCACTATATGTTCTAATTCCGTAAATAGTTGGGTGAATAGTTTCTTGTAGCAAGGATAAATCTTTTGTTTCCCAAGCTTTATAGTATTGTTTTATTAAGTCTACCATACTACTACAACCCATATAGCTCCAGCTACAAACAATGCAGAAACAATAATTACAATAGTATCAATTGTACTCCATAGTAAAACATGTAATCTTGTTCTTCTTTCACCAGGAACAAAGTTCCTTGCTTCCATAGCATTTGCTAGTTCATCACTCCGTTTAAAACTAATAATAAACATCGGTACTAATAAACTAATTATCTGCATTACTTTATCTTTTAGTTTACCTTCATTAAAATCAACACCACGGCTTGCTTGAGCTAACATTATTTTGTTTGCTTCATCTAATAATGTTGGAATATAACGTAACGAAATAGAAATAATTAACGCTATTTCTTCTGAACTAATCTTTATAATACTTAGTGGTTTTAATAATTGTTCTAACCCTAAAGTTAAATCTGTTGGCTTAGTCGTTAATGTTAAGACGGTAGACAAAGTTACGATAATGATTAACCTAATCATTATAAAGAATGCACCGCTAACACCGTCAGTGTGGACTTGAATATTTCTTGTTGCTAAATGCAGCCCAGGGCTATATAGAGAGAATAACGCAATAATAGCTGCAGCAAAAGCTATAAAATATAGTAGTCTAAATCTCATAAATTTTCTTGTGAAAATAAAGATAAGAAATAATCCCACAGCTATAAGTAAATTATATATAGAAAAATCTAATTTTAAGTCATATAAAAGTGTTCCTGTTTTAACAAAGAGAATTTGGAAAGTAAAAGTAAAGATCAACAAAATCATTATTGGTCTTAACCCTCTAGCAATTCTTCCAATTTCGATACCACCTATTTTTAACATTAATAAAACAAGTGATAACATTATTAAAATATGAAAAACATCTTGTAATACAAACGTTGAAACCATTAATAGCATTAAGGCAATAATTTTACTACGAGGGTCCATTTTATAAAGAAAACTTGATCCAGGGATATATTGCCCGATTATAATGTTTTTCATTATAATACCCCCTTAATAATGTTGAATAACTCATCAACATTACGAGGTAGTTTATCTATCTTAATATTTAGTTTATCTTCTAGTTGTCTTGTTATTTCAATGATTTCAGGTAAATCTAGATTCCAATCTACTAAGTTTTTTTCCGTAAATAGTTTTAAGGGATCACCATCAAAAACAAGCTCTCCTTCACTCATAACTAAAACACGAGAAGCATACTTATAAACAGTATTCATATCATGTGTGATAATGATTACTGTTTTACCAAGTTCATTGTGAATTGAAGTGAATAGTTCTAACAAAGCATCTCGTCCTTTAGGATCAAGACCACTTGTAGGTTCATCTAGTACTAATATATCTGGTTCCATCGCTAATATACCTGCGATACTAACTCTTTTCTTTTCTCCACCTGATAAATTAAAAGGACTTCTTTCTAAATATGATTCATCTAAGCCAACTAATTTAATTATCTCTTTTGCTCTTATGATTGCTTCATCTTCTTTAACCCCAAAGTTTTTAGGTCCAAAGATAATATCTTTTAAAACTGTTTCTTCAAACAGTTGATATTCCGGGAACTGAAAGACTAGTCCCACTTTTTGACGTAAAGGGTTTAATTTTACGTTCCTATCCTTTTTCTTAACATCCTTGTATATTTTTATGCCGTATACAGTAACCTCTCCAGAACTCGGTTTTATAAGGGCATTCATGTGTTGTACTAATGTACTTTTCCCACTTCCTGTTTCGCCGATCAAGGTGATAAATTCCCCTTTATCACTAATCTCTAAGTTAATATCTTTTAATGCTTTAAAACTACTACCATCCGCACTTATATATTCAAAGTTTACTCGTTCAAACTTAATTGCCATAAAATATCTTTTATCTCCTGATTATTGATGTTTGCTTCTTCAATTTTATATAGTAGTTTTAACGGTAGTAGTAATTCTAGATTTGAGGAATTTAATGTATCTTTATCATTTAATATATCGTTTGTTTTGCCAAAAGCTAACACTTCGCCTTCTTTTAAAATAAGAATTTTATCAGAGTGAACCGCTTCTTTCATATCATGAGTTATTGTAATTACGGTAACTCCTTCATTATTAATATCTTTAATGTATTCCATTATTTTATCGCGGCCTTTAGGATCTAACATACTAGTCGCTTCATCAAATATAATAATATCCGTATTCATCGCTAAAATACCCGCAATAGCTACTCTTTGTTTTTGTCCCCCACTTAGATTATGAGGTTCTTTTTTTAAGTAATCTTGCATGTTAACTTTTGTTGCATACTCATCTATTCTTTGAACCATTTCTTCTCTTTCAAAACATAGGTTTTCCATACCAAAAGCGATATCGTCTTCAACCGTTACCCCTACAAACTGATTATCAGGGTTCTGGAAAACAATACCGATTTTTCTTCTTACTTCATATACGGTTTCTTCATCCAAGGTAATACCATCAACGACTATTTCACCTTGGTCCGCTTTTAGTAAGCCGATTATTAACTTTGATAACGTAGATTTACCACTCCCGTTATGTCCTAAAATACTAACCCATTCACCTTTTTTAATTTTCAGGTTTACATTTCTTAAAACTGGTTTATCTTCAAGGTAACTAAACGATAAATCTTTTATTTCAATTATGTTCATCTAACCAACTCCATTTAACATATTGATTATACCAAAAGCGGTTTTAAAAAGCACTATATATCTCTATAAATATTATCCTAGTGAAGGAAAAAAATACAGCAAACATAAAATAGCTATTTTTATAGTTGTTTTTATCGCTATTATAGCATATAATTGTTTTATATAGGAGGTGAGACCATGTTAATAGACACAAATAAAACTGTCTCAATTACTTCAGCAAACCAAAATTTTACACACCTTTTAAAGAAGGTAGATAAAATTAAAGATGTCATTATAATGAAAAGAAATAAACCTAAGTATGTTATTCTTGATTTTGAATTTTATGAGACTCTAATAACTAAACTTATGGCTAAAGAAGCAGATAAAATGATGGATGAGTACTATGAAGTATTTGAAGAATTAGCTAAATGATATACACATTTACAAAGGAAAGAATTGTAAATTATCACAAATTATTAATCACTAAATTTGGTGGAATTCATGGCTACAACAATGATATTTTAGAAGCTGTGATTTACCAGCCCTATATTACATTGGATAGAAAAGATTTATACAAAACCAATATTGAAAAGGTTTGTCGGCTTGCATATGGGTTAGTTGCAAGACATCCCTTCTTAGATGGAAATAAGCGAATTGGCATTCTTGTATTATTCATGGGGATTAAACTCTGCGGTTACAACTTAGTTCTGTCAATTGAGAAAAGAATCAAGATAGGATTAGGATTAGCTGATGGTTCAATATCTTATTTAGACTTGGTTATTCTTGTAAAAAATCACATCAAAAAAGCATAACTTCATGGTTTTGAAATTATGCTTTTTTAATAAATTACAAGTGGTTCATTTTCCTAATATAGTTCTGAATAGCTTTGGTAAGCTTTATAAGCTACAAATAAATCAATAAATATTATTACGAATAAGAAAAACATTCTAAGAGTAATAAAGGCGATTATCGTTAATATCGAAAATATTACTATATATAAAATAAGTGTTTCCATCGGTTTCTTTCGGAAATAATCATATAGCATTATTGCAAAAAGGAAGTCAAGGAATAAGTAAAATAGGATTATCTGAAACATGTTTCCAGTAATAATTGAAGTAATTGTGAGAACCAGTAATACTACTAGCAGTACTATTTGAATAATTAGTTTTTTCAATGTTATCGCTCCTTAGCTTTCTTCTTCTAATAAGAAATCAATAATATTTTTATGAATAATTCCATCTTGTGATATATCAAACTTATCTAACGATAAGACATATTTTGGATAACTATCTCTAATTAGTTTTAACGACCCAAATTCCCGATCAATCATACTTTGAGTAGCCAAAAGATAGCATACTTGATAATACTCCTTTTTCCCTTGCTTCTCAGCAACAAAATCAATTTCTTTTCCGTTTATATCGCCAACAGTAACAGAATACCCTCTTCTTAATAATTCAAAATATATAATATTTTCTAATATCTTCTCTATGTTGGCCTCATTATTTGATTTTAACGATCTATATCCTTGATCATTAATAAAAAACTTCTCATTTGTTGACAATATCTTTTTCCCTTTTAAATCATTTCTTCTAGCCGCATAAATTAAATAACATTCCTTACAATATCTTATATATTTGTATAGTGTTTCATTTGATATACTTCTTCCTTCGCTTTTAAGATAGTTACTTATATTTTTAGCACTAAATTGTGAAGATATTGTATCAAGGAAATATGAAATAAAACGATCTAAAACATCAACATTACTTATATGGTGTCTTTGAATCATATCCTTAATTACAACCGAATCATATAGGTCTTGAAGAAAAAGCATTTTGCTATTTTCATCATCTAATTGCTGTAAAATTGGTAATCCTCCATATTTTACGTAATTTAAGAATAACTCATCGTACTCAGACACATTATTATACTCTACCAGTTCTTTAAATGAAAAAGGGTATACCTCAATACTAATATACCTACCTGCAAAGTACGTGGCTAATTCTCCAGATAACATTTTAGAATTCGATCCTGTTATATACATATCAACATCGTGTTCTACAACTACTGAATTTATTACTTTTTGAAATGCTTCTACTTCTTGAACCTCATCTAAAAAGATATATGTCTTTTTTTCTCTAATTATACGTTCTTTCAAATACTTATAAAGAGCATCGCTTGTTTTATACTCGTTATACTCATATGATTCAAAATTGATATAGATGATTTGCTTTTCAGTGATCCCATCTTCTAGTAGTTCATCTCTAATTTGGCTCATAAGAGTTGATTTTCCAGATCTTCTTATACCAACAATTATTTTAATTAATTTATTATTTATGTATGGTCTTAATTTTCGCAGGTACAATTCCCGTTTAATCATAATATCACCTCCAATTTATTGTATCATAGTTTTATTCGATACACAAGACTAGTAATTGAAATATCGTGAGTTTGTTCGATACATAAGACTAATAATTGAAATATCGTGAGTTTGTTCGATGAGTTACAAAGGAAACCAACAAAAAAACAAGTTCAAATGAACTTGTTTTTTATATTTGTTAAGCGTTATTCTACGAATTCAATAATAGCCATAGGAGTAGAATCTCCTCTTCTTGGCCCTAATTTAAGAACTCTTGTGTATCCACCATTACGTTCTGTAAAACGAGGTGCGATCTCACTAAATAATTTTTGTAATGCATTTTGATCATTACCAGCATCTAAGAATCTAACAGTTCTTGCTGCTTGTCTTCTTGAAGCTAGTGTATTCTTTTTACCTAAAGTTACCATTCTTTCAACTAAGCGTTGTAATTCTTTCGCTTTAGTTTCTGTTGTTGTGATTCTCTCATGAATAATTAAGTGAGTAACTAAATCACGTAACATTGCTTTTCTTTGGTCACTTCTTCGGTTTAATTTACTATATCCAGCCATGTAAATTACCTCCTATTAATGTCTTGCAAGTCCAAGACCAAGTTCATCCAGTTTTTG
>LGOV01021617.1_pt3 | contig 10572 bp, 9 predicted proteins | sample 469881 | NCBI WGS metagenome assembly LGOV01 (sample SAMN03857199, study PRJNA290197) | marine sediment metagenome | biome: marine cold seep biome; feature: cold seep; material: marine sediment; isolation source: sample #5579, elevator 3A push core 41 containing 12 cm of sediment... ...
ATAACGATGGACAACTCCGTTTCCTCAGGACATTCCAAGGCGCTTAAGATCGTCTTGGCTACCGTTTTTAGTCCCGCCATCGCTATCTCGTGATTCTTTTGTTGATTCTCGATGTATATCATCGCCATTTTTCCTTTTAGGTTCTTTTTTCAATTCTTTATCCCGCTCTTTGTAAGCCGGTTCAGGATACTCCACCCGATGATGGAAAATCCCCGATAATATCCGATTAAAACTTTTCGCAATTTCGTGCAAATCCTTCAGAGTCAACTCACACTCATCCAGTTGGCCATCGATAAAAATATTATTGATAATCTTTTGTACCATCCCCTGAATTCGTGCCGGAGTTGGTTCAGACAGCGTTCGCCCAGCCGCCTCAACGGCATCTGCAAGCATAATCAACGCCGCCTCACGAGTTTGCGGTTTCGGGCCAGGATAACGGTAATCCTGCTCTTTGACTTGAGCTTCTTTATCACGCTGCTGTGCTTTATCATAAAAAAACTTGATTAGGGCCGTACCATGATGCTGATGAATAATGTCGATGAGATTTTCACCCAACTTGTGCTCGCGCGCTATCTCGACGCCATCCTTGACATGGGAAATTAAAATCAGAGCACTCATAGATGGGGCCAACTTATCATGACGGTTCTCAGGTAAACGCATGTTTTCAGCAAAATAGAGCGGTTTTTTAATTTTCCCAATATCGTGATAGTACGCTGCAACCCGTGCCAAAAGTGGATTCGCACCAATCGACTCCGCAGCATTCTCAACTAAATTACCAACAATGATGGAGTGGTGATACGTGCCGGGGGCCTGAATCATCAACTCACGTAAAATGGGGGTGTTCATGTTGGCCAGCTCTAACAGCTTAAAGTCAGTGGTGTATTTAAACAACGATTCCATCATCGGAATTGTTCCATTGACCATCACAGCACAACCAAAACCACTGACAAAAGCAAAGCCAAGTCGATACAACAACTGAATATCAAACACATGGTCAGAGAAGGTAAAAATAGCGAGCACCATGCCCATGTTAACCAATGACAGATAGAAACCCGCTCGATAGAGATTACTCCGCGCTTTACTGTGCCGCACCCAATGAGCAGCCGTCACACTGCCGACTAAAACATAAGCTGCCATCAATAAATTATTACCGAACAACATGCCGATTAAAATCGCAAATAACAGCGAAAATACATAAGCCACTTCAGAATTTAGAACAATACGAACGAGCATCGCTCCAGCGGCAAATGGTAGCGCATAATAGTAGCAGGCAGAATCAACATAAGGAAACGCACTCTGCATCGCCATTGAAATGAAAATGCCAACCTTAGCTACTACAAATAAACTGCTAAAAATTAGGGCTAAGAAAATCAAATCGCGCAGTTCAAGAGCATATTTACGGATATTTACCTTAGCAAAGCGATGAACCGTATAAAAAAGCAGCAACACAGCAAGGAATAGTCCGAGGGCACTGCGTAACATTTTCAAACCATCTACCGATGACTGTAAGGCATCTAATTTACGCACCTGCTCTTCGCTGACCCGCTCCCCTTCGCGAACAATCATCTCACCTGGCTTAACCTGTAATAGAACAGGCAACACAGCTTCAGCTGCGGCACGACGACGAGATTCCGTTTCACTTTGATTGAAGGTCAGATTAGGGCGAATCATCTTTTGGACAACACTGAGAAGCAGATCCGCATCTGCTTGAGATGTGCCGTCGGAGAACAAGCCATTTTCAAGAGATAAAAAGACTTCATTGAGGCCCACCATATTGGCGGTTTCAACCACGTCAGATTCCTCTTGTGTCGCCAGGTCGCGAATCGAGATCGCCCCCTGCCAATTAGTCTTAAACAGATCGAGATTACCAACAATTTTTCGATCTAAAGCACGACGAACTTCACTGCCAAACAGAGCAACAAACTCAGTATCAACAGCGACACGCTGTAGAACAGAAATCTGATCTTCATTGAGCTCAGTACCAACAACCTCTTGAACATCAATCTTCACCCGAGCGGGCGCGAGTTCAATATCAACCTCAACAGCACTGCCATTCACACCATCAGCAGCCTCAATCAGCGGATCTGTTTGAACACCATCCCGAGCAACAACTTTAGCTTCAGCTGCCGCTCGCTCCTCAACCCATTGTGCTTCCATATTGAGCTGTTGTAGCACTTGTGCCAACTTACCCGCCACAGCCCTACTTGGCCGTGAATCATAATCGTAAACAGGCACAACAGCCAACTCGGCATCTTGCTTTTTCTTTTCAGTCAAAGCGGGTTCAGTAACAAGAAAACCGCGCGGTGTTTTAATATCTCGTAATGCGATATCGCCTGGTTGATAATCGTCGGGAATCAATCCCCCTTTGGGAATAATGATCAAGGTCAAAAATGCAGCAAGGAGCAATAACAACACCCTTTTATGCGCTGCACCATTCAGCAGAAATTGACCGCGACTTACTTTTTTATGCGATTGAATCACTTTTTTTTGTTGTTTCGGTGCCATATCAAGCCTTCTCGTACGCTCTAACGATCCGCTGTACAATGGGGTGACGTACCACATCAATATCGCTGAAACGATTCACAGCAATCCCTTCAACGTCGTTTAAAATTTTAATCGCTTGCAGCAAACCTGAAGGTCTACCACTAGGAAGATCAATTTGGGTAACATCACCTGTCACAACAGCCTTACTGCCGAAACCGAGACGGGTTAGAAACATCTTCATCTGTTCTGTTGTGGTATTTTGTGCTTCATCTAAAATAATAAAAGAATCGTTCAAGGTTCGACCACGCATAAATGCGAGTGGCGCAACCTCAACAATCCCCTCATCGATCATCGCCTGGCCCTTACTTCGGTCCACCATATCAAACAACGCATCGTAAAGTGGTTGCAAATAGGGGTTTACCTTCTCGGCAATATCGCCAGGGAGAAATCCAAGTTTTTCCCCTGCCTCGACAGCAGGACGAACCAAAACAATACGACTAACCTGTTTCTTTTGCCAAGCGGCGACAGCTAAAGCCATTGCCAGATAGGTTTTACCCGTACCAGCAGGGCCAACACCAAAGACAATATCGTGTTGACGAATCGCATCGATATACATTTTTTGCGCTAGACTTTTCGGTGCAATAAATTTATTGCGCGCCGAGACTAAAACAGTATCAAAAAAGATCTCTGTAAGCTTAATCGAAGAATCGGTACGTAAAATATTTGCAGCATATTCAATATCAGGTGGATACAGGGGATAACCCTTTTGGAGCAACAGGACCAGCTGGTGTAAAATGAGTTCGGTTAAATCAACATCAAATTTCGCACCACTTATTTGGATATCAGAACCACGAGAACTCAGGCTAACCTGTAGCAACGATTCTAACTGGTGGAGGTGACCATTTTGCGGCCCTAATAACGCATGGGATAGCATCGGATCACTCAGGGTAAAACAACTTCGGTAGGTATCTTGATTCACAAAACCTCAGCACTGCGCAAACTGAACGCCTAGAATGGTATCAGAACTTCACCCAAGAAGAACTCATAGAAATACAAAACTTAAGTGAGATGCCGCTTAACACAATAACATCTCTACCCACATCTAGGATCGATCACACTATCATTAAAAACCGATGAAAGCAACCGGCATCTACACACCGGTTTCATCAGATAACCTACTGATAGTAGGCAACAAATTGACAACTTTAACAATACAAATTCATGCAAAAATACTGTGACAATTGTACCAACGCAATAACGTTAACAAAGAAGTTTGCTGGTGCAACAAAATTGCCTTTAATTTTTCACATCTTATGCTATAAATAACTCGTTTTGAATGTCAGAGCGTATACAGTTTATTGCAACGCTAAACTTCGGTATTTTTATCATTTTGTTTATAGTTCACAAACTTTATCAATCTCAAACAACGTAAAATTAAAGGAGTTCAAAATGGGCGAAATCATGGACATTTATGCACGTGAAATTCTCGATTCACGCGGCAACCCAACCATTGAAGTTGATGTATTACTTGAAACTGGCGTATTAGGTCGTGCAGCGGTTCCAAGTGGCGCATCCACAGGTGAGCGCGAAGCTCTTGAACTACGCGATGGCGACAAATCTCGTTACTTAGGTAAAGGGGTCGAAAAAGCAGTCAATAATGTCAATGAGACCATTTGCGATGCCTTGATCGGTTGGGAAGCCAGCGATCAAGCAGGTATTGATGCGAAGCTCATTGAGCTTGATGACACCGAAACTAAAAGTAATCTCGGTGCCAATGCAATGCTCGGTGTCTCTCTCGCCTGTGCGCGTGCTGCTGCTGAAGAGTCGGGTCTCCCTTTCTACCAGTATCTCGGTGGTCCTAACGCTAAAGAGCTACCAGTACCGATGATGAATATCATCAACGGTGGTGAGCATGCCGACAACAACGTTGATATCCAAGAATTTATGATCATGCCTGTTGGTGCCCCCTCTTTTAAAGAAGCGCTACGTATGGGTGCAGAGATTTTCCACGCTCTGAAAAAAGTCCTTAAAGACAAAGGTTACAACACTGCCGTTGGTGACGAAGGTGGTTTTGCACCCGACCTTAAGAGTAATGAAGAAGCACTTGAAGTGATCATGGAAGCGATTGATGCTGCGGGTTATAAAGCAGGGACAGATATCCTTCTCGCTCTCGACGTAGCGGCTTCAGAGATCTTTAGCGACGGTAAGTACAACTTCGCTAACGAAGCGCAACCGATCAAAACAGCTGAAGAGACCATCGCTTTTTATTCTGACCTTGTTGATCGTTACCCCATCATCTCCATTGAAGATGGCCTAGCGGAGAACGATTGGGCGGGCTGGAAGCTGATGACCGACCAACTTGGCGACAAGATTCAAATTGTTGGCGATGATCTTTTTGTCACCAATACCAAAATCTTAAAAGAGGGGATCAGCAAGGGAGTTGCGAACTCAATCCTCATCAAGGTTAATCAGATTGGTACTCTGACCGAAACACTTGAAGCGATTGAGATGGCTAAGCGCGCTGGCTATACCGCTGTGATCTCTCATCGTAGCGGTGAAACAGAGGACACAACCATCGCTGACCTCGCCGTAGCAACCAACGCTGGTCAGATCAAAACGGGTTCACTCTGCCGTACTGATCGCATTTGTAAATATAACCAGTTACTCCGTATTGAGGATGAGCTAGAAGGTATCTCAATCTTCAACGGCATGGATGTATTTTACAACCTACGTTAAGCTTTAAAACATAGCGACACACTCAGCCTGTGTGCCAGCGCAGAGAATTGCGGAAAGTTAAGTGACAACGTTGAACGCAATCATCTGCGCTGGCACACAGGCGTTTAGTTCAAAGCCGGCTCACAGGCGTTCAATTCGAAGCCGGTACACAAGCAAAAGCCCCTCACAAGAGATTCTCGTGAGGGGCTTTTTTTATACGAACAGATCAATCCAAAACTATTTAGGTGATGGACCGTATTGATTTGAACTTTGCATACTATCTTGGACAAAGAATATCAGTAGCACAATGGCACCAATCAGCGGAACAAAACCAATCAACATCCACCAACCACTACGACCCGTATCATGTAAGCGACGCATTGAAACGGCAATACTCGGAACAAGCACCGCTAAACTATAAATTGAACCAAGAATACCTGGGCTACCAAAAAGTCCTTCAATAAAACCCAAAACTACAGCGATTATCATGTTGAAGAGCAAAAACATCCAATACTCTTTTCTACGGGCCCGACCACTAAAGCCAGCGTAGTTCTTCAACACGGCAAGATACCACTCCATACGTCTCTCCTATCTTAGTCCCCCAACCCTTTAAACCCAATGGCAAGTGGGGAGTTCATGCCACAGGATTTTAGTTCACACAAGAGAATCTACCCACACGATGCAGGGTAACACATCTGTTATAACTTGGTTAATTTTGGCAAATTTGTGCCACGAAAAACAGGCCCATCCACGCACACCAGTTTCTCTTCAAGATGACAATGACCACAGACACCGACACCACACTTCATGTGACGCTCCAAGGTGGTAACAATCTGCTCTCGCTTTACACCCAGCTGTTCCAAGCGCTCTATGACAAAACGGATCATCACTCCGGGGCCACAGACATAAAATTGATCATGGTTAGCGATGGTTTGTGCTGTTAGGTGATGGGTAACGAGGCCTACTTCTCCAGCCCAATCCTGCTCAGCTTGATCGACCGTCAGTTGACAGGTGATACCGGCCTGCTGCCAGCGATTGAGATCGTTTTTAAAACAAAACTCCGTGGCATTTTTACAGCCATAAAGTAGCGCCACCTTACCAAAACTGCTTCGATTATCACTACAATGCTCAATAACGGGCCGAAGCGGAGCAATCCCTATTCCACCGGCAATAAAAAGGGGACTTTTGCCGACCATCTCATGCAAATCAAACGGCTGACCATAGGGGCCACGCACACCAATGGTATCGCCACAACATAGCTCGTGCAGAGAGTCTGTCAGTTGGCCTGATTTGCGCACGGTTAAATTAAAGGTTGCGCTCTCTGGCGTCGCTAACGACGAAAGAGAGATCGGTGCTTCACCGCAATGGGGCACCGACACCATCACAAACTGACCCGCTAACATGGTTTGCATCGCAGAGGAAGAATCCAAATCAGTCAGTACGACACGATAGGTATTGACCACGCTATTTTCTACAATGATCTCACTAATAATGGCCTGCTGTGGCACATAAAAATTATCATTCATCGCCTAAACTCCCCTCACCCACTGTTTCAGCCGTTGAACCTTCATCGTCAGCAGCACATACACCATTGATGAAACGGACAATATCAACACCACCAAAACACATATCGACACAGCGACCGCAACCGACACAACTCACCTGATCATAGAGAGCAACATCGTGCTGCAATTTATGCAAAAAGCGCTTGGTCATCCGTTGCGATTCACCATCAACAGGATTATGATTGCCCGCCATTTTGGTAAAACCTGTAAAAGTGCAAGCATCCCAACGACGAACGCGTTCACCGTGTTGATCACTCAGTTTTTGATCACTAATGGTAAAACAGCTACAGGTTGGGCAAACAAAAGCACAGCCCGCACACCCCTGACAACGTACAGCGAGTTGTTGCAATAGTGTTTCTGGCAGCGGTGAGTCGTTCAGCAAGGTGACACAACGTTCGACATCCACAGCGAGATTCAACAACGCCTGAGCCTTTGTATTCACCTGTTGCATCATGGTGTCATCAGCCGCACTTGAAGAGCAAAAAGAGATGCTAAACTGGCTCAAAAAGTCGTGCCCGTTCGGGCAATCATTCTGCGCTGTGGTGACATGGTAATGAGAGCCGATATCTGTTAATTGCAGATCAAAACCATTCTGCATAAATGGCCCTGTTTGGGTTTTATCACAAAAGCAGTTGGCCTCAGGAGACTGACACGACAAGGTGATAAAGGTGGCATTTTTGCGCCGTTGTTGATAGTACGGATCGGCCCCCGCCTTAGGATTAAAGATTTTGTCTAAATACAACACCGCATTCATATCGCATGAGCGCACGCCAAAATAAACCGTGGGTAAAACCTGCGGCAGAGTGGCATGAAACTGATACCCTGAACGCCCCGTTTCATCATTATGATCGAGACGATAATGACTCAATGTTTCCGTTTGGGGAAATAGGAACGACTTGATCGAGTTCTGCGGTTGATTAATCAGGTCGATCTCCACCGCCGTCGGATCATCAATAACGCTAAACAGGGTGTCACCATAGTTATTTTTAACAGGAGCCACCAACCGTTGCTGCTGACATAGTTGCATCAACAGTGGCATCAGATTCTCTTTTTTAAGTAGAGCCGTGACAGTCATAGCACCTCCTTGGTCACCTGCACTGCGCAGCGCTTGAATTCAGGGCAGTGGGCGATGGGATCAGCGGCGGTCAAGGTGAGCAAATTGACAGGAGCTTCATGAAAGTGGAAATCGCAATACAGATCACCGCGCTTAACACTATCGGTAATACAGACACTAAACGTGCACTGGCCACGGCGCGAGGCGACAACAACCTTGTCGGCAAAGTTCAAGCCTAAACGGTTGGCATCAGCAGGGTGAATATCAAGCCACGGGATATCGTGCTCGCGATTCAACATCGAACAGCGCCGAGTCATAGTTCCAGTATGATAATGGTGATAGGCACGACCGGTAATGAGCAAAAACGGATAATCACTATCGGCAGCTTCGGCAGGCTCAATATGATCGGCAGGAGAGAAATAGCCCTTGCCGCGTGCAAATTCATCCTTATGTAGATACTGAGTGCCGGGATGATTGCGATCAGGACACGGCCACTGTAACCCCCACGAGCCCATCAGTCGATCATGGTGCATGCCACCATACAGCGGAGTTAACGCAGCGATCTCATCCATCACCGCGGCACTGTTCGGATAATCCATCTCATAACCCATTCGCCGACTCAGTTCCATGATAATTTCACCATCATTTTTGCAGTCCCCGATCGGCTCAATCGCTTGATTCATCAATTGCACTCGGCGCTCTGAATTGGTAACCGTTCCTGTTTTTTCAGCAAAGGATGCCGCGGGAAACACCACATCGGCAAGCTGAGCCGTTTCAGTTAAAAACAGATCAGCGACAACAAGAAAATCGAGGGATTTCAACGTCGCTTCAACATGAGTTAACCCGGGGTCTGAGAGCATCGGGTTTTCACCGACGATCACCATCGCGTTCAATGCCCGACTTTGAGAATCACCATGGGGTGAATCACCGTGGGTCATCTCCAGCAGTGGCCGGCCAACTGTTTTTGACAGCGGTACGCCCCACGCTTGTTCAAACTTGGCCTGCACCGCTTCATCGCTCACCGACTGATAGCCAGGATAAACATTCGGCAGTCCACCCATATCGCACGAACCTTGAACATTATTTTGGCCGCGCAACGGATTTACCCCCGTCGATTCACGCGCCACATGCCCCGTCAACATCGCCAAATTTGCGTACGATTGCACATTGTGAGTGCCACAAATATGCTGAGTCACACCAAGGCAATAGCAGATGCTTGAGCGCTCTGTTTGCGCATACAGCCGTGCCGCTTGCTGAATCAGGGCCTTGTCCACCCGTGTAATCGCCGCCACCTCATCGAGATTAACCGCCATAAGTGTATCATTGAGTGCCTGATAATTTTCGGTCTGTGCCGCCATAAACGCAGCATCCTGAAGGTTGTCATCAACAATGCAGCGCATAATGCCATTAAGCAGCGGAATGTCACTACCAGATTCAATTTGTAGATGGATATGAGCTAAACGGGCGATTCGCGTTGAACGAGGGTCGATAACAATCAACTTTGCCCCGCGATCTACGGCATCATAAATACGCCGCGCCACCTGTGGGTGGGCCACCGTGGTATTAGAACCTGAAACGAGGATCACCTGAGCAAACTCAATTTCAGCAATCGAATTGGTCATAGCACCCGAACCAAAGGTAGTGGCAAGACCTGCCACCGTTGGCGCATGTCACAACCGCGCACAATGGTCGATATTGTTGGTACCAAGCACCGCTCGGGTAAATTTTTGCAACAGGTAGTTCTCTTCGTTACTGCATTTTGCCGAAGCCAGCACACCAATCTGATCACTGCCCTGCTCCGCCTTGATCCGCGTCAATGCGTGCGCTGTCGCATCCAAAGCCTCATCCCACGAACACGGTAGCAATTGACCATTTTTACGCATCAGAGGCTGAGTCAAGCGATCCGGATGATGGATAAACTCATGCACGTGCCAGCCTTTTACGCACAGGTTATTTTTGGCAACAGGGTGATTCTTACTCGCGCTACTACCGACCACACGGCCATCATCAACATTCAAATATAAACCGCAGCCACAGCCACAATAACAACAGATACTCATCACATCGTGCATTTAAGACAATCTCCCTGAACTCTTCGAGGGTAATTTTTCACATCGGGTAAACTTCACCCAATATTCATCCGTATACAGAATTTAGCGTCGGCACGATAATGTCGAGTATTAGGAGAAATAGCAAGTGATAGAGGGGTTATTTGGTGTGAAATTGAAGTTACAAAGAAATTTTCTCTTATCTTTTAAATGTGAACACTTATCGCCTAATCTAAGACGGACTATCACCTCTTATTCGATGCGAAACGTTCTATCTTGGAACACCCTTAAACATCCATCGGTTCGCAATATTTAAAGCGTTCAATCTCACAACCATCCACATTCACCATCTCAGTAAACATCGACAGTGGTCGTACCCACAGCGAGTGATCGCCGTACAAACAGCGGTAAACAACAAACCATTGCTCCGTTTCACTATGCCGGGCGATATCAAGCACGTGATAATCGTTGCCTTTATAATGCCGATAACGGCCGGGACGTAACGTCGGTTGCATCTGCTCTCCTTGATCTAACCATCACCAGTACGTTATCAGACTAAACTACGATTCTGTTGTGGCTGCATTTGTAATTCCAGCTATCGAACTTCATGGTTTTCGGCCTAAATACTCCTTACTTCTTCCTGTTTCTCGGTAATCAACTGCATGATTTCTCTTACAAATGCTCATTCGCATAGTGCATCACATCT
>LGOV01084983.1_pt1 | contig 10555 bp, 9 predicted proteins | sample 469881 | NCBI WGS metagenome assembly LGOV01 (sample SAMN03857199, study PRJNA290197) | marine sediment metagenome | biome: marine cold seep biome; feature: cold seep; material: marine sediment; isolation source: sample #5579, elevator 3A push core 41 containing 12 cm of sediment... ...
ACTATGAGAAATCCAGGCTAGAATCGTCTTGATCGACATTCATGGAGAGTACTCCTCAGCTTTAGGCGATATAGCGAAGACGTTTTCAACAAGCCCAAGAGCAGAAGAAGAAAAGCTACTTATACCATATTGGTGTGTTTCGCCCGATAGCTTAGTGGATTTCCTATGCGGCCAAGTGAATGATAAAAGCAAAAACTCAATCATTGATCGCATTCATCAAGAAAAAATAAAATTTATCAAAAAAAACTCCAACATAGCTAAGTTCAAAAAAATTGATTTAAATAGAGTAACCTCGCACACCCCAATTCCATTTAGCTTAAAAAAATTGTGGCATGATCTTTCATTTGATGATGCTGTAACATGGAGTGAGAAAGAGAAAAAAACCCCTTCCATTGCTGACGAAGGTGATCCAGATAAATTAATTGCCGCTCAGTTTAACCCTCCTGCATCTGGCAGTACAGCTCCATACAAAGGAGGAGAGGGTATATTAAAAAGAAGTCTTGATTTATTTAGGGCTAGGCTTTTAGATCATCAATATTCTTTTCTATTAACCCCTGATAAATGGGAGCCTAATTTAGAAAACGAAATTGAGTCTGATCTTGATGAATTGTTGAATTCATGGCTTGGACATGAAAAACCAGTCACTATATTAGATTTGTCAGGAATTCCGTCAACAAGGCTAGATCTTCTTTTAGGATCCCTGTTAGATATATTATTTGAAGCCGCTCTCTGGGGGAGGCGTCTAAAAGAAGGCATGAAAAACAGACCTTTGCTATTGGTTTTAGAAGAGGCGCACAGATACCTATCAAGTGATTCGTCCGGGCTTGCTAAAAATATGGTACGACGCATAGCAAAAGAGGGAAGAAAATTTGGTCTTGGAACTATGTTAGTAAGCCAACGACCTTCAGAAATTGATGAAACGATATTGTCACAATGTGGAACATTCTTTGCTTTGAGAATTAACAACCAAACAGACCGGAGTAGAGTCAAGTCGGCCATGTCGGAAAGTGTTTCTGGAATGATTGATAGTCTACCAGTGCTTCGCACAGGGGAAGCTATCGTCGCTGGAGAGAGCGCCAAGTTACCAATGAGATGCAGGTTTAAAGTACCCTCTCGAGGTAGGTATCCTGACAGCATTGACCCCAAAGTTGCTTCGCTCTGGGCAAAAGTCAGAGCTGAAGAAGAATATGATCAACTGGTTGTCGCTTGGCGAAATCAGAATCCATTTGAGTACGAAAACTAAAAGGTGAAAAGTATGAAAAAGGTACAAGTTGAATCTAGCAATATTGCATCTATAGGATATGATGCCGACAGTGAAACCCTTGAGATAGAGTTTCTAAATGGAAGCGTTTATCAATATTACAATATTCCTGAAAATATATACGATGGGATAATGTCTGCAGCATCCCATGGAGGTTATTTGGCTTCAAATATTAAAGGTCAGTATAGCTATAGCAAGGTGTAAACCTTATGGGAATAGTTTCTTTATCACAGAAGAAAATGAGAGTTGAGATAAATGAATTCGAACTGGAAAACCAAGTCGTTTTTGAGTATTTCAACAAACTTCCAGCGGCAGATAGAGACGAAAAGCTGACAAAAGCGATATATATTGGAATACTAGCACTTATGGAAGACAGGATGTCAGCTTTTTTAGCAAAAACATCAAACGAACTGGGCACTGAGCTAGAAAGCTTGAAGCTCATTTTTGATATGAAGCAAGAGATATTTTATAAATCATCTCTAAAAGGTGTTGCTGCAGAAGAAGACATAGCTGATTTTTTGTCCAAATATTTTCGCGATAACAATCTTAAAGATGAAGTTTTTTTAACAGGAGGGTCTCAAGGTCTTATAAATAAAAACAAAACCGGTGATATTGTCTGTCATGTCAATGGGCGTGACGACCTTAAGATAGTAATTGAATGCAAATTTGACAAAAATATTCGACTTGGGGATATCAAAGACAAAGAAGTATTTACTAACAAGACAGACACTGTGTGGAGTCAACTAATAGAAGCTCAAGCTAATAGAGATGGAAAAATAGGTCTGTTAGTGCTTGACATCTCCTCAGTTGATGGCGTTTTGTTGCGTGAAATACAGAATGTTCGCTTTATTCCGGAGATAGGATTTGTAGCTATTGTCGACTCCCAAAAGGGAGATTATTCGAGTTTGATAATTGCCTATATACTCTCCAGAGATATAGCCATAAACTCGCAAACACTTGAACCTGACAAAGAATTATTAAAAATAATAGTTAACCGATTAATCAAAGATATAAACGATGCTTCCTCTATAAAAAAATTAGTAAAATCAAATATAGATAATAATAAAAAAATCCTTTACCAACTTGAAAAAAGCATGTTGATGATGGATTTTAATATGAAATTTTTGACCAAATTCTTGTCTGATGGGACATTATCAAAAAAAGATCTTTTAGATTTCTATTTCGGCGATGAAGTAAAAGAAAAATACAAACTTATCGAGCAAGATATTAAAAATATATAACTTAAAAAATCAATAAAAACCCGAGATAGCTCTTATTTTCAAGCATCTGGGATCAACAACAGGTTAATACCTATTATCCTTGAACAACCGATCGCGTCATTTCCTATTGTTAATCTTGGAATACGCATCATAACCAAAAAAGGGCCCACGATTTCCTCGCAGGCCCCTCTTTTACAATTTGGCGCGCCCGGCAGGATTTGAACCTGCGACCCTCGGCTTCGGAGGCCGATACTCTATCCAACTGAGCTACGGGCGCTTGTGGGTGTGTATCGTAACTGTGCAGGGGCGCTGTGTCCAGCCGCATGGCGCTTGAGGACCTTTAGTCAATTGACCGTTTTCCCTGGTGTGGTGCATGCTTTGGGAGCACTTCTGCACCTTAGTCCATTGGGAACACAATAATATGAAAACATTTGCACGTAGCACGCTGGCACTGGGCATCTCACTGGCGCTGGTAAGCGCCGCGAACGCCGCTGATTTTGCTGATATGGATCCCGTTACCCTGCGCCTGGCCCACGTGGTCAATGAGCAGGATGGTTTCCACATTGCCGCCACCAAATTTGAAGAGCTGGTAGAAGAGCGCACCGACGGCAAGGTGGATATCGAGATCTACCCCAACGCCACCTTGGGTGACGAACGCACGTTGCTGGAAGGCATGCAGATCGGCACTGTAGATATGGGCGTGATTACCAACGGACCGGTGGCCAACTTTGTCGAAGAGATGGCGGTATTCGAACTGCCTTTCCTGTTCCCCTCCCCGGAAGCCGCTTACGAAGTGCTCGATGGCCCGATTGGCCAGGAGCTGCTCAATAAGCTTTCTGAGGTGAACCTAAAAGGCATGGCCTACGCCGAACGCGGTTTCCGCAACCTGACCAACAGCGAGCGTGCCGTAAACTCGCCGGAAGATCTGGACGGACTGCGCATCCGCGTGATGGAAAACCCGGTGTACACCGACACCTTCCGCGAGCTGGGCGCCAACGCGATTCCCATGGCGTGGACAGAAGCGCTCACCGCCATGCAGCAAGGCACTATCGACGGTCAGGAGAACCCGGTGAACGTGATTCACTCGTTCAACCTGGATGAAACCCAGAACTACATGACCCTCTCCCGCCACACCTATGCGCCGGCGATTTTTGTGATGGGTATGCCCGCCTGGAACCAACTGCCTGAAAACGCCCAAGAGGTACTGCTCGCGGCAGCACAGGAAGCCGCGGAGCATGAGCGCCAGGTAAACGCAGAAATGGAAAGCGAACAGCTGCAGGCCCTACGCGATGCAGGCATGGAGATAAACGACGATCCAGATATGGAGGCCTTCCAAGCCGCCGTCGCGCCGGTGTATGAGAAGTACGGCGAACAGTTCGGTGATTACCTGCCGCGCATCCAGGAGGCGCTCAAGTAACTCGCTTCCCGTCGAGGCAAGCCCGACATTAGATACAGTGCTTTTACAGCAGTGGCTGAGGGCTGTTCCCGCGCCGGAACGGCCCTTCCAACCAAGAGACACGCCTGATGGCTGACACCACCAATACGAAGCTGGCGAACAGGCTCAATAAGATAAATCTCAATTTACTATTGGTTTTTCACACGCTGTATTGGAAAAGGAGTTTGACGCTCACCGCACAAGCGCTCTGCCTGACGCAACCGGCTGTCAGCCATTCGCTAAAAAAACTCCGCCTGTTAATGGACGACCCGCTTTTCATCAAGACGTTGGACGGCATGCAACCGACTCCGCTTGCCCGGCAGATGGATGCCGCCGTAGCCAAAGGGCCGTTCTACCTCGATCAGGCAGTCCACAGCAATAACGAGTTTTCGCCCGCCACTTCAAAGCGGGAGTTTCGGGTCAGTTTGGTGGACTATGTCAGCCAACAGCTACAACCCAAGCTTATTCAGCACTGTTTAGAACACGCGCCAGACTTGTGTTTCAACATGCTCTCCACGCGTATCGCAAGTGCAGAGGGTGCCCAACAAGTCCTTCAAGAGCACGATATTGACCTGGCGGTGGTGCAGTTCGAAACCTTGCCGCTCACCTCTCATCATGAGTACCTGTTTGACGATGTGATTGGCTGTGTGGGTGATGCGGCATTTCATGGTGAGAACAGCGCCATTACCCTTGAGGCTTTTTTAAACTCCCCCCAGGTCGCTTTGTCGCATCGTGAAGACAGCCCGCTGTTAATCAATGAAAAACTGCGGGAGCTGGGGGTAGAGCGGAAAATCGTCGCCAAGACGCCCTACATCAATCCCCTGCAGGAAATATTGGTGTCCACAGCGCTGCTTTGTGTGGTGACAGAGAGCGCGGCCAGGGTCATTTGCCGCAACAACACCTTGAAGTTCTTCGCTCTACCCCTGGACGTACCGGCGTTCAAAGTCTGCCTGTGCTGGGATGAAAGAAAGGATCACGATCCTGGCATACACTGGTTACGGCAGTTAACCCGGGAGCTGATGACACCAGCCCCCTCAACCCTGGGCAACCCTTAATCAAACCGCCAAACTCAATCCACTGCCACGACCTTGCCTCGATTCAACAGCAGCTTGGGATCCAGAGCGACTTTCATGCGCTTCATTAAAGCGATCTCCTCGCTGGAGCGGGAAATACTTAGGTAATCGCGTTTTTCGAGACCAATGCCGTGTTCGGCAGAGATCGAGCCGCCATACTCTTTCAGGGGCGAGTAAACCAACTGCTCAACTTGGCGGCGGCTTTGCGGGCTGTCGTCGCGCACCGTGATCATGATGTGCAGGTTGCCATCGCCAAGATGGCCGAACACTATCATTTTTCCTGTTTGGGGAAACTGCGCCTTGAGGTTTTTCTCCAAGGTATCGACGTACGCGTCCATATGGGGAATCGGCAGGCTGATATCATAGGAGAACATCGGCTTCAGCTGGTGCACCAGCACTTCGATATCCTCTCGGATCGCCCAGATGCCCTGGCGCTGGGCACCGGAACTGGCTAGCGCGGCATCGGTGATCAAGCCCTCTTCCATCGCCTTTTGCAGGATCTCTGAGAAATGCTCCGCGTCCTGGGTGTCATCTAGTCCCAGGGTTTCGATGATCGCGTAGAAAGGCGAATCGTCGGCCAACGGGGGCGCGTGCTTGCCGCTCTCGGTGGTCACCAGCTTGTAGTGGCTATTCCACAACGCCTCGAAGGCGCTAAGGCTATTGGCGAGCGCTTGGGAGACCCTACGTAACAGCTGGGTCAAGGCATCGAAGGAGGGCACCGCGACCAGAGCGGTTTGCTCGCTGGGCATATGTGGCTGCAGCCGGAGCACTGCGCGGGTGACGATACCCAGCGTGCCTTCGCTACCGATAAATAGCTGTTTGAGGTCGTAGCCAGCGTTATTCTTGAGCATTTTGTTCAGCGAGCTAACCACGGTGCCGTCGCTAAGTACGGCTTCCAGCCCCAGCACTTGCTGGCGCATCATGCCGTAGCGAATGACCCGTATGCCGCCCGCATTGGTGGCGATATTACCGCCAATGGTGCACGAGCCCCGGGCGCCAAGGTCGAGCGGAAACTGCATATCGATCTCCGCCGCGGCTTCCTGCACACGCTGGAGCGTCACTCCGGCCTGAACCTGAATCGTAGAGCCGACCAGGTCAACCTCTTCAATCTGGTTCATTAGTTCCAGAGAAACCACCAGCTCCTCGGGGCGGGCTTCACCCCCGTGCACAATGCCGGTCATGCCGCCATGGGTCACCACCAGCTGGTCGGCCTGATAGCATAAGGCCATGACTTTGCTAAGCTGTTCGGTGTTGCGGGGCCTTACAATGGCCTTGGCACGACAGGGCGCCCCGGTAAACCAGTCGACGCTACGCTGCGAGACATCTTCACCGAGCAGCACGCCTTCTGGGCCGACTACCGCTACTAGGTCGTTAAGCAACTTATCCATTGGTTATTCCTGTTTTAGCTGGCGTTGCCATGGTTAGTAAGAACATGGTTAGCAAGAGCAAGGGCAGCAAGACTTAGCCACCGAGTAGGCCTTACAATTACCTTCCAAGGCATTTAATCAATCGTAATGCTTGCAGGCTAGCGCTAACCATCACCACTCTCAAGCCCTAGATCTATAAAGATTTTTTGGATTATTATCGCGAATAGTGGAATGAAAATAAGTAATTTGCCCTGTTAGTTCGATGTGATATAGATGAAGCCCAATAAGACAATAAGAACAGCCACCACTAGGAGATAATGTGAATCACAACGCCCGCTTCACCGCTTACGCCGCATCCTGTTATACAAGTAAATTCAAACAGTTACACTTGACATTGCTATGCGCTGGCCTGCTTGGTTTACCGCTCATGGCCCACGCCGAGGAAATAACCCCTACCAACCTGCGCTTAGCGACCGTGGTGAATACAGAAGATACTTACCATATCGCCGCCGAGCGCTTTCAGCAGTTAGTCAGCGAACAGACCGACGGCGCGGTCTCCGTTGAGATTTTCCCCAACGCCTCTCTGGGCGACGAGCGCACCATCCTGGAAGGTATGCAGATCGGCACCGTCGATATGGGCGTGATCACCAACGGGCCCGTGGCCAACTTCGTTGATGAGTTCTCGGTTTTTGAGCTGCCTTTCCTCTTCCCTACCGCTGAATCTGCCTACTCCGTGCTGGATGGTGAGATCGGCCAGGAAATACTGGGCAAATTAGAGGATGTGAACCTTAAAGGACTGGCATTTGCTGAGCGCGGTTTTCGCAATATCACCAATAGTCAGCACGCGATTAGTGCGCCCCAGGATCTCGAAGGCCTGACACTGCGCGTTATCGAGAACGAGGTCTATGTGGATACGTTCCGGGAACTCGGCGCCAATGCCGTGCCCATGGCGTGGACAGAAGCGCTGACCGCCCTACAACAAGGCACGATTGATGGCCAGGAAAACCCGGTTAACGCCATCCATGCCTTTAACCTGGCGGAGACCCAGGACTACCTCACCATGACGCGGCATATCTATGCGCCAGCGATCTTCATTATGAGCTTACCCGCCTGGAATGGCCTTCAAGAGGAGGTGCAGGAGATCGTACTCGATGCCGCCAGCGAAGCTTCTACCTATGCCAGAGAACAAAATGCCATCATGGAAGCCGAGCAGTTAGCCGAATTGGCTGAGGCAGGCATGGAAATTAATGAGTCGCCCGATATCGCCGCATTTCAGGAAGCCGTTGCCCCGGTGTATGAGAAGTACGGTGATCAGTTCGGCGACTATCTGCAACGCATCCAGGAGGAAGTGAAGTAAGTGCCCACTCACACACATCCATTGGTAATGTTGCTACAGCGTACTGAACGCTTTCTGGACGCCATTCTACAGCCCGTGGTCTTTGCGGGCATGGCGGCGCTGATTGGGGTGATTACCCTGCAGATCGTCTCCCGGGTGCTATTCACCGCGGTGGGCTGGACTGAGGAGGTCGCCCGCTTTCTGTTGGTGTGGATCACCTTTTTAGCCAGCACCTTGGCGTTTCAGCGCGGGCGGCATATTGCCGTCACCTTTGTGGTGGATGCCCTGCCCGGCCGCCTGCGCCAAATCGCCCGGCTTGCCGCCCTGCTGATTGTTTTGGCGTTTATGATCACGCTGATCATGATCGGCTACCGCTACATGCAAGTGCAGAGCTTTCAGAAATCCGCCTCGCTGCGGCTGTCGATGACCTACGTCTACGCGGTGATGCCGATCTGTGCGGCGATTATGGCGTGGTATGCGCTGGTCGATATCATCGAGCTCCTGATTAACGGCGAAACCTCCCAACCCCAGGAGGAGTCGCTATGACGCTGCTGCTGTTTGGGCTGTTCTTCCTGTTTATGCTGCTGGGCGTGCCAATTGCCTTTGCCATTGGCGCCAGCACGCTCTATGCGCTGTATCAATCCGGCGTGCCACTGATGGTCGTCACCCAGCAGATGTTCCAGGGCATCAACTCCTTTGCTCTGGTCGCGATCCCGATGTTTATCCTCGCTGGGGATTTAATGGCCCAGGGTAAGGTGAGCGAAAAGCTGGTCAGCTTTGCCGATTCGTTAGTCGGTTTTATGCGCGGAGGGCTCTCGGTGGTCTCGGTGATGGCGGGCATGTTCTTTGCAGCAATCTCCGGTTCTGGCGCCGCGACCACCGCAGCGGTGGGTTCCAGTCTGGTGCCGGAACTCAAGCGTAAAGGCTATGACCCGGCATCGGCAGCCAGCTTAATTGCCGCCAGCGGCACCATCGGGGTGGTGATTCCACCCTCGGTGCCGATGATCATCTACGCGGTGATCGCTCAGCAGTCGGTCTCTAAGCTGTTTCTAAACGGTTTTTTACCGGGTCTGGCGATGGGTTTAGGGTTAATGGCCATCGCCATTGCTCAAGCCTATAAGCGCCAATACCCCAAAGGCACACCGCTGTCGCTTTCGACCATCTGGACGACCTTTAAAGACGCCAGTTGGGGATTGATGACGCCGGTAATTATCCTCGGGGGTATCTTCTCGGGCATCTTCACCCCTTCAGAGGCGGCCGTGGTGGCGGTGAACTACGCCATGCTGGTGTCGCTGTTTGTGTATCGTGACCTGACCTTTCCGCAGGTGTATAAGCTGCTGATCCGTTCGGCGATGACCACCGCGGTGATTATGCTGGTGATTGCCATGTCGGCGGTGCTGAGCTGGACGCTCTCAAGCTGGCAGGTACCGGGGGCGATTGCCCAGGCCGTGCTGTCGCTCTCCACCAACCCCTACGTGATTATGCTGCTGATTGTGGGGATCATTCTGCTCACCGGGGTGTTTATCGAAACCGCCAGTGCGCCGATTATCCTCACACCGGTGCTGCTCCCGCTGGTGCTGCAGTTGGGGATTGATCCGATTCACTTTGGTTTGATTATCGTGGTGGGGCTCTCCATCGGCANNNCCCCGCCGGTGGCGATCAACCTCTATGTGGCCTCATCGATCACCCAGCTACCGCTGGAGCGCATTACCCGCGCGATCATTCCTTACCTGCTGGGGTTGATCGGGGTGCTGCTATTAGTGGTTTACGTGCCGATTATGTTGGGTTGGTCGGGTGGTTAAGTCAGCGTTTGCACTTTTTAAAGAGAGCCTTATTGGCTCTCTTTTTAAGGTGACGCTTATCTAGCCTCAGCGCATTCATCTTGAACTCAAACAAGAAGTTCACATCGAATGTTCGCCAGCCTGGCACGACTTTCGAAACTGTCCCGGTGTTACTTCAAAGAGCTGGAAAAAACAGCTGCGAAAATGAGAAATACTCACAAAACCGGTGGCAACTGCCACTTCGGCAACGGGCTTGTTAGTTTGCTGAAGGAGCTGACGCGCACGCGTTAGACGAAGTTCCATATAGTATCGAGAAGGGCTAGCGTTAACGTAATTACCAAACATACGTTCTAACTGGCGTCTCGAAATATTAACCCAATTAGCTATCTCGGATATGGATAAAGGCTCTTCAATATTATTTTTCATCAATTGCAGTGATATTTTCAATTTTTCTGGCAGAGTGAGGTTTTGATCGACACCTATCGTTGAAATATCTGGGGAGTCTAAGCCCTTATCACAGCTAAGCATCTCTTCAACTGCACTGACCACCTCATTGCCACAATCAGTTCTGACTACTTCAAGCATCATGCTCAATGAGCTACTCGCCCCGGCACAGCTGATACGATTACGATCCACAATAAAGCTACGGCTAGCTACCGATACATCCCAGAACTGCTCTGCCATCATCGCGCGGCCATCAGGATGATAAGCACACTGGTAGCCGTTCAATAATCCCGCCTCTGCAAGGAAGTAGGCGCCGTTCCATAATCCTCCTAACATCATGTCTTTGCTGTCAGCATGCCTCAGTTTGCTGCGCAGTAGGAGGGTTGTTTTAGGAGGTACACGCAGGCCACCGCATACAATCAACACATCAATATTGAGGCTTGTAGCATCGAACTTGTCTAACGAATAATCCGCGGCCACCTCAATACCTAAGTCAGAAACCGTTGCAGGTGCCTCGCTACCCACCACCAAGACCTCATACATCGTAGTAGATTGCATTAAATTCGTTGCAACAAGTGCATCCACAGCGCCAGTGAAAGCCATCATTGAAAAATTCTCTAGCCTGGATTTCTCATAGT
>LGOV01037536.1_pt2 | contig 10540 bp, 7 predicted proteins | sample 469881 | NCBI WGS metagenome assembly LGOV01 (sample SAMN03857199, study PRJNA290197) | marine sediment metagenome | biome: marine cold seep biome; feature: cold seep; material: marine sediment; isolation source: sample #5579, elevator 3A push core 41 containing 12 cm of sediment... ...
CCAGGAAATTTGAATAGGATACGGAAGTAATTAGGTATTTGAATTTCATAGTGTTACCTCCGGTTTTTAATTCGGCACCACACGTCTTCTGTCGTTTCTTGTATCAAAAATCGCAGCGAATCTCCATGAAGACCCGGTCGTTATCGCCCACGTTTTTCATTGTCCCACTACCGGATTGATATAGGGCCACACCGCCAGTCATACTCCACCCGTCCGCAATGTCATACGTTGCAGTGAACCTCTGTATTGCTCCATGTTGAGCCCGTTCGCCAAACGAAATAAATAGAGCGGTCAGTGCCAGTGTATCATTCATGAAATCTCTATTGATCCTGAGTGCAGCCTGTCCATCATTTCTTTTTGGAGATTCCGGGGAGCCCTCAAGTATCCTGTCAAAACCGTGTATATGTCGATTGACAATGTCAAAACTTATCGTCGTTTCAGCAAATCCCATATATTCAATGCCTGCAAGAATATCCGTACGATTATAATCAGTGCCATAATCATTCATGAACTGGAGCCCACGGAAATGTGCGGCCTCAAAGATATACAGAAAATTTCCCCTTACAATGCTCATGGAAGTCCCTGCCATGATGACTCTCCGATGCTCCTGAAATATAGGTGCTGATGGGACGAAGGTCGGTTGGTCGTTGTAAATCATGGCCCCATAGAACGAGATATCCCAGCCGGCAAATATGCCTTTCAGCTCAACAGCAATCTCAGTGTTCTCCAGGGTGTGGCTCGGTTTGTTTTCTGGGGGGCTTCGAGTGATTTCCGGATAAAAATCGTGTCCAAAGGGTGGGTTTTTATCATAGCGATGCTCGTGGATGGCGATGAGTCCAAGGTTCCAATTCCCTGTAAAATAATCCAGCTTTGTCATGACAAGCGGCAAGCGCAAATCCTCTATATCGGTGAGCCCCGGTTCCCGATAGTCAAGCGGGTTAAGGATGTCGGTCACCCGAAAGTTATCAGAACGCCCCCAGACTACAATCTGTCGGCCGATCTTCAAATCAAAAGCATCGTTCAGCGCCCCTTGCAGGTAGGCATCGCGCAGTTCTATTTCCTTTTCGTATTCGTTCAGCACTTCAGAGGTATAACGGGTGCGGCCATTGATAGCATATGCAAAATCGTATGACCCTTTGCCACTAACAAGTAGTTTCCATCCTTTCAAACGGTAATCACCCTCTACTTGTAATTCTGCCCGCAGGCGAGAGAGACCGCGCCAATCTGTTTCAACATGATCTGGAGCATGGTGGGCGATATTGTACGTTGCCCCCAACTTAGCATAACCACTTAGATGGCCGAAAAGGGCCTCTACAGAAGGCTGGGATTGATATATGGTCGTGTCATCTCCAAATCCCATGAGCAGGTCGTCTTCGTTCACATTGTCATCGCCCGAGGCCGGGGTGGTTACGGCAAAAAACAAGAGGAATAGAAAAACCGTTTTCACTTTTCATGCACTGCAGCCTATCTACAGCCCCTTCTCCAAGCGCCGCACGGTGAACATGGTCTCATCCACTGATTTCTGGTTGTATCGCACATTGCTGAGAGTCAGGATGGTTTGGTGAACCGTTTGCCGGCCTTTCTTTTTGGTCATATGGATTTCTAAGTTGGTCCAGACGTTGTCAACAGGCTCCATCCGTTTCACATCAAAGCACTTTACGTAGCCCCCATCTTTGACAAAATGAATGGCCCGCACCACCATGTAGTTGTCCTGTCTTACAAAGAGGATCGATCGGGTGTATCCGGTTTCCTCAACCACGTCCTGGTTGCGTGGGGTACTGTCAATAACCCAAGCCTTCTTCCCGTAGACGGCGACTTCTTTTTGTTTTTTGTTGAATCCATATTGGTAGTCATCAAGCCGCCTTTTGGTTAAATCGGCATAGTTGAAATCCGAGCCCATGAAGCTGCCGCTCTTGTCGCTTGAGACAATCCGCTTGGTTTTTCTCAGCGCCGGTAGATATAACCACTGATCATCGTCTTTGCCCGCCGCCTCATAGTCGTAGGTGAGAAAGCCTGTATCCTTGACGTCTGCCGGAGAAAGAAAAAACATCAGGTTGTAACGGTCCTCCCCCTGATCGATACCGAAAGAACGGATCGTTCGGATGCGTTTTTTGCCATGTCTGTCAATCAGGATCATCTGCATACCCGCTATGGATTTATCGCCGTCATCCTGCTCGTCAACCTGCTTCATGATTGCCCGTGCCTCGGCATCGTCTGCTACAGCCTTGTTCAAGAAGGCAGTGAATAGAATTGCCATGGTCAGAACAATACTAATCAGCTCTTTCATTTGTTTTCTCCAGAAATGCCTCAAGATCACTTCACTAACAAATCCAACTGTCTTCAATCCTGTGTAGTGCTTTCAGGGGCAGAAGGCCTACTTCCATAAGCAAGACTGAGCAATGCGGGCACCAGGAAGAAATCTGCTGCCAGGGCAAAAATCACAGCACATCCGGTTAGCAAGCCGAATCGTATGTTATTCGCAAGGTAAGATGTCATGTAGATAAAGAACCCGCCGCACAGCACCAGGCTTGTAATGGCCAGGGCCCTGCCGGTGGAAAACAGGGTCTCGCGGACTGCCACCTCGACATTTGAGGTATTCTCATAGGCCTTGCGGAAATGGTGAAGAAAGTGAATCGTGTCATCTACGACCAGCCCGAGGACAATGCTGCCTACAAGAATCGTGCTCATATCCAACGGGATGTCGCAGATCCTCATGACACCGAATAATCCAATGATCGGCACCACGTTGGCTATCATGCTCATAAGTCCAAGGCCAAGGCGACCGATGATCAGCACCATCAGAAGGGTGATAACCAGTAGAGCAAATACGTAGCTCTTGGCCATGCTGGTGATGAAATTCTTGATGATCCGGATAAAAAGAACCATGTGGCCTGTTAGCGTTACGGTCTCTTCCGCAAACTGCTTGTTGAGGTAGCCCCCGACTTCGTCAATGTAATCCTTGTACAGGACAGCGTCTGTAAAGGGGGCGAGGATGGAGAGACGGCCTGTTTGATAGGTGCTTTCGGCGAAGTCCTGCAGATCATCGCTGCCACTTGATTCGAACAAAATCAACTCCTGGGCGATCATCTCCCGTTTGTTCAGCACGCAGTAGGCTTCATCTCTATCTTCATGCAGGGCCCGGTTCGTTTCCTTCAGCACATCGGCAATGGACCAGGCCTTGGCCGCCTGGATTTCATGGACCTTCAGACTTGGAACAAAGGCCGCCGCCTCGTCGAGCCGTCGTAGCAGATCCGGATTGTGCAGGCCGTTCTGCATGCCGGAATCCACTGTCACTTCAAGCATCACCGTGCCGCCATTGATCTTATCGAGTAACTCTGTCGAAACCCGGATCAGGGCCTTTTCAGGAAACCACGTCATGGCATTATGGGAAAACCGCAAGGAGAGAGCACTGTAACCGGCAACAATCACGATGATGGCTGAAATGACGACCACAAGTACTGGACGCCGTGTGGTAACCCGTGAGATCGCGTCAAATAGCTGATCTATGATGGAGACTTTGTCTTTTGAAATCGCCTTGGCCTGCTTAACCGGAAATATGGCAATCAACGCCGGTAATAGAATCACTGTATAAATCAGGGCCAATATGACACCGGCGGGCGCCACCAATCCGAGTTGTGCTATCGATCCCACATCCGCCCATACAAAAGAGAACAAACCGCATGCCGTGGTCAGGCTGGTCATCAAGATCGGAAGCCCGGCAAAACCCACTGCCTGAACGATGGCTTGGCGTTTGTCATTTGTTTCACGATGAGTTCGGTAAAAAATCGTCAATACATGGACACTGTCGGCAATGCCCACTACAATGAGAAGCAGTGGAAGAATCTGAGTGGCCAAGGTAATAGGGATTTCGATCAATGCCATGATCCCGAGAGAGGAAAGCATCGACAAAAACACAATGATCAGCGGGTAAATGACACCGGAGATTCTACGAAAAAGAACAAGGAGAAATATGATAATAAGCAGGAATGACAAGGGGACCATGATACTAAGATCTCTTTCAATACCTTTCTGGATTTCGGCTACAAAGGCCGGGGTCCCGGCAAAATAAAAGTCGATTCCCTGATCTTGATACTTTGCCGCAACTTTGCGGATGGCCTCGTTGATTTCCACGTTCTCCTCATTGCTCAGGTAGGTGTGCCCGTTACGGATCGTCTGTGCAACGTCCGTCTCAAAGCCGGCCAGGAGATCCTCTTCCGGTACATCCATAACAGCCTGTGCCTTAATGAGGATGAAAGTCATGGACCTGTCGTCAGATACCAACAGCTTTTCGTAAAGGGGGTAGCGATCAATAAGATCCAGTACCCGGTTGAGCTCGGCTTCCGTTTCCGGCGGTTCTTTCATCAGATCTTCCACAATGAGAGTGTCGCCTTCGGCCCTGACGATACGTCCATTGACCAGGCTTGTGATATCGTCAAGATAGGGGACGGAAGTTTCCAGCTAATTGTGGATGTGATAGAGGGTGGTGAAAAATGCCCGTGTCGGACCTTTCTGAGGTTTCAGCGCGATGATGAACGTGTCATCCTGGCCGAATGTGTCCCGGAAGTGGTTGTAGGCTATCAGCGTGGGATCATCTTCGTGGAAGAAACTTTCGTCACGGGTGTCGATGGTTAACTTCGAAACTTGGCTGGCCAGGGCAGCGGTGATGAAAAGCATGCAGGCAAGGGCTACATACTTCCGTTGATAGACCAGTGCGGTGAGCTCAGCGAACCAGGTTTCAAACTTCTTATGAATGGTTGTTATCATGTGTCCTCTCTCACAATGATGATTCCGGTCGGGTAGTGCCCCTTTGTGGCGGCCGGCACATCCAACGCCGTTAAGGCATCGAATGCCGGAGAGAGCCGGTCTCCTACAGCCGAGATGCCATCTTGGGCCGGAAAGAAGCATACAACAGTGGAATTAAGCGGGAATTAATCCGGGATGAGTGTGTGTGGGAGGGGAGGGATTCTTGCTACTGATCGGAGTTTTTTACTGTCAGCATCTTGTATAGCGTGACGGTACTGTCGTTCAGCGGGCATCCGAGGTCTTCCGTGAGGCAGGTCTTGCATCTTTCAAAGGTCTTGACGATCCGGGAAGTTTGCCCGATCTGTGAATAAAACCCCATGAGGGCATTATAGACGGGTTCCGCGTATCGGTCGATGGACAGATACTTTTCCGCATAATCGATACACTTTTTCCAGGACTCCTTCTTTTCATACAGGAAGAGGATCTTCGATAGCGCCTTGAGATACCGGTTGTTGTGCGTTTCCCGATCATCCATGAGCCAATCTTCATAGGGGTCTTCCTCAAAAAGCCTGCCTCCGTACATCGATTCCGCCTTCAGATATCGGGTCAGGGCATCATCTGCATCCTTTTTTTCGATCCTTTCAGCCAGTTCAAGCTCTCTTAGAAACTCTTGGAAATCGATGCGTCCTTCTTTGCCGATCTCGAGTCGGTAGGCGTCATTGTGTTTCAAGATGTAGGAGGAAGGAACACCCCGTTTCAGATCAGGCTCCAGCAGTCTTCGCAACGAAGTCATGGCCACGTGAAAACGCCGGTTGGTCTTACCCGGATCTTCATCCGGCCATGCGAGTTCCAACAGGATCTCTTTGGGAATGAAGCCATGGTCTCTTCTCATCACCATGTATTTAAACAGTTTTGTTGCCTTTGTGCTTTGCCATTTGCTCCGGGCGATTTCCTGGCCTCCAACAAACACCTCGAATCTGCCTAGGCAATGGATTCTAAGAGGTGCGGGCACCTCTTGGGACAGAACCGGCATCAAGTCGTCGGCTGCTCGCCTGACCCTGCTGTCCTTTTCCTTTCTCAGCAACCAAAGCACATCCCTGGCCTCCCGGTCCGCGTTACGCAAGATCCGTTCAATGTATTCCTCTGCGATGCCAAGGGCATAACATCTTGCCAGCACCGGAACCACCCACGTCGGTTCCTTAAGAACCCAGGCGTCATAGTGGTTCGCCCAGGCCATGGCAAGCCCCGTTTCCATGGCCTCGACTGCCTTTTCGACTCTTCCGAGCCCGGTATGAATCCTTGAATAAAGAAGATAGTACTTGAAAAGATGGAATTTGGAGACTTCAATTTCCTCTCGATGTTTGTCCAGGAGAGAGCTGGCATCAGCGTATTGCCCTTTGTCAAGCAGAACTTCGGCAAGCCTGAGAGCGAGCGCCCCTTCGGTAACCGTGAGGTTCAGCCCCTTGACAACGCGCCGACCGGTCCGGATGAACGCTTCGGCCTGCGCCTTTTTTCCGCTCTTCCGATAAATCATGCCATAGAGTTCATAAACACAGGCTTGCCCCCACAAATTACCTGTACTCTGAAAGATCCGGAGGGATTTCTCCGCGTCCATGATCGCCTGATCAGAGCCCCCCATTCCAAAGCCATTCAGGCCTTTCGTGTACAAAAGCCACGCATATTGGGCATCATGAATGCCGATCTTCTCTGCAAGGGAAAGCCCTTTTTCTGCGTATGCATACCCCTCTTCCGATCTTGTCTTAAAAAACAACGTAAGGGCTGCCTGGAAATGGGCCAGCGGCAGTAAAGGCTCCATCCCCAGCCGGGAAAACGCATGCAAGGTTTTCAGATTCAATTCATCCGCTCTATCGAAATCTCCTGAATTGTGGAACCGGTAGCTGTAGCAAAAGTCCAGCCAGGAGCGAACGAGAGGTTTGTCTTCCTTTCCTGCTCCTGCCTGTTGCTTTCGGCAGGCACCGTAATAGTGGTCCGCCTCTTCCATTTTTCCTGCAATCGCGGAAAACAGGATCAGATACCCGGCCACTTCTGCCGGGAAAAAGGGATCTTCGTGCGTCTTTCCCCAGAGTTGTTCCATTTGCTCTTTTGCGCGGGTTACGTCGCCGGTGAGGTAGTAGTGGAGCCCCAGATCCTTCAGGCAGTTGGCAGTGCCCATGGCATTTCCGTCCGCCCGAAACCGCTCCAAGGCGGTTCGAAACACGCTGATGGCTTCCTGGATGTCACCTTTCAGAGAGGCCAGCCTTGCCCCGACATACATGAGCCTGGCGTCCTCTCGAATCAGTTCTTCCGGTATCTTGTCAAAGGTCTCCATGAAGAATCGAAACGGGCAGACCATGAAATCCTTGAACACCATACCGGCTATGATTCGGCAGATCTCCCCGAAGTGCATCCCCTCCAGAAAGTGACGCATCGCTCCAGGGATGTCTCCCCGTTCTTCCATGGATCTTGCTATGTGATGGTGGAGCCTGTCGACCTCTTTCCTGCCGAAGTCCCGCTCCAGCTTGTCCCTGAGGAAATCCTGCAGAAGGTGATGGTACTGAAAGCTCTCTTCTGCATCCCCGCAGGGGAAGGTTAGCAGGTGGTTCTCGCAAAGCCTATTCAGGATGTCGCGGGAGCTATGGCTTTTGAAAACCATGTCGCAAAACGCGGGAGCAAGCCGGGAGAGAAGGGACGATTTGACCATAAAATCCTTGATCTCATCGGATTGTCTTTCAAATACGTTTTCTTCCAGATACTGAAAGATGAACTTTTTCGATCTGTCCAGGTCGAAGAGCCGTTCGTGGGCCTCCCCTGATGGTTTTCCTTTTACAGCATTGAAAAACAGGATGAGTCCGGCGACCCATCCTCCTGTCTTTTCGAACAGCTTCTGGATGTTCGTCTCGCTGATATCTACATCCAGCAGCCCCCTGTAAAGGTGCTCGATTTCATCGACCTGAAATGAAAGCTCCGCCTCTCCAACGTCGATCACCTCCAGCATGGCGCGATAACGGGAAACTCTAAGGGCCGGGGCCGTGCGACTGATCAAGATCATGTGAAGAAGCGGCGGGATACGGGCAAGGAGAAATTCCATGGAGCCGGAAATTTCAGGACTGTCCTGAACCATGTAATAATCATCCAAAACGATGATCATATCGTTAGGGATGCGGTTTTCGACTTCCGCCAGAAATTCCAGAAGCAGCACTTCCCGGTTTTTTGGTGAAGGCGAAGCAACAGAAAGCCGCCCCCTGAGTTCTTTCCCGAATCCCGGCTGGTGCTTAGCGATTCCGGCAACAAGGTAACCCATGCAGGTAGCAAAATCTTTGTCGGATTCGTCAAGGCAATACCAGACGGTGTCGGTCTCCATATCAGCTACGGTCTGGGCAACAAGGGTAGTTTTCCCGTATCCGGCGCCTGCAATTATTAGTGCCAATCGCTTATGGGAAATCTCTTTAACCCTATCAATGAGCCGATTCCTTTGCAGGGTATTGGATACTTTCGGCATCGTGAGCTTGGACTGCAGGATGTTTAAGCGCTGTTGCATGACTTTGTGGCCCTTTGATCAGAGACTTGGATGGAACGTCCACGCCTCACCCAATTTCAACGTATTCAGGAGAATCTCGAGAGTTGGGCTGGCGGGGGCTATAGTCTTATCAGGGAATCGCATACATCGTCACCCTTGCCAATTGACTTGAGGATCTCTACTTCAATGGCCCTTTTCGTCACCTGGGAAAAGACTGTTTCCAACATACCCTGTGAACAAAGGCATTGAATCAGCTCACGGCTCAGGTCTGAAAATCGTGCCCTGTAACGAGGGCAGTCTCCACAATAGATTCCGCAATACGTTGTCAGGTCTTTCTCTTTCATTCCATTTCCTTTCATGTCATGAGACGGCGTCTCATGTGTCGTTCAGCTATGTCTCAGGGCGATCTTTTCGAACATCCTCACAAGCCCAGTGCCAAGGGCATAGATGGCTTCGATGTTGAGATTGTCTTCCGCTGTTAAGTCGAAGAAGATATGCAAATCGGACTCAAGCCCCGCTTCCGGCTTCCAGTAGCAAATCAGAACAGGCACTTTCGGTAGGGGATGGAGAACCAGAGAAATATCGGATGCATAATGGTTTTCCACCTGTCTGCCGTTGAAAATGCGAATCATATCCTCAAAGAGATCCGTATAGGCATCAGCAACCCTTATTAGAGGCTTTTCACATCTCCGCTCAAAAAGCCGGTACCAGGTCCTACCGTTTTTCAGGTCCCTGAATGGAACCCATTTTCCTGAAACAGGCACGCCTGCACTATCTATAATATAGCTGAGTATTGGTATCGTTACCCATGGATGTATGTGGATGTCAGATGAGAGGTTTCCCTTTGAATCAACACTAAAGTCCTTACCAAGAACCTTGATAGTCAATCTGTCGCCGGAGAGATCCCCTCCCACTCTCCGGGCTGATGAGGCAAGATTAACCGTGGCAATTCTTCTTTTCAGTTGGTCTACTGCTTCATCCAGGTTCTGTTCAATTGTCGTCCGCTTTTCGGTTTTCCCATCGAACCTTTCGGCGACATCCGAGGCAATATGAGGACATTCGTTGAGCTGTTTTTGGCCGTTGAAAACCGCTGCAGCAAATGCCAGACATGTTGGTTCATTACATTCCCTGCAATTTGACTTATCGAGTAACTTCAAGATTTCCATGGGACTAGTTAGTCGGGACATTTGATATTCCTCCTCTTTTTCCAACCATGAGGGGGAGGCGGCCGACCCCTCTCTATCCGGCCGGACCGGCTTCTATCCAGAATGTGATGACACCTCAACCCTGTCATTTCACTCTGGGGACGGCCTGAACCTTCATCATGGTGGTTTTCCTTGGATTCAACGTGTCAAATGATAAGCGGAACAAACTGTTGGGGTTTGCTATCAGACGTACGGATGAAACAGAACACGAGCGATATTGGTTAAGAGGGTCGAAATATTTTAGGCTAAGCTTGATGGTCTCCTAAAAAGTCAGCAAATAGACGGCTTCGTAAAAAGTTCATATGCAAGTCCCGCCTACGGCGGGATTGAGGAATGAGGCGTACTTATTTCCCACTTGACGTGCTCCCCTTACACGGAGGCGGCAACTCGGGACCCGCATATCTGCAATTAGAAATAGCCGCTACAGCATCGTCGGGATCGACCAAAATCAACCGGAATTCATTCCCGAGTGCCTCAACGTAACGAGTCTGGCCGCCAAGTAAGGTGAAAGACAACTTACTTTCCCAAACGTAAACATCAAAAAATCCGTGGCAGGCCTCAATCTTGTACTCTCCGCTCGGGCGGTCGACAAAGAAGAAGCTTTGGGGCCAGGCCAGCAAACTGACTTTTTTTCCGTTCACCTTGAAACGAGCACCATCTCCGACGTCTTCCATCATATAGAAAAATATCCGCCCCTCACCGGCCTTCAGGGCCGGAATGCGGTCACGGATCAAGTTGTACCGAGGCCCGACTGCGCAGCCTGCGATACCGAGTGTGATGATTAAGAAGACTAATACCCTGGCTGTGACCGACATTGACTACCCCTTTACACTTCTGGCGTGAAGCAGGCGACCGCTGTCCACGAAGAGCACTGCCTAAAAGGCATATGAATTGAGTACGTTATAGAACGCGAAAGAGTAGAGATCATAAGACCCTTGGAACCTTAGCCGACTCGTCTTGATGCGTCTAAAAAGCACAAAAACCCTCCAAAGTCAAGACCTGGCAGTTCTTGCCGGCAATTCCGTTTTTTCTTAATATAGTGTTCAAGAAAAAGATTTTGGGGTTGTCGTTTTCG
>LGOV01010181.1_pt2 | contig 10529 bp, 8 predicted proteins | sample 469881 | NCBI WGS metagenome assembly LGOV01 (sample SAMN03857199, study PRJNA290197) | marine sediment metagenome | biome: marine cold seep biome; feature: cold seep; material: marine sediment; isolation source: sample #5579, elevator 3A push core 41 containing 12 cm of sediment... ...
TATTTTCTGCTTCAAACCCCACCAGCGATAGTAGTGATAGCTTATTTTTGTGAAAAGTATTGAGGCTTTTGTTTGTAGAGCGACTTTAGGAGCTCCTGAAAACAAAGTTTAGCCGAAAACTTTTGACATAAATAACTTTAACGGATAGCGCGTTTTGGTGGCATAATAATCTTTATAATATTATATATAATAATACTTTCTTGATATTTGATGATAAAAAATCAATCTAGTTATTGAAACTTTATAAATAACTATTAAATTTGTTATCATAGATAATTGCTAATGAATATTTACAGGACTAAAAGTATAGGTAAGTGGGTAGGGCTAATTTTTGCATTTACCATTGTCTCGCTTATTTTATTTTACACAAATAGATTTGTTGTACAGTTTAAGCAAGAAGAACAAAATAAGATGGAAATTTGGGCTTCTGCGATGAAACAGGTGACGATATTAAGTGATTTAGACCTTGATATGTCGTTTCCTGTCGAAGTTATTACTAAAAACATAACAATTCCAATTATTAATATTAATGAAGATGGGAGTATTAAAAATTTCAGGAATATTAATATCGTAATTGATAAGGATTCTTCTAATTTGTATTCTATTTTAGAAGATATGAAGGAGGAACATGCTCCTATTATTATTGATTATCCTGATCAGCGACGTGAGTATGTTTTTTATAAAAATTCCATTATTTTAAATCAACTTGAATATTATCCTATAGGAATGTTGATTTTGCTAAGTTTTTTTGGAATACTAACTCTTTGGGCTTTTAGATCGACAAAAAATTCAGAGCAAAGTTTATTATGGGCTGCTATGGCAAAGGAAACTGCTCATCAGATTGGTACACCTTTATCTTCGTTAATGGGATGGACGGAATTATTGAAATTTGAAGATATTGACCAAACTCCAATCAAGGAAATAGAAAGAGATGTAGATAGGTTGAAAACTATTGCTGAACGTTTTTCTAAAATAGGTTCTGTCCCAGAATTGCAACCCGGAAACATTGTTAAGGTTACAAGAATATCTTATGAATACTTAAAATCACGTTCATCAAAACATACGCACTTTACATTTGAAACTAAGGTTGATGAAAATTTGGAAATTCCTTTTAATGAACAGTTACTAAGTTGGGTATTAGAAAATTTGATTAAAAATTCTATTGATGCAATGCAAGGAAAGGGAAGTATAACAGTGCGTGTTATTGATAAAAAAAATCATATCCAAATTCAGGTTGAAGATAGTGGTAAAGGAATAGCTAAATCGGAATTTAAGACTGTTTTTGAACCAGGTTTTACTACTAAGAAAAGAGGATGGGGATTGGGATTATCATTAGCAAAACGAATAATTGAACAATATCATCATGGAAAGATTTTTGTTCTACAATCTGAAATAGGTAGTGGCACAACTATTGCCATGAATATGCATAAAAAGTTACAAAAAAGATCAAAATAATCTTTCTTCACAAAAAAAATATTTTGATCTCGAAATTCAACGTTAAAAATTATTAGATATTTTCTCTGAAATATTTTTAAATTCTTCTTCTGTGAATTTAAGTTTTTCTTTTTCGAAACTAATATCAGAAAGTGTATTAATTGGTATTAGGTGTATGTGTGCATGAGGAACGTCGAGGCCAATAACTGTTACGCCAACTCTATTACATGGTACTGTTTTCTCAATGCTTTTGGCAACTTTTCGTGCAAACCTTTGAAGTTCTATATATTCATCTTCGGGTAAGTCAAATAAATTGTCAACTTCGTGTTTAGGTACAACTAATGTGTGCCCTTTTGATGTTGGGAAAATATCTAAAAAAGCATAGTGTTTATCATCCTCAGCAATTTTATACGAAGGTATTTCTCCATTTATTATTTTAGTGAAAATTGATGCCATAATAATTTATATTTTTGATATGTTGAGTATATAATCCCTATTTCAAGGCGTGATTTAATATTTAAACTACGATTTATAAAAATAAAAAAAAAACTCCTCGATTAAGAGGAGTTTTTAAAAATATTTAGAAATATATTATCTGCTTATTTCAATTATTTCGAACTCAATAGCTCCATTTGGTACAGTTATTTCAGCTTTATCGCCAACCTTTTTTCCTAATAGACCTTTTGCTATAGGTGAATTCACAGAGATTTTTCCGCTTTTAAGGTCTGCTTCATTTTCGGCAACTAGTGTATATGTCATTACAGCACCATTAACAACATTCTTAATTTTTACAATAGACAAAATTAAAACTTTAGATGTATCAAGTTGTGATTCATCAACAATTCTTGCATTTGAAAGTCTATCTTCTAGTTTTGCGATATGCATTTCTAGCATGCCTTGAGCTTCTTTGGCTGCATCGTATTCTGCGTTTTCTGATAAATCTCCTTTATCACGCGCTTCTGCAATTTGACCTGTAATACGAGGTCTCTCAATAGATTTTAATTGATGTAGCTCATCTTTTAAATCTTGTAATCCTTTTTCTGAATAATATGATATTTGTGACATAATGCACTTTTTTTAAATAACAAAACAGCCGAAAAAAAAATCCCTTTTATAATTAGGGACTATATATTTTTCGACCTGACTTATTACAAATATAGCTTTTTTTGTTCACTCACCAACCTACTATTCATTAAATAAATTTTCCCGAAATAATTAAAGTAAAATATTAAATCATATATTTAAAAAATCAATCTTCATTATATAATAAGTATGCAAACCTTTATTTCTCAAGTAGTAAAGAGTATTATAGAAACTGATAATAATATTGAAAATCAGATTATTATTCTTCCGTCTAGACGAGCAGGTGTTTTTTTTAAAGATGAACTTCTTCGCCAAATTAAATATTCAACATGGGGTCCTAAAATATTAACTATTGAAGATTTGGTTTCAGAAATTAGTTCGCTAAAAACCATTGATAATATTCATCTTTTGTTCAGTTTTTATGAGGTATATCTTCAAAATAGTGTAGATCATGAATATGATACTTTTGATCAGTTTAGTAAATGGGCAACTATGGCTTTGTACGATTTTAATGAAATTGACAGGTATTTAGTTGATTCAGAAAAGTTGTTTTCAAATTTACGAGATATTAAAAAGATTGAGAGTTGGACGCCTGATGAACCAACTAAACTCATGAAAAAATTCTTGAGATTTTGGGATAGGCTTGAGATTTATTATAATTCACTTAGGGATAAATTGAGTGAGCAAGGCTTAGCATATCAAGGCATGGCTTTTAGAGTTGCTAGTGAAAATATTTCAAAGTATTTAAGTGGTTTACCTTTGAATAAAAACTTTCATTTAGTTGGATTTAATGCAATTAATAAAGCAGAAGAAAGCCTAATTACTAAACTACTAGAAAGTAATAGAGCGAAAATATATTGGGATGCAGATAAGTATTATGTAGAAAATGATTTACAGGAAGCAGGTTCGTTTTTAAGGCAGCACCGAAAGAATTGGAAGTACTTTGATGATAATGAGTTTAACTGGGTACAAAGTAATTTTGAATTTAAAAAGAATGTTAGTGTTATTGGTGTTCCCAAAATGGTTGGACAAGCAAAAGTTGCAGGACAATTACTTGATGATATTTCCCAAACAGGCAATCCGAGTGATAAGTTCAAATCCACTGCACTTGTTTTAGCGGATGAGAATTTACTTTTACCTACACTAAATTCATTGTCGGAAGTAGTAGATAATATAAATATTACTATGGGATATCCTATTAGGAATACTCCCATGGCTGGGCTTTTTGAACTTATATTTAAGTTACATGAAAAAACTGTAAAACTTAGAAGGTTAAATGATGATAAACCATTTTATCATCAAGACTTAGTATCTATTTTAAAGCATCCTATTGTTAAATCTTTTTTATCTGAAACTAAATTGGATTCAGATAAAATTATTGCAGAGATTAATAGTAATAATCTTGTATTTGTTGGGGATAAAGATTTAGATGCAATTAAAGATAATAGTTTATTAAAAGCTATTTTATCACCTTGGAACAATAATAGTAGTATTGCAATAAAGTCATGTATAGATGTTGTTTCTACTCTGAAAGACTACTATGTGACAAGTGCAAGTAAATATCAAATAGACTTGGAGTATTTATTCAGGTTTTCTCAAATTTTCAATCAGCTATCTGTCTTGCAAGAGAAGTATTCTTATATTTCAGAAATAAAGGTTTTGAGTTCGTTTTTTAATCAAATATTAGGCTCTGAAACTTTATCCTTTAGAGGAGAACCTTTATTAGGTTTACAGTTAATGGGAATGTTAGAAACAAGAGTTCTTGATTTTGAAACTGTAATATTAACTTCAGTAAATGAGGGTGTATTGCCTGCAGGAAATTCTCAAAATTCGTTTATTCCTTATGATTTAAAAATTGAATCTGGCTTGCCTACATATCAGGAAAAGGATGCAATTTATGCGTATCACTTTTATAGACTTATACAACGAGCAAAAAATGTTTATCTATTATATAACACGGAGGCCGATGATTTCGGTTCGGGTGAAAAAAGTAGGTTTATTACTCAGCTTATACATGAAAGTGGTGATAATATTAATATTGAAGAATATATATTTTCAGGAAAACCTTCTAATTTTAAGAAAGAGAATATTAGTATTAAAAAGAATAGAAAGGTAATAGAGAGACTTAATGAAATTGGAGAGAAAGGTTTTTCACCTTCAGCATTATCATTGTATATGCGTAATCCACTTGATTTTTATTATCAGAAAGTGTTAAGGCTTTCTGAGCAAGATGATGTTGAAGAAATAGCAGGATATAATACTTTAGGAAATGTTGTACATGAGGTTTTAGAAGAGCTGTATAAGCCATTTGTAGGTAAGTTTATTACTGATAGTGATGTAAAAAAGATGTTTGCTTTAGTTGTTGATTTAACAAAAGAAAAGTTTAATAAACTATATATAAATGGAGATATAGAGCATGGAAAGAATTTATTGATAAGCAAAGTAGCCGAAGAGTTTATTAATAATTTTCTCAAAAGTGAAATTGAAATTTTAGAAAAAGGTAGCCAATTAAAAATAATTGGGCTAGAAAAATCGATGACAGCAAGTGTATATGTCAAAGAGCTTGATAGAAATATTAATATTTTTGGATATATTGACAGGATAGATCAATTGGATGGAGTAATAAGAGTGTTAGATTATAAAACAGGAAAAGCAGAAGCTAAAGAACTAAAAATTTCATCATTTGCAGAAATTACAGTTGATGAGGGCAAACCTAAAGCATTGCAGGTAATGGCATATGCTTTAATGATACAGCAATATTTAGATGAAAAATCATTAGCAAATCAGGAGATTACAGCTGGAATAATTGCATTAAAAAATATTGATAAAAACCTATTGATGTTATCTGATACTAAGGGAATAACATTGACAATAGGTAGGGAAGAGCTAGAAGAATATAAAAGATCTGTTGCAAGTTTATTTTTAGAGATATTTAGTGTTGATATTCCTTTTGAGGAAAAAAGTATAGTTTGATTTAACTATATGTAATTAGCTTGAAGTATCTTTTTAATATTCAATTAAGATGTTCTGTATTTTTTAATTGCACTATTCATATTAGTTAGCCATTTCATATTTTTGAATTTTTTTGGAGGGTAATTGTCTAATTTTGATATTACTGTAGAAAATACTTTTTGAGAATCTTCATTTACTATGCCTCCATGGGCAAATAATATTTCGTTTATTTCAATATTAGATACTTTGTTAAGTGATTCTAACATAACTTCTGGTAAAGCCACAGGAAAAGGTAAGTTGAACTTACCATCAAGTTTTATTGCTAAATCTCCAATATATATTATTTTATCTTCTTTGTGATATATCGAAATATCATGGGTAGTATGTCCAGGTGTGCATAGTACCTCCCAATCACTGAAATCAGGTAATGATTGACCGTCACATAATTCGTAATCTGGTTTTAATGAACGTTGATACCACATACGCTTGTATTTGTTTCGTGATTTGAAGGCAACGTACCATGCAAAAAGTGTATCCATTATATGTTGGATCATTCCCCAAAAGCCACTGTACCAATAATCTAATTCGGGATGTCCAGCAATAGGGATATTGAATTTTCTTCTAAGATGTGGAGCTGCTCCTGCATGATCGGGGTGTAAATGAGTAACAATTATAAGCTTCAAATCGCTCATTTCACGTTTTAAAGTATCAGTAATAAAGTATTCAATTCTATTTACATCGCCACGGCTACCTCCATCTAGGAGAAGTAATTTATCAGCATATTCTACAATATACAAGCTCTGAATGTATCCATTTAGGTGATGGATTTTATAGTTTGAATAATTCATATATATTGATCTACTTTTATGATTTTCGAATTTAGTAAAATATTTTAAGTAATTGGATATAGAAATTCAGGAGACAAAATAATAAAAATTGTAGGATGTTTTAGTTTTCTCCAAGTTCAATACTTAATTTTTTTAGAGCTGATTTCATTTTAGATTTTATTAAATCTAATGATAGTTCTTTTCGTTGAGTATATATAAACATCACAGCAACTTGATTGTTGATGTTTTCCAATAATGTGTATTTTTCTAGTCTGTATGCTTCACGCATTAATCTTTTAATGCGATTTCTATCAACAGCATGTTTGAAGTTTCTTTTTGAAACGGAAACACCAACTTGTACAAATCCATCTACATCGAGTTCTGTCTTTTTATAAAAAACTCTGAATGGATAACTAGAAAAAGAACTTCCTGTTTCAAAAATCTCACCGATTAGTTTTCGACGTTTTAGTTTTTCGTCTTTTCCGTAAGTGTATTTTCTAATTTCTGACATATCTAATTATTGGTGTTGCAAAATTAGTTCAAAAATTTGGTTATCTATAGTAAACATATTTGTAATGCTAAATAAATTAATTTACCTTTTTCAAAAAAAGAACAAACATGAATTCAAACGAATCTAAATTATCAATTTTTGCAGCTATTGCAGCAAACATGGCAATAGCAATTATGAAATTTGTAGCTTCTTTCTACACAGGTAGTGCTGCAATGTTATCAGAAGGGATACACTCACTTATAGATACGGCCAATGGAGGTTTACTATTGATTGGGATTAAAAGGAGTAAGAAAATTGCTGATAAAGCACATCCTTTTGGGTATGGGAAGGAAGCATATTTCTGGAGTTTTATTGTTGCTGTGTTGGTGTTTGCGCTAGGAGGTGGAGTAGCTTTTTACGAAGGAGTAATCCATCTTATACATCCAATAAAAGAAGTTGATCATTCAAAAGTAATTTGGAGTTATGGAGTACTTATAGGTGCAATATTGTTTGAAGGTTCAAGTTTATGGTTTGCTATGAAGCAATTTAGGAAAATGCATCCTACAGGTTTCAGGTCAGCATTGAAAGAGAGTAAAGATTCGTCTTCTTTAGCAATTATTATTGAAGAGACGGCTGCTATGGCTGGCTTGGTATTAGCATTGATAGGGGTTACACTAACATATTTTACTAAAGACCCAACTTATGATGCTTTGGCTTCTATTTTTATTGGAATACTTTTAGCTTATGTAGCATATTTTATGGCAAGCGAAATAAGAGCTTTACTTATTGGCGAAGCTGTTACAGATAAAGATATGGTTAGTATTAATAAAATTCTAGATACATATAATAATGAATTAGAGTTTTATGGAAATATTAGAACCATGCATTTAGGACCAGACGAGGCAATGGTGGGAATTGAGATTAATTTTGAAGACCATTTTACTATTGCTCAAATTGAGCCAATAGTTCAGAGAATTAAAGATGAAATAAGAACCGAAATTCCAAAAATTACACATATTTATGTAGAAAGTGACTCAATAAAAAAATCTTCCATGTAATATCATTAAATTTGTATCACTTTACACATTCACACATATATATTTAATGACTTTACAAAAAATTGACCGCAATATACTTTTGGAAGGATACAAAAAAATGTTCCGTGCCAAAAGTCATAACGACTTATATGCAGAAAATGAAAAGATAGCATATAAGTATGTTCATTCAACTTCGCGAGGACATGAGGCTATTCAGGTAGCTATGGGGATGCAGTTGTTACCTCAAGATTATGTAGCTCCTTATTATCGAGATGATGCAATGCTTTTGGGTATGAATATTTCTTCTTACCAATTGATGCTAAATTTATTAGCTAAAAAAAATGATGCATTCTCAGGAGGAAGACATTATTATTGTCATCCATCATTGAAACATCCTGATTTTCCGAAAATTCCTTTTCAATCTTCTGCAACAGGTATGCAGGCAATTCCGATTACTGGTGCTGCAATGGGTATTAAGCATAAAGAAATTATAGGAATAAAAAGTGATTATGATAAAAAGCCAGTTGTAGTTTGTTCTATTGGAGATGCTGCAATGACAGAAGGAGAGGTTTCTGAAGCATTACATATGGCAGCTTTGAAACAATTACCAATAATATATTTGATACAAGATAATGGATGGGATATATCGGCAAAAGCAGAAGAAATAAGAGCTAATGATTCTATTAAGTTTGCAAGTGGTTTTGAAGGAATAGAAACAAGAAATATAGATGGTAGTGATTTTGCTGAATCATATTTGATAATTAATGAGGTAATCGATATTGTTAGAGATGAACGAAGACCATTTTTAATCAGAGCTTCGGTACCTTTATTAGGACATCACACATCTGGAGTTCAAAAACAATGGTATAGAGATGACTTAGAAGAGCATGAAACTCGTGATCCTTTACCTAAAATGCGAAATGTTCTTTTAGAAAATAACTTTTCAGAAGAAGAAGTTTCAAGAGTAGAATCAGAAATAAAAATTGATTTAAATAATCTTTGGCAAAAGGTTGTTTTAGAAGAAGAGCCTGACCCGGAAGATTTTCAAAATCATGTTTGGGCTGATACCACAATAACAGAAGAAGTAGGTAATAGAAAACCCGACAATGGAGAAGTTGTAATGATGGTTGATGCAGCTTTGCATGCTGTAGAAGAAACTATGAGAGAGTACCCAGAAACACTTTTGTATGGCCAAGATGTTGGTAGAAGATTAGGAGGTGTTTTTCGTGAAGCTTTTACTCTAGCCGAAAAATTCGGAAAAGACAGAGTTTTTAACACTCCAATTCAGGAAGCTTTTATTATTGGTAGTACTGTAGGTATGAGTGCTGTTGGATTAAAACCCATAGTAGAAGTTCAATTTGCTGATTATATTTGGCCAGGGTTGAATCAACTTTTTACTGAATTAAGTCGTTCAAACTACTTATCAAATGGACAATGGCCTGTGCAATCGTTAATTAGAGTTCCTATAGGTGCTTACGGTAATGGAGGCCCTTATCATTCTTCTAGTATTGAAACTATATTGACAAATATAATAGGTATAAAAGTTGTTTATCCATCAAATGCAGCTGATATGAAAGGTTTGATGAAAGCAGCAATTTTGGATCCAAATCCTGTTGTGATGCTTGAGCATAAAGGGTTATATTGGAGCAAAATAAAAGGAACAGAAAAAGCTAAAACTATTGAACCTGCAGATGATTATTTTATACCAATAGGGAAAGCACGAATTGAGCAAGAGGCAAATCAAGAAGAGATAGATAAAGGTAATTCATTGTTGATTGTAACTTATGGTATGGGAGTGCATTGGTCTGTAAATGCATCAAAAGAATATAAAGAAAAGGTTGAAATTATCGACTTAAGAACTTTAGTTCCATTGGAAGAAGATTTGATTCTGAAAAAAGCAAAACAACATGGTAGAATACTTGTTGTAGTTGAGGAAGCGCAAAGAAATTCATTTGGAATTGCACTAGTAGGGTGGATACAGAAAGAATGTTTCAAATATCTTGATGCTCCGGTTGAAATAATTGGATCAGTAAATATTCCTGCTATTCCATTGAATGAAGTTTATGAAAAAATTATGCTTCCTAATGCAGATAAGGTAAAGGAAAAAATAGAAGATTTGTTAAGCTACTAATTATAAGTTTGAAGTCGGAAATTAAAAACTTCCGACTTCAAATATTATTATTTTAATAAAACCCATTCTTGCTGAATATCCCAATTAGCTTTTAAATCAATCACATCGGGAAAGTATTTTACATCTTCTGGCATAAGTCCTTTTAAAAAGTTTCCAGGATCCCAATGTTCATTACCATTGTCATCATAAATAAGTCTTAATTTATATTTTCCAGGTTTTAGATTTGCAAATAAAAATTCCTGTTCTTCATTAGCAATAATTCGTTTATGTATTTTATCTCCTTTTTCGTTTATTAAATCAACAATTATAGGGTAAGATTCTATGTTGGTAATCTTTAAGAATATTTCTCCAAAATCAGATTTACTTTTTACTGAAGACGTGAACATTAAAGTATCATTAACATCTCCAAAGAAATTAGTGATAGAACCAGGTAATAATTCAACAGCATATTTTTGATTATAATTAGGTACAAAATCAAAAACAAGTTTATGTTGCTTTTCTATTGATAAATTAACATCTATTATAGTAGAATCTCTTAGATTCATAACCGAAATAGAATCTTTATTGAATGAAAG
>LGOV01004512.1_pt2 | contig 10524 bp, 2 predicted proteins | sample 469881 | NCBI WGS metagenome assembly LGOV01 (sample SAMN03857199, study PRJNA290197) | marine sediment metagenome | biome: marine cold seep biome; feature: cold seep; material: marine sediment; isolation source: sample #5579, elevator 3A push core 41 containing 12 cm of sediment... ...
TGTGCTTTCTTTTCCTATAAAAGTGTCCTACTTCTATGTGGAAAGTAACCATTAATCGCTGCAACGGCGCCGTGAGATCAAGTCACCGATGCAACCCTCAAAGGATTCTGGTAGCAAAGTAGCGCCTTGAGCCCGCCGTTTTACAGCATCTTGTACCCACAGAACAAATAAGTATCCGTGATTTCACCAACATCCTTCGGGAATCTAAACACACCTAAGTCCTGACAGCCGGACGTACTGAGTGCTTCGAAGTCAATTTCCAGCACACCATGAAAAAGCCCCGGCCAATTTGCATCGGCTATACAGGCAATGCTGTACATATCGCAATCGCATTTTTCTTCCTTAATCTGGTAAGCCTGCTGCCCAACCAGAAACTCAACAATATGGTGTGCGCTTGGGTCCGCTCCCGGTGCATCGAAAAATATTTGCAACTGACTGACACCAATTTTCTTGTTTCCAGTCAGGTATGGAAACATATTCCTGCTCAACCGAACACCCAACTGCTTGGATTCCACCTCACTCGATACAGGATTGTTTAACAACTGCCATGCTTCAGGCAGGTCACGTCGGACATCAAAGAAACGTATGCCCGCACCCGGCAGATTTTGTTGAGCACACTCATTAGCAACTTTGCGAAGCTCGTCTCCGCCCTCGCGAGCGGTGAAGTTCAGGTGCAGAATTAAATCGCTAAGGCTCTCCATGTCGAAATGGTTGTTCTCTAATGGTAGCTCTATCCGCCAGCGGCTTACCGCGCCAGAGAACTCAAATGGCAGGTAGCGTTCATCGCGGAAGTTGAGCTCAAACATCCCGGAGTCGTTCTGACCGCGGGAAGTTGCGATGGCTTCGGTGGCTGCATACATCGATACCATGCGCGGGTCGTCCGGCTTCGCCGGATAGCCGTTTTCGCAGTCACTGCCTTGACAACAGGCGTGGGGCGGATCGACCAGACGCGGATCGACTCGCGTCTTACTGCTTAACAAGGTAAGGCGACAATGTACCCCGGTGTAGGGTCCTACAACGCACGGTATCGTCATCGTCACGTTCTTGATGCGTCGCATGTAGTGGCCCGGATAGTCGAGGTCGAACATCCATTCCGGTATTTCGATCTCACAGTAGCCCGTCAACTGCAGCTGCAGAAACGCCATCGGGAAGTGCGAGCGCAATGAAACATGCTTTGACAGTTCGTATTCGCGCACATTCTCACAATAGTAGGCTTGCTCTATGTGTCGGATGGCTAACTGTAGCCGCTCGCCAGCTAAAAGCCCCTCGTGCAGGTTGTCCCAAATCTCTGCCGGTATAAATTGTCGTGTCGTGTAGCCCCGCTCGAAATTGAACGCACGTTGAGCCTGACGCGCAAAATGCAGGGCCATTTCATACATCTGGTAATAAATGGCTGCCGTCTCCTGCTGCATCCACAGATAGAGGGCATGGTTGGTAAACTTGTCGCGCAGGAAGTCCTGTACCTCAGCCGCGTTCTCGATTTGCTGCTGATGATTATTCAGTTCCCGCAACGCTATGTCACGGCGCCGTTCAGCCGCCAGGATCTGACGTTCGATTTGTTCGATCTCGATCGTAAGCACATCGCGCTGATGTTCCCATTCATCTTCACGGCGCTCCCAACCGGCAGTTGTAAGTCCCAGTGATGCCGTAGCGCTGATGATATCCGCCACCACATTAACAATTTGCCCGGATGCGGAAAAGATGGCACTAAGTTTGGAACCAACGGGTAGTTCGACAAAATTTGAGGGAAAACCTACATGGGGATCAGGGATCAGATTCATTGCCTGACCAATCGCTTCGACTATATTGCCGGTCGCCCTAAGCGTGGTCGATGAAGTGATCAGTGATTCGTAGGACGCCTCACCGCCAATCAGTTCATTGGCAATCAAATTTTTATAATAGAGCAGACGCGTCTGTGCAATCTGCTTGGTTTTTTTCAAGGCCTGTATCTGCCAATCAGCCTCTCGCCATTGACTTTGCCGCACTTCCAGCATCAGGTTGAGCAATTGCCGTTCGTGCATAGTGCGCAGACTGACCAAATACTCGGCATCGCCTTTTTCGTAAGCCGCCAGCAAAGTACCACCCAGTCCCCGCACTTCGTCTGCGACTTCCTTGGCCTTTTGTACCAGAACCAGAAACCGATAAGGGCCTTGTTGCAGGCACCAGTCGTTTTCATTAACACAGAAATTAGTGTTGACTTTCCAGCAGTCCCGAATCTCGCTGTTGCCGAAATAGGGCATATCCAGATTCGGTCGGCCGTTTTTCAGACGTCTCGCGTTTAGACAGGCATGAATCAAGGTCAGGCGGTCATTGACTCCTGTATAGAGGCACATCAGCCTGGGATTGAGGGGAGCGCACTCAGGAGTAAAACTCGAAATAGTCATCGGTCCATCTGTCGTTGTGCCTTCTGTTCCCAACACATCATCTTTTTTCATGACTGTTGTCGGTGTGGCGCCCAGAATGTTAGCTGCAGTGTCAAAAATCAAACGCGCCTGTTGAAAAGCTTCCGGGGTGTTTTTTCGCAACAGTGCGTCACCCCGTTGCATCAGTGTTTCAAGGTAGTGCAAACGGATGGCGCGCTCTTTCACCTCAGTATCATCGACAGGGTCGCTTGCGCAGCAGCATTGTCCAGGCTGTTCTGGCTGTTGTTCCGGTGGACAGATTTTCCAGGTATTGTCATTCTCCAAGGGGTGGTAGACGGTTTCATACCACTTCAATGCCGCCTCGAAACGATAATGTACCCGCAAATGCCCAGCTACGGCAATACCCGGACTAAACGGTGATGGTGGCACCAATGGCGCACCGGGATCGAACCAGGCAAAGAAAGGAAAAGCTGCCAAGCCGCCGTTCTGAGTCGATTCAGTATCTACCTCTTCTTTCTCTCCCTCCAGGTTCAATGGGCGATTGGGGAGTATTATCGCCTCATCCGTAGCCAGATCATAGCGGAAGCCAGGATTTGGGTCTGATTCATAGCCTGTCGGAGTTTTACCATCGATTATCTCGAAATTGAGGGTGTCGTCGCTGCGGCCCAGGAACATCAATTCTGGTGCTGCAACTACACCTCCTTCAGAAATCTCAATCTGTACACCTTCATACGATTGCCGCGGTTGTTGAAATTCGCCATTATGAATTCGGCACCAACGCAAATGGACCATCGGCTTTGCGGCCCAACGTAATAAGGCGGGTAATTTATCCGGGCGGTGCCAGTCCGTTTGCGGGTCATCTTGATTTTCTTCATTAATAGCTCCCCATTCAGCGATCTGATCTTGTTTCTCGTAGTGCCTCGAATCTTCGATCCAAAAATAATATTCATCGATCAAAGCCGGATGCGTCTCTCCACAGACATTACAAAAAACAGACGATATCGAAGTGCCGCATTTGGGCTCAAAGGTTGTGGTTGCAGGTGGAACACCTGCCGCAGCAACACGAATGAATTTAGTTCCTAAACGGATCGCCGCTTGCAGCCACATCGGAAGATTGGCAATTTCGGTTGCTNNGTTGATTGCCCTCGATATTTAATGGTGCCAACCAGTTTGGGCGTGCATGACGATCCGGCGTGCCCATCAAATCCAACCAGTTTGGGCGTGCATGACGATCCGGTATGCCCATCAAATCCAACCCTTCCGGTGCGGGATCAAGCGGTTGTATGGTTGCCGGTTCTCGATGTTGGAGTAGCTTTATACCAGGGTGTGTCGGCGGACGTACTCCATTCCAATAAGTCAGGCCACCCGGTACCGGCATGGTCAAAGTAGCGCGACGTAGTTCGTCTTCCAGAAACTGGAACGCTTCTGTCCGCTTCGCTTCCTGTAATTCTTCCCATTCGATCCAGTTTTCCCGGTAAATTAACCGTCGTTTGCAAGCTTCCCAAATGCGGAAGGTGGCGAAATTGCGCTCCCAAGCCAGCACAAAATCCGGGAAAGTTGTAAAATATAACTCCAGACCAAGTCGGGCACGCTGAATAAACAGCTGAACTGCACTAATTGCCTCTTCAATACGGCTGGCCTTTTGACACAGTCCCACTTCCACATCTAACAGCAGGAGTTCGCTCAGGTGTTTGGCTTCCGTAGCAAACCTGCCCCAGGGAATTGGTACACGGTTCAAGTGCGTCAGGTAAGCCACCAATGCAGCCCGTCCGCGTTGGCGAAGGTCGTCATTGAGGCGTTTGATCTCTTCATAGCGGTGCGGTTCGCCGTTTTCGATGCACCCATTGCGATAGAATAGGGTCAAGTTGTGATTGCCAGAGTCCGTAGTAGTGCCAAAAGCAGTTTCCGGAACGGACGGGTCATCAGAAGCCCAAAGGTCAGGACGAGCCTAACGGATATCTTTTGCGTAAAAATGCTTCAGTAAAGCACGAATCCATTTCTCCGCATGCCAAACACGCACGGCCCAACGATCGTCTTCCAAGTCAGCAGATGTGACCGGATAAGCCTGATAATATTGTAACACTAAGGTGTCGTGCCGTAGGTCTATGCCGAGGTGGCGAACTAAGTCAGCGGGGTTGTCCCGATGCGATTCAGCGGATTCGTGGAACAGGAGCCAGGCCGGACGTTCCGGCGCACGCTGGGCTTCGCGACGCATCCCCGTGTAGTCGAACAGTCGTTCCCACCAATCGAACATGGCCTGCTGGCGTTGGGCGGTAGGGGCAACGCGCTGATCCTGAGCGACTGGCGGCGCTGCATAATTATCCAGTACAGGCAGGAAATTCGGGTCGAAATTGGCTTTGTGCGTAACGAACGCACCGCCGCTACGATAGTAGCCTTGCCCGGCAAAATTGCTCGGGTGCGAAAGCATATAACCGAGTTCCGACTGCCCGTCGTCAGCAATGGGTTGGACCGAGAGACAAAGGCGGTTAACGAACAGCATGGCCTTGAAGGCGCGCTGATAGGTGCGCCGCATGTCGCGCACCGTGCTGGTGTAATGGGCCGCCAGAAAATTTTGGGCCGCGCCAGGAAGGTCAATACCGGAATGCAAAGTGGCGTTTTTCTGGTCTTGGAACAGTTTGTTATACGGCACGGCCGACCATTCCATGCCGGCATCCGGCCCTTTGTATTTAAGTTGGAAACCTGTGTTTTGCGGACAGACGTCCTCCGGCCCGTCAAAGGTCAAAGGATTTCGTACCAGTTCGATTTTCAGCTCGTAAAAGCCTCTTTCCAACTCAAGTAACTTCGCGCGGTCCGCCGGAGCCTCTTCGTTCGGCCAGTCGTGCGCGAGCAAGACCCAGGTTTTCTGACCGCGTTTCAGGATGACGCGCCAGCGGTGCGATTGGTCGGCTTTTTCAAAATCAGGCAGTTCGCCCGCTGGCGTGGGCGCACCAGCGCTAAACCCATATTGACCTTCATTTTCAATCAACAAAAGGCCTTTCCAGGTCAGCAGGAAGGGCTCAGCCCCACCTAACATCTTGCCGTCTGTATTAGCCATGGCAAAGCCGTTGCGTACAGCAGCAAAACGCAGTTGCTCTGGCGAAAACGTAAAGTCCATCGAAGGCACGATGGTGGGGATGGGCGCATTCCAGGCATTTTCTTCCGGCCCAAAAGCATCCACGCCGCCGCGCACTTCGCGCCAGTGCAAAGCCTGGGCAGCATCGAGGTATTCGGCCAGCATCCCTGTTCCGGTCAGGTCCAACAACGCAGCAAACGCCCCACCATTGGGTTGCGGCTGCCAGGTGACAGAGGGTGATTGGCCGTTGTCATTTTCCCAGGATGTGGTGGCCATATTCTCATCGGCCCACAGGTTTTTCAACAACAGTTTGGCAAGCTCCGTACTCTCCGGATTAGTACTGCTGGTAGCGTCGGCTGTATGAGCAGCCAAATGCTCGGCAATGACCTGGCAACGTTGGTAGAAACGCGCAAACTCCTGCTGGAACCAGGCCCAACGTTTGGCCTCGTCCGGCTCCTGTATCAGGCGTTCTTCCGCTTCGCCGAAGTTGTTGAAAATGAGAGCAAAATGTGCCAGATCTACGCGTGGCAGGAAGTAGAGGTCGCGCACAGCGCTCCGCTCTAAGGGCGTAAGTTGGCGGATACGGCTGAGTTTGGCCAATACCGCCTCGTCGGTGAGCGGGACTTGTGTCCACAATTCCTGTGCTGCCGCATCGTAATGGAAAGGGCCATCCGGCGGTGTGTTCCACATCAGTTCGGAAGTCGGCAGCGGCAGGGAAGTTCTATATTGCCGTTGTGGCGTGCTGACAGCAATACCGCTTTCAGCCAATATTGCCGGGAAGAAATGTTGTCCGAGAGAAAGCCACCTATTACTACCGGGCAGCGGCGCAAAGCCAAACTCGTCCCTCAGGGCAGTTTCCATGTTCGCCCAAGTCCACTTTTCGGCCGCTTCAGCGTTCACTTCGACAACCATAAGTTTATTACGCAAAGCCCAGAGCGAATTCTGATCTTCATCATCAGGCAAGCCCAGTGGGGAGTCCTTCGCTTCGTTGGCAGTCTGCAACGGAAAGGGATCGTCGCCCTGCAAATGCTCGTTGTTGGTGAAAAGGAATAGTAGTTCGCCTACGCCAAATTCAGAGGCATAGATTTTTGCCAATATTTCGGCTAAGCGCAGTGTGTGCGTAGGGTGCGCGTGCCAGGTGTTGGCGGGGTTGCTGGGGTCAAAACCGGACAAGGCCGAAAGTGGATCCAGATTGGCCTTCAGCAGTTTGATAAACTCCGGTTCCCGGCAATCGCAGCCATGTGTCGTTATGGCATACTGCTGGATTTGGTAGAGAAGATGTTCCACCGCCCAGTCCCACTTGGATGCGCCCGGTGCCCAAAATGCCAGCAAGTGCAGCCGTTCTGCCCCGGTGGCACCTTCGACAGGCGGTGTGCCGTCAGTAAGAGACAGCTGAAAATCGTCGCGGAACATCTGGAAAGCCGCCAGCTGCCGGATAAAGTCTGAGTTGATATTTATACCTTTAAAAAGTTCGAGCACTTCACAGATGTCCCGCAACTCCTTGAACGTGTAAAGGGCGTTGGGCACGGCCTGCAATTTGCGCCACAGCCGGATGAAAACAATCAGTCGCGTTAATGCCTGAACCGGGTTGGAAGGTTCAATAAATTCGATCAGGTATCTGTCCAAACAACATGGCTCGCAATCTGGGAATCCTTCTTCCAGGTTGTCTTTCAATCCAAATTTGACAAATTCAGACTTCCACAATTCGATAAACTCGCAGTACGTCAGGCAAGTGCGTTCAAGAAATTCGGAAACCTGGATAACCGTCTCTGTCCAATCATGTCCATCCACATCCAGTTTCTCCGGAAAGCCGAAGAGTTGATACAGCGAAAGTTTATCTGCTGGTGGCGTCACGGCATTGCTGCTCGACTTTTGGAAGAAAGCGTCGTATTCTTCCGGTGTAATGCAGAGGTAATCCATGGCCGTTTCGATGCGCACCGGATACCGCCAAAGATGTTTCTGGAATTCTGCCGTTTCGTTCGCGGGGTCTAAAACAAACTCCGTAATATCTTTGCGGAAGCGGCGCATGGTAGCAAAACGGCTGGTGCCTAACTGCCCCAAATAAGTGCGCGATACGTCCAATGGCTGCGAATATGGCAAATTGCAGGCTGAAAAATCCTTCTTAAGCTTGTCGTAAGCCGCTTGCTGTGCTGTGGGAGTAGCTGGCGTAGAATGCTCCGGCAGGGCTTCGAGCAACGTTTCTGGGTCATGCAGGAATGCATCGGGAGTTGGTGAAATCTTAGATGTCAGCTCATGTCCCCCAACCTGGTCGCTCGCCGTATCGTAAACCGCACCTGAAACTGTATTATCGTTGGCAACCATATGTTCCAGTGATTCATTGACGATATCAATCAAAGGAATTGGCACTTCCAGGTTGGCTTTTGTTGCCAACAGATCGCCCAGCGGCCCACGGCGACCGTGGGCCAGAAGATCAGCTAAGGTTTTGACGTCTGAAGGTAGCGGATTGTCGCAGGTAGTTAGTGGGGTGACTTGTAACAAAACATGCAGATAAGCCACCGGCCCTAACGGAGACAGGTGCGTGGGCGGCACGCAATTAACAATAGTGCCGTCCGGGTTTACCGGTTTGAATCCCTCAGGGCCTGGTACTGGGCTAGGTTCGGATGCCCTGGCGTTATCCCAGATGATTTGGGCGTAATCAAAAGCCACCGAGCCCACTAACGCCCCTTTAAAATCCTCAATAGAAAATTCTTGAATGCTCTGGGCATTGGTGAAACCTCGCGCCCATAGCGCCTCCATTACCGAGAATTGCATGACATCTGGCATGATATCATTTGTCAGGTTTAAGACACCCTGAATGCAACTCAGCCACTCAGTGAATTGCTCCTGTGCCTCCGGATCGTCAGGAAAAATGTCATTAAGGGCATTTCCCAGTTCCGTTGAGTCCCAGCTGCTGAATGTAAAACCGGGATAAGCTGACAAAAGCGCATCCAGTGGATTACCCACAGGCCTATCCAAACCGGACAAAGTATCTGCATCTGCAGATTCAGGTGGGGCGAATACGCTGGTGACATCAAAAAATCTGCGCAAGTGAAGAATAAAGGCCTGAGTACGTTCTTTTCTCGTGCCTGGCTTGGTGAATTCCGGTAGTCGTTCCGGATGGTCTTTCAGTAAATTATTCCAATCATCGCTGTCTTTTGCATTCAGCTCATCTACATTGCTTACATTAAACCCCGGCGCAGGCACTTTTATTTGTGTGACTAATTCTGAATCTGCCTCTTCCTTAGTAACTACGCAAAGCAATAAATCCAAATGTCCGGCATCATCGTCAGTCGTTAGACTTGTCCAAAACGTATTGATATCTTCCTCGGGAAAACTTAACCAGCTGTTGATCAACCCATGTACCTCAAATCCTGGATTCACAACGTAAACAGGCGTTCCCGCTTCCCCTACCAAACCTAAAGCCCGCAAGCGTCGCGCGGCCTGGTAACAGTTGACGGTTTCCGGCTCCTCCAGCACCAGATCATCGAGTGCTTCTTCGATAATGGTAACGGTTTGCTTTTCCGAGCCCGTTATCGCCATTTTGAAACGCTGTTCAGGTTTGATTTGCGACGGCAGGGCGGCTGCGAGGGCATAAAAATAGGCGGCGGGGACCTCGAAAGCTGGATCTAACTCATCTGTGCCAACACCTTTCAGGATTACTTTGACCTCCCGCCCCGGCGAATCGGGAAAAACTGGAAAATAGAATCCCGCCTGTTTGGCCTCTTGGCAGTGCGCTTCACACCAGATAGCGGCCGATAGTGCGAATATAAAGTTAGCCAGACGATCGGCTTCATTGTTGTGTTTGACGTAGTAGCCCAGTAAGTCGCCTTCGAAGGTTCGCCGGTCTCGCGACAAATCAGAGCTGTCGGTTAGAGGGCCGGTATATATATCATCCAACGGACTCTTGGGCACCGGCAGCGGGTAGGCCATTCGATCCCAGATGATTTCATAGGCGATATGGCGGGATTGCTCACGGGTGAGGTTGGCAATGAGATTTTGATCTTCAGTCGTGTCTCCAGGTTCTGCCTCCAGGACCTTCTCTACTTCTTCTTTTAAAACGTCAAAATTAGGTGCGGTACCGTCCTCAGGCAATATTGCCGTTGCGCTTGCTTGCCCAGGCGAAGATAAGGCCAGATGCAGACTGATGATGGGATTTCCCGAGTCATCAGGAATCGTCGGGAAATCATTAGGATCGTCTGGTAAAACTCCTTCTGAAACCGGTACGTTGTAATAGAATTGCTTGTGCACCAACTCTTTCAGAGGAGGTTGGCCTGTAATTGATAAAGAGCTTCTGATAATTTCCAGCTTGTCTTTCTGTGATATGTCATGATCCGCAAGCAATTCGGTTACCCGCCTCTTCAGAGCCGTTAACGCATCCCCACTCTCATCCCCACTGTCTAACCCAGTCTCTAGCCTATCAACGACTATATCTCCGCTGGCGTTGTAGATGTAGATATGCAGCAAGTCTGGGACTAGGGCGACGATTATCAAAGGAAAATCCTTTCCCTCAAGATCTGCGTCAGTCGGAGCATGTGACATCAAACTGAGGTCATATTCGTTCCGAGAAATGACTAGGCGTACATCTGCAGTTTTGTATTCCTCGCCACTGGTACGGGGAGGAATTTCAATGACTGCTGTCGCTACAGCGGAAATACTTCTCTCATATAAAGTGTGGCCTGACACTTCAACGACCTCACCGTCCTCACCGTCCTCAATTACCTCTACATGATCTAGATGTTGGATAATTCGACATTCATCATCATAAGTTGGCAGTATTTCGTATGGATTTATAGAAGTTTCTGTATCAGGAAATTCAGGAGAAATATATACAGCGGTATCAATTACAGAGTCAGGTTCACTACCATCCGGGTCGTTGAATGACAGCTCGTAAGCTGTAATGTTTAGGCCCTCTAAATATGTCGTAAAATCATCGCTGGGGATGGGTTCTTCCGGGTGCAGTCGGATAACAAGTAAGCTAGACATATTCCTCTCCTTTTATAAGTAATAACTATTGGGTGCATTACCTAATACTTACAATTATAAAATAAGCATATAAAAAGGTTATAGTCTCGATACTTGGAGTGGAAA
>LGOV01005713.1_pt1 | contig 10503 bp, 9 predicted proteins | sample 469881 | NCBI WGS metagenome assembly LGOV01 (sample SAMN03857199, study PRJNA290197) | marine sediment metagenome | biome: marine cold seep biome; feature: cold seep; material: marine sediment; isolation source: sample #5579, elevator 3A push core 41 containing 12 cm of sediment... ...
GCGGTCTGGACGGGACTCGAACCCGCGACCCCCTGCGTGACAGGCAGGTATTCTAACCAGCTGAACTACCAGACCGTTGCTTCAATAGCGGTTGCAAATATAAACTCGTTTTTTATATCTGCAAAACGTTTCTTTAACTTTCTTACAAAAATCTTTTTCTACTCATTAAATAGGTAGTTAAAATTTGCTCAAATCCTTGATGTATATCTACAGGAACATAATCTATCTTATATTGCATACATTTCATTTTCAACTCATTAAAATACTTTTCAACAATATTTTTATAATTTTCCTTTACAGTATCAGCATATAAATTTATATGATCTCCTGTTTCAACATCAACAAATCTTTTGGGTGTATTTTCAAAATCAAAGTTTAATTCATGCTTAGCATCATATGTATGAAACAATATAACCTCATGTTTGTTATATTTTAAATGCCTAAGTGCTTCAAATAATGCTGATTCATCTTTATCTGCTTGAAACATATCCGTAAATAAAAAAATCAATGACCGTCTGTGAATTTTATCTGCAATTTCATGTAGTGCAGTATATGTTTTAGTCTTTGTTTGTGATTTATGATTAAGGGCTTTTTCTAAATTTTCCAATAACCTTCTCCTATGCCGTTCGTTACCTTTGGCAAGAGCATAATACTCATTTTTTTCAGCATAGATACTCAATCCGTATGCATCGCGTTGCCGTTTTAAAATTTCTAGTAATGCTGCCGATGCAATTACCGAAAAGCCTATTTTATTAAAATTTTCAATGGAAGATTTTTTCAATAAAGGATAATGCATTGAAGCAGAATTATCAATAATAATATGACATCGTAAATTTGTCTCTTCTTCATAACGCTTGATAAAAAGCTTCTCTGTTTTAGCATATAACTTCCAATCTATATGCCTTGTACTTTCGCCTTTATTATATAAACGATGCTCTGCAAACTCAACAGAAAATCCATGAAACGGACTTTTATGCATACCGGTTATAAAACCTTCAACAACTTGTCGTGCTAAAAGTTCGAGATTTTGAAACGTAGAATAATTGTTGATCTCAGATAATTGCATATTTCAAAAGTAAGAAATAATTAACCCTAAAGCAGTTTTATACTTTAAAAATATTTCCTTGTGTACCTCAGTATCTATAAGGGTCTATCGTTTTGGCACATTGTTTGCAAACATTATACTAATAGTGCTAGCAAAACTATATTTTTTATTAACATTAAATATATACACCATGAGAAAAAAACTACTTATACTTATTTCAATAATTTCATTCAGCTTTTCTCCACTAATTTTTGCTAACACCAAAAGTAATGTAAATACTACTTTATATGGTTATAACAGTTATGGAGAAAAATTTACTTTCGTAGAAAATGGTATTACATTTTCAATATTCCAAAATGGTGAATTTGATTTTTATATCAACCCTGGAAATGGTTTACATACAAATGTAAATTTTAGTGTTGTAAATATTTCTTATAACTCAGGATATGATTATAATGCTTATGTACAATATGATGACTATGGGGCAATTATTCAAATTGAAAGTGTTCCCATTTATTATGACTATTATGGTAGAATATCGCAAGTTGGCAATGTTAGAATAAATTATTTTAAAACCAGATTGTCTAGAATTGGAAGTTTACATATATATTATAACACTTATGGATATTACTCTCATTATGCAGGGTATGTAAATCACTTTAACAGATTTTACATTTTTAATCCATTTCATAAGTTCTTTGTTAGACCCCATTTTAATAGATGTGTAGTGAGTTATAATCCTTACAGGCGATATTACAATCCATATCGTTATGAATATGGCAGCTATAACTACAACGAAAACTATTATAAAAATTACAATAAAAAAAGAACTTTTAGAAAAGTAAATTCAAGAGTTGGAAAAACCAATTCAGGTATCACCTATAAAAAACGTTCAACTAATTCTAACAATAGTCGTGTAGTCAGAAATAATACTTCTGTTAGAAATCGAAGCTCACAAACATTAAATAATTATAATCGTAATTCTACTAAAAGTAATTCTCGTGCAATAAAACATATTTCTAATAGAAATGTAAAATCACAAAAAAACAACACATCAAATAGAAATAATAGAATTACATATAATGATAAAAAAGAAAAATTAAATACATATCAAAGAAGAACGGTTACAAATATAAATGCACCAACAAAAAGTGTAAAACAAAATAAAACTATTCAAAGAAATTCTTATAAAAATAATAAAAGGCAAACAAAAAATACTCCTAGAGGAAGTGTATCTCAGCGGAGCTCTAACAGTAGGAGTTTAATTAATAAGAGTTCTAAAAAAAGTTTACGTTCTAAGACTAATTCAAAAAGAACTGTTGCACAAAGAAATTAACCTTTAAATAATAAGGTTTCAACCTACTCTCAACTAAAAATCCATTGAAACTATTTTCAATGGATTTTTAAATATATATTATTTAAACTTCTTTTTATAAAAGAGCATCAATCTTATTAGTATAAACTGATTTTGGTGCTACACCTACTTGTTTTTCAACAACTTCTCCACCTTTTATGATTAAAACAGTTGGTATGTTTCTTACACCATATTCAGCCGCATATTTTTGATTATTATCTACATCAACTTTAGCAATAACTATTTTATCACTATAATCTTTTTCGATTTCATCTAATATTGGATGTAGCATTCTACACGGTCCGCACCATACTGCCCAAAAATCTACTATAACGGGTTTATCAGATTTTAAAACTACTTCTTCAAATGTTGCATCAGTTACTTCTATTGCCATAATCTAAATTTTTTAATTATTCTTTTTGATATTAGACTGCAAAAATAAACAATAATTTGAGTTTAATTATTATTGTGAATTTCTTTTTCTTATGATTGTATTAAAATAAGTGATAACCTTATAAAAAAATCTTTTTTAAAAAACCTGCGAAGCTATTGCTTTAATATTATCTGATTTCCCCATTGAATAATAATGTACAACCGGAACTCCGGCATCTAGTAATTCTTTAGATTGCTTTATTGCCCATTCATTACCAACTTCCCTAATTTGTTTGTTGTCTGAACACTTTTCAATTTCTTTAACCAAATCATCCGGTAAATTAATTCTGAAAACTTGTGGTAATATATTGAGATGCCTTTTAATTGATACCGGCTTAATACCCGGAATAATCGGTACTGTTATTCCAATTTCTTTTGCTGCTTTTACAAAATCGAAATATTTTTGATTGTCAAAAAACATTTGAGTTACCACATAATCTGCTCCTGCTTCAACTTTTTGGACAAGTCTTCTGAGATCAGCTTCCATACTTGGCGATTCTAAATGTTTTTCCGGATAACCGGCAACACCAATACAAAAATCCGATCTATGAGGCATATCAGTTATATTGTGCAAATATTTACCTTTATTTAGATCATCAATTTGTTTTACTAGTTCTGATGCATAAGAATATCCATCTTTGGTTGGTTCAAAATAAGATTGATGTTTCATCGCATCACCTCTCAATGCCATAACATTATCAATACCCAGATAATGACAGTCAACCAAAACATATTCAGTTTCATCTTTGGTAAAACCTCCACATAAAACATGAGGCACCGGATCAACATTATATTTATGCATAATTGAAGCGCATATTCCAACAGTTCCTGGGCGCATACGTGTAATTTTTCTTTCTAATAATCCTCCTGTTTTCTTTACATAAATGTATTCCTCTCTTGAGGTTGTAACGTCTATAAACGGCGGTTTAAATTCCATCAAAGGATCAATATTATTATATAACTTTTGAATATGTTGTCCTTTTTTAGGAGGAACTATTTCAAATGAAAATAAAGTCTTTCCTTTTGCTTTTTTTATATGTTCTGTGATTTTCATATTCTATTCTAAATTTGGTGATAACCATTTTTTTGCTTCATCAGTTTTCATGTTTTTTCTTTTTGCAAAATCTTGCACTTGCTCTTTAGTGATCTTACCCAAACCAAAATATTTTGACTTTTTATTGGCAAAATAATATCCTGAAACAGATGCTGCTGGCCACATGGATAATCCTTCAGTTAGTTTTACACCAATATTTTCTTCAACTTCCAGTAAATTCCAAATAGTTCTTTTTTCAGTGTGATCAGGACAAGATGGATAACCGGGTGCCGGACGAATTCCTCTGAATTTTTCTTTTACAAGATCATTGCTTGTAAATTGCTCGTCACTTGCATAACCCCAAAATTGTCTTCGCACTTCCTGATGTAAATATTCTGCTAAAGCTTCGGCCAATCTATCTGCAATGGCTTTTACCATGATTGCTTCATAATCTTGATGATCAGCCTCAAATTCTCTTGCTAATTCATCTGTTCCAAACCCGGCAGTAACACAAAAAGCACCAATATAATCTTCTTTTTTCGACTCTTTTGGCGCAATAAAATCTGCTAAGGCAATATTTGCAATACCTACTCTCTTTTTACCTTGCTGGCGAAGTGTAATAAATTTTGCTTTAACGCTTTCGCGAAATGAATTTTCGTAAACCTCAATATCATCATTATCAACTGTATTTGCCGGGAATATTCCAAATACAGCTTTTGCTTCCAATAAATTATTTTTAACAATTCTTCTAAGTATCATTTTAGCATCTGTAAATAATTTTGATGCTTCCTCCCCTTCTTTTTCATCGTTTAAAATTTCAGGAAATTTACCATGTAATTCCCAAGTTCTAAAAAATGGAGTCCAATCAATGTAATCAATCAACTTTTTTAAATTTATCTTCTCAAAAACTTTGGTTCCGATAAATTTTGGAGTAGGAATTATTTCATTACCCCAATCAATTTTTAGTTTATTATTTCGAGCTTCAGCTAAAGATAAAAATTCTTTCTTTTTAGCCCTGCTATAGAATTCTTTACGAACTTTTTTATAATCTTCTTTAATGTTTTTTAAATAATTTTCAGAATCTTTCTTATTTAAAAGGTCACCAACAACAGTCACCGCTTTTGAAGCATCTAAAACATGTACAACACCGTATTTATACTCGGGATCAATTTTTACAGCCGTATGTGCTTTTGAAGTTGTTGCACCGCCAATTAATAATGGGACTTTAAAATTCTGAAGTTCCATTTCTTTTGCCAAAAATACCATCTCATCAAGCGAAGGTGTAATTAAACCACTTAATCCTATAACATCAACATTTTCTTTTTTGGCAGCTTCAATAATTTTTTCCGGTGGTACCATCACGCCAAGATCTATAATTTTATAATTATTACAGCTTAGAACTACACTCACAATATTTTTACCAATATCATGAACATCTCCTTTTACAGTTGCCATTAATATTTTACCAACACCAGCCCTATGAGACCCTTCAACTTTTTCAGCTTCAATATAAGGGGTTAAATAAGCCACTGCTTTTTTCATCACCCTTGCTGATTTTACAACCTGAGGTAAAAACATTTTCCCGGAACCAAAAAACGCTCCAACTACGCTCATACCAGTCATTAAATTATTTTCTATTACTTCAACCGGTTCATCAGCATTTTGTCTGGCTTCTTCAATATCTTCAATAATAAAAGCATCAATACCTTTAACCAAAGCATGTGTAATTCTATCTTGCAATGACTTTTCTCTCCAGGAAAGATCTATTTTTTGTTCTTTTTTTATTCCTTTTACAGTTTCAGCAAATTCTAATAATCTTTCCGTAGCATCTTCTCTTTTATTGAGGATCACATCTTCAACATGCTTTAAAAGGTCTTTTGGAATTTCATCATAAACCTCTAACATAGTAGGGTTTACAATTCCCATATTCATCCCCGCCTGAATGGCATGATATAAAAACACCGAATGCATAGCTTCTCTTACGGTATTATTTCCTCTAAAAGAGAAAGATACATTACTCAAGCCCCCACTAACACTTACACAAGGTAAATTCTCTTTAACCCAGCGAGTTGCTTCAATAAAATCGGTAGCATTGGTTTTGTGTTCATCCATTCCGGTTGCAACCGGAAAAATATTCAAATCGAAAATGATATCTTGAGGTGGAAAATCAACTTTATTTACCAAAATATCATAAGATCGTTTTGTGATTTCTAATCTGCGTTCGTAACTATCGGCCTGACCAGTTTCATCAAAAGCCATTATAATGGCAGCTGCACCATATCGTTTTATTAAAGTTGCCTGATTAATAAAATTCTCTTCACCTTCTTTTAAACTAATAGAATTTACTACGCATTTTCCCTGAGCTACCTGTAATCCGGCTTCTATGATCTCCCATTTTGAGCTGTCGATCATTATTGGAACTCTGGCAATATCAGGCTCAGCAGCAATCAGATTCATAAAATCAACCATGGCTTTTTTTCCGTCTATCAAGCCATCATCCATATTTATATCAATGATCTGGGCACCACCTTCTACTTGATTACGAGCAATATCTAACGCTTCATCATAATTTTCTTCTTTGATTAATCGAAGAAATTTACGTGATCCTGCTACATTCGTTCTTTCGCCAATATTGATAAAATTGCTGTTTTCATCAATGATCAATGGTTCTAAACCCGATAATTTTAATTTTTTACAATTCATTTTTGTATCATTCAGAACGAAGTGAAAAATAATTAAAAATCTTTTCTATTATCCCTGAAAGATTATAAACCTTGCAGGAAATGAACTTCGTAAATCCAATATTAAATTTTAATTTATTGTGCGGCAATCCTCGGTTTATAATCCTTAACCACTTCGGCTATAGCCTTAATATGCTCAGGAGTTGTTCCGCAACAACCACCAACAATATTCACTAAATTTTTATCTAAGTATTCTTTAATTTGTTCTGCCATATCCTGCGGACTTTCATCATATTCTCCAAAGGCATTCGGTAATCCGGCATTGGGATGTGCAGATACTGCAAAACTTGTTTTATCAGAAATAATTTGTAAATAAGGTGTTAATTGTTTGGCTCCTAATGCACAATTTAAACCAACTGTCAATAACGGAATGTGCGAAACAGATATCAAAAAAGCTTCGGCAGTTTGGCCTGATAAAGTTCTACCGCTTGCATCGGTAATTGTTCCGCTCACCATCACCGGAATATGAATTTTTCTTTCAGATTTTATTTCTTCAATGGCGAATAATGCTGCTTTGGCATTTAAAGTATCAAAAACTGTTTCTACTAAAAGAAGATCTGCACCTCCATCAATCAGTGCCTCTGCTTGTTGTTTGTATGCAGTTTTTAATTCTTCAAAAGTAATCGCCCTAAAACCCGGGTCATTTACCTCGGGTGACATACTTGCCGTTTTATTGGTTGGCCCCATTGAACCAGCTACAAACCTTGGTTTTTTAGGCTCATTTTTAGTAAATTCATTAGCGATTTCTTTAGCAATTTTTGCAGATTCATAATTCAACTCATATACCAGATCTTCCATTTTATAATCTGCCATAGCAATAGTAGTTCCCGAAAAAGTATTTGTTTCGATAATATCAGCACCAGCCTCTAAATATTTTTTATGGATCTCTTTAATTGCTTCAGGTTGCGTAATAGAAAGTAGATCATTATTCCCTTTTAAAGGAACCGGAAAATCTTTAAATCGTTCGCCTCTAAAATCCTCTTCAGTAAAATTATATTGTTGAATCATGGTACCCATTGCACCATCTAAGATCAGAATTTTTTCTTTTAATATCTCTTCAATTTTTTGCATTATTAATCTCTTTTTCCCCATTTGATTAGATTCCATATTCTTTCATGAAAAAAATATAGGATCATTTTAGTAAAAACTTCTATACTACCTATTGAAATAGCAATTTTTATCTGTCCTGTTAAAAAATATGAAATAATGATCGTGTCTAGAGTGCCAATTGTACGCCATGTAATTGCCTTCACCATGCTCCTGCGTTTGGTTACACCTTTTTTGTAATGGTCATTATTTTTATTGTTATACAATAACATTTTTAAGTATTTAATGCCTGATAAAGATCATTAATTATATCATCTATATGTTCTAAACCAACTGATACTCTTACCAAACCATCGGTTATACTAACTTCAAATCTATCCGCTTTGGATAATTTACTGTGTGTTGTTGAAGCCGGGTGTGTAACAATAGTTCTAGTATCTCCTAAATTAGCCGACAAAGAACACATTTTTATTTTATTTAAGAAAATTCTACCCGCTTCAATTCCCCCTTTTACTTCGAAAGCTACAATATTTCCTCCTAATTTCATTTGTTTTTTTGCAACTTTATATTGTGGATGGCTTTTTAAGAAAGGGTATTTTACCCAATTTACATTGGAATGACTTTCTAAAAATTCAGCTACTTTAAAAGCATTTTCACAATGTTTGTCAACTCTTACAGCTAAAGTTTCTAAACTTTTAGATAAAACCCATGCATTAAAAGGTGACATTGCCGGACCGGTATTTCTTGAAAATAAATAGATCTCACGAATCAGATCAGCTCTACCAACAGCAATTCCTCCCAAAACTCTACCCTGACCATCAATTAATTTTGTAGCTGAATGTACTACTATATCTGCCCCAAATTCAATAGGTTTTTGCAAATAAGGTGTTGCAAAACAGTTATCAATTACCAATAAAATATTATGCTTTTTGGCAATTTTGCCGAGAAGTTCTAAATCTAAAATATCAACAGCCGGATTTGTTGGTGTTTCAGCATATAATATTTTTGTGTTTGGCTTAATTAAACGCTCAACTTTATCTACTTCATTTACTTTAAAATAAGTAGTTTCAATATTCCATTTGGGTAAATAAGTTGTAAATAAAGTATGCGTAGAACCAAAAACTGAACGACAAGAAACAATATGGTCACCACTTTGCAATAAAGCACCAAAGGTTGAAAAGATTGCAGCCATTCCTGTTGCAAAAGCGTAACCACTTTCTGCACCCTCCATACTCACTATTTTATCTACAAATTCAGATGTGTTTGGATTTGAAAATCTACTGTATAAATTTTTGTCTTTTTCTTCTGCAAATGAAGCACGCATGTCTTCGGCATCATCAAATACAAAACTTGAAGTTAAGTATAAAGGTGTTGAATGCTCACTAAATTGTGATCTTTCAGATTGCTTTCTGATAGCTTCCGTTTCAAAATGTTTTTTTGCACTCATTTTATCTGTTTTATATATACCTACAAGATTTTAGAAACCTTACAGGAGATTTATACTGCTTTTTCTGTCAATCGTAAAATATCGCCAAAAACACCTCTTGCAGTTACTTTGGCTCCAGCTCCTGCACCTTGAATTACAAGTGGTCTTTCGCCATAAGACTCAGTATAAATTTCAAAGATCGAATCCGATTCTTTTACTTGTCCTAAAGAACTTTCTTTAGACACTGATATTAATTCTACTTTTAATTCTCCTTTATCTTTACTTAGATCTCCTGATAATTCACCAACATATCGTAAAACCTGATCTGGTTTTTGATCAGATTTAATTTTTTGAAATACTTCATTTAAATCTTCAATATTTGAAATAAACACTTCTTTAGAACCAGTTCTTAAGGCCTTNNCTTAATGCCTTTGGAATTAAATTTTGAATTTCAATATCATCAAATTCATTTTGCAGATCTAACTCTCTTGCCAGAATTAATAATTTTCTTCCTACATCATTGCCACTAAGATCTTCTCTGGGATCAGGCTCAGTAAATCCTTTTGTTACCGCTTCTTTTAAAATCTTACTGAACGGCTTATTTTCAATAGAGAAATGATTAAAAATATAACTCAAACTGCCCGAAAAAATACCTTTTATTTTTGTGATATTTTCACCGGAATGGTGTAATAATTTAATGGTGTCTAACAAGGGTAAACCAGCGCCAACATTAGTTTCGTATAAATAATTCTTTTCTTTTTCCTGAAGTTTTTTGCGTAATAATCTATAAAAAGTAAAATCTTTTGTATTGGCAATTTTATTGGAAGAAACAAGGTCAAAACCATTTTCAACCAAGGGAATATAATTTTTAACAAAATCCTCACTTGCAGTATTATCAACAGCAATTAAATTTTCAAAATGGTTCTTTTTGGCAAATTGAACAACATCATTGATATTATAATTTTGTTGACCATTTTTTTCTAGATCTCCTTCCCAATTACTATCTATTCCATTTTTTTGGAGCAACACTTTTTTAGAATTTGCAACTGCAAAAACATTGAGTTTGATCTTTCTCCTTTTCTCAATATCAGTTGTGCTTTTTAGAATCTGATCTATTAAAGTGCCTCCTACCAAACCTTTACCAAAAATAGCGATATTTATCTTTGTAGAAACACCAAATATTTTACTGTGAATTACATTTACCGCTTTATGAAGATCGTTTTTTTCTAAAACTAAAGAAATATTATCACCTGTAACCGAGCTATTTATCAAAACAGGGGAAATATCATTCTTCATCAATGAATTATATGAAAGATGAAAATTGTCTAATTTTTGACCAATAATTGAAACTATTACAAGATCATTCTTTATATGAACATCATTAACATCAAAAGTTTCAAATTCGGCTTTAAATTCATTTTCCAA
>LGOV01023150.1_pt2 | contig 10499 bp, 10 predicted proteins | sample 469881 | NCBI WGS metagenome assembly LGOV01 (sample SAMN03857199, study PRJNA290197) | marine sediment metagenome | biome: marine cold seep biome; feature: cold seep; material: marine sediment; isolation source: sample #5579, elevator 3A push core 41 containing 12 cm of sediment... ...
CTCTTTTATCTTTAGCATTTGACTCAGGATTTAATTCTAAAACTTCATTCAACACAACATTCAAAAAATATACAGGAAAAACCCCTTCTCAGTACAGAAAAGAGGTTTTTGAAAATAAATAATACTGTTGCTTGTAACTAGTTGCAGGTTTCAGGTTACAAGTTTCAGGTTTGTTGACAAACTTTGAACTTTGAACTTTGAACATTACAAATTAATCCTTAACTCTAGTCAACCCAAGTGCTTTAATCATAATTTTAGGTAATGATTTAGCGTGATTTCTCTTAGTTAAATCCAAATTTATTCCGAACTTTTTAAGAATAGGAACTTTATGAGTTTCTACAAACTCTATCAATGTCCCATCATTATCTTCTATATAAGTAAACCTTCCTGCTGCATTTTCCATATCAAAGCTTTGCCCACTATCTACGGTAAAAGGATATCCTACAGACTCACATAAACTTTTCAATTCATCCATTCCGTAAATATCAAAACATAGGTGAATAAAACCTTGATCTCCCCACATTCTACCTTCAAATATATTCTTAGGCTCTCTATTCTTAACCTCTACTAGTTCTATTTGAGTTACACCTAAAAGCTGACTAAAAGCTCCCTCGCGTTTTTTTGAATGTCTTAATAAAACTCTCCTAAATTCGTTTTCTCCCCCATCTAAAACTTTTAAATCATCGAAAGTTCCTACTTCATCATATACAACTTCATCATAACCTAAGATATCAGAATATAACTTTCTTGAATTATCAATGTTTGTAACACCTATAATTGCTCCAAATACTCCTCCACAAACATGATCCCTTTCCGAAAACCAATCTAAGCCTTCTTCTACCTGAAAAATATTTCCATGAGGATCTTTTGTGAAGAAGTGTTTTGAACCATTAGGATTTTTAACCAAACCACTAATTAAATTCAAATCATTCTCTTTAAAATATTCGTAAGCTTCACTAATGTTCTTACTTTTTATCTTTGTAATATTAATTCCTAAATCGCCTAGCTTAATATCAAAATCTGCCTTAACTGGCACCCTATCTGTATATTGCCAAATTTCGAAACCACCTCCGCCTTGCATATTTAATGCCAAAACAGCGTGCCTGTTTCTAGGTTTATTACCTGTGTATTTCAACATTAATCCAGCTTCTGCCTTCTCATCAAATACGGGTACGTCCACACCAAATGCTTTTCTATACCATTTCCAAGTTTCTGGAGTATTTGGGTTTCCAATACCCATTTGCTGTATTCCACTAATTATCATTCTCTTAGTTTTTTATTAGTTTATTAGTTGAGCTGTTTACTATAATATCGTAATTATTGCTTTCTACAACACTGCTCCTATACTAAGTAGCTTTAATTTTTGATACCATCCTATAATATAAAAAAGGAAAAAATCTTCTGATATTAACCATTATCAGTTCTTTCCTTCCTACTAAAATTTCTTTCTTATTATTTTTTAATCCTTTCAATATTTTATCTGCTGCTTCCTCTACTCCCATTCCTTTATCCTGACCCTCATCCATTTTTCCATGAGTGCTTCCATCAGCAACAATTGCTTGTACAGATATATTAGTTTTTATTCTCCCGGGAATAATAATACTTACACTAACACCTCTTTCTTGTGTTTCTGCTCTCAAAGTATCAAAAAAGCCCTGTAAAGCATGCTTAGAAGCCGAATATGCCGACCTTAATGGAAAGCCAAATTTACCTACAACACTTGTTACAACGGCTATTTGCCCATACCCAACCTTCAACATGTATGGCAATACAGCTTTTGTTAATGCAACAGTACCAAAAAAGTTAACTTCCATTAGTTTCCTATCAACATCAAGAGGCGTTTCTTCAACCAATGATCGCTGACTTATTCCGCCGTTATTGATTAATAAATCAATAGAATTAAACTTTTTTATTACCCTATCTACAATTTCTGTGAACTGTCCTTGATTAGTTAAATCTATTACTTCAATATATACTTCACAATTAGATGATTCAATTTCTGACTTAAGAATTTCTAATTCTGAAATATTTCTTGATGATAAAATAATATTAGCGCCTTCAGTAGAAAACTTTTTAGCCAAAGCCTTACCTATTCCAGATGATGCACCGGTAATCCAAACTGTTTTATCCTTATAATTCAATTTCAAAATATTTGGTTTAACTTAATTTTACCAAGATAAAACATTTTATTCCTATTACAAATACCTAGCTATAGTTCAAAACTCAAGATTGAACCTTTTGTTTGACATGCCTAAACCACAATACTAACTATCAAATAGTTATAACGAAAGCAGATAAAAAGGTTCACCTAAAAATAGGTGCCAACCACTAGGATTGAATACAATTCTGAATTTTATTGAGTTTATTTACATTGTTCATATAGTAATATGATATTTATTATTAATGAATCATTGAAATCGAATATTTAAACTTATTAAATCATAAAATTACCAATGGATATTTTCAAGAAATTAACAGAGAAAAAGACAGCTTTAGGCCAATATCAAAACCAAGCAGATGGTTATTATACATTTCCAAAACTAGAAGGTGAAATTCATCCTCACATGGTTTTCAATGGCAAAAAAGTTTTGACTTGGAGTTTGAATAATTATCTAGGTTTAGCTAATCACCCAGAAGTTAGAGAGGCAGATACTAAAGGTACTGCTGATTGGGGTTTGGCATATCCAATGGGAGCTAGAATTATGACTGGTCAAACTAGTCTTCACCAACAATTAGAAAGAGAACTTGCTGAATACTCTGGTAGAGAATCTGCTTACTTATTAAACTACGGATATCAAGGTATCATGTCTATTATTGATACTCTCGTTGATAGAAAAGATATTATTGTTTATGATTCTGAAGATCATGCTTCAATTCTTGATGGTGTAAGATTGCACATGGGTAAACGTTTTGTTTTTGCTCATAACGATATGGATAGCCTTAGAACTCAACTTGGACACGCTACAAAACTTGCAGCTAAAACAGGTGGAGGTATCCTTGTAATTACTGAAGGTGTTTTTGGTATGTCTGGTGACTTAGGTAAACTTGACGAAATTGTAGCTATTAAAGAAGAATTTGATTTCCGCTTGTTAATTGATGATGCTCATGGATTCGGAACAATGGGTGCAACTGGTGCTGGTGCTGACGAACACTTTGAAGTACAAGATGGTGTAGATTTATATTTTGGAACTTTTGCAAAATCAATGGCTAGTATAGGTGCATTTGTATCAGGAAGCAAAGCTATTATTGATGTATTACGCTACAACATGCGTTCTCAAATATTCGCAAAATCTCTTCCAATGCCATTAGTTGTTGGAGCTTTGAAACGTTTAGAATTAATAAGAAAAGATACTGTTCTTAAAGATAAACTTTGGACTATTACCGATGCACTTAAAAAAGGATTAAGAGAAAAAGGATTTGACTTAGGTAACTCAAACTCTCCAGTTACTCCTGTTTTCTTTAAAGGTGAAGTTGGTGAAGCTACAAATGTGTTGATGGATTTAAGAGAAAACTACGGTATTTTCTGTTCTATTGTAGTATATCCTGTGGTACCAAAAGGTGTAATCATGCTTAGACTTATTCCTACTGCTGATCATACGCTTGAAGATGTTGATCGTACTATTGATGCTTTTGCTAAAGTAAACGAAAAATTAACTTCTGGAAAATATGCTTCAGAAATGACAGCAATGACTCTTTAACCAGTTTTTGATGTTGGGTTAAAAGGTTATAAAATTGGTTAATAGATTAGAATCAAGCTATGTATATTTTTCTAATCACCCTTTAACCTTCATAACCTTTTAACCTATCAAACTAATATAAATATAATATCATTTATTATTTACCACTTAACTGTGATAAATCCAATAAACAAAAGAAATATGTCTAGTACAAAATATAGTTTAGAATGTAGATCTTGTAACCACGTAATTGGCGATATGGGTGCTTGGTTTAATAATTCACAAGAGTGTCCTAACTGTGGTAACAAATGGGTTGATGTAAAATATTCAGCCGATATGTCGGGAGTTAAGCAACTGATTGAAATAGAAGATCATGAAGCTAAAAGTGTTTTCAATTATTTCGATTTTTTACCTATCGATAACAAAGAGAATATTGTTACTAATGGTGAAGGAGTTATTCCTGTAGAAAGATGGAGTNNTTTTAGAAGATTTTGCTAAGAAATATTACAACCTAGATTTAAAAGTAAATGTTTACCGTAACGATTTAAATCCAGGCACAGGTACTTTTAAAGATGTAGCTGCATCAGTTGCTGCAAGTGGATTGAAAGAACACGGAATAAAACAATATTGTGTTGCTAGTACTGGAAATATTGCTTCTGCATTCTCTCATTATCTTGCTGAAGCTGGAATTAACTTAGCTGTTTTTGTACCTGAAAATGCTTTAAAAGCAAATGTTGCAGAAGTTAGTGCACATGGACAAAAAATATTTAGAGTAAAAGGCGATTATGCTATGGCTAAAAAAGTAGCTGCCGAATACGCTAAAAAGAATGGAATATTAATGTCAGGAGGAAATACTGACCCTATGAGAGTTGAAGCTAAAAAAACAATGGTTTTTGAATGGCTAAGACAATGCGGCGAACTACCTGATGTATATATACAAGCATTAAGTGGCGGTACAGGTCCAATTGCAATTGATAAAGCAGTTAAAGATCTTAAAGGCATATATGATGTTAAAAACCCAAGATTCATTATGATTCAACCTTCTGGTTGTGATCCAATGACTCAAGGTTGGGAGAAATCAAAAGCTAATAACTTCCCAGAGGGATGGTTACATGATTATCCTATTCTTGACAATCCATATACTGAAGTGCCAACTTTAGCAACAGGAAATCCAGCAACCTATCCAATTATCGCAAACTTAGTTAAAGAAAGCGATGGGGAAATAATTACATTCAACGAAAGTTTAGTTTCTGATATTGCTAGAATAGTTGGTTTTGAAAAAGGTGTTAAAATGGGACCTGCCTCTGCAACTGCATTAGGTGGATTCTTTGTAGCTCTTGAAAATAATATTTTAAAAGATGGTGAATCTGTTTTGATTAATACAGGAGAAGGTATGAATAGAGCTCCTGACTTAGTAGAAAAAATGGAATATACATCTCAGCTAGTTAGTTCTGTTGATGAATGTGAAGTTCCAAACAGAGAAGATTACAGAGAAGTTGTTTGGAAAAAAATTATTTCAGAAGTTACAGTAAACGCATAGTCTCTCATGATAATTGATGCAATTTATAATTCAATAAAAAAAGGTAAGACTTCAGAAGTTTCTCCACTAACAAAAGAGGATAAAAAAGCTGAGGCACACTATAGAAGTATTGTAAAATCAATTAGCTGGAGAATAGTTGGAACATTAGATACAATTATTATTTCATGGCTGATTACAGGAGAAGTGAAAACTGCTCTTACAATTGGTTCTATTGAGGTTATTACTAAAATGGTATTGTATTATTTTCACGAAAGAACATGGAATAAAATTAAATGGGGTGTAAAATGATAAATTTAGATTTAAAAAGAATAAATGCTGAATTAAAAGATAAGTCACCAGCAGAAATTGTGGAGTGGGCTATTAATATTGCAAAACAACCGGCTGTAACAACAAATTTCAGACCGTACGAATGTGCAATATTACATGTTTGTTCTCAAGTAGACAATAAAATGAAAGTTATTTGGTGTGATACTGGTTACAATACTCCAAATACTTATAAACACGCTGATGAACTAATTAAAACACTTAATTTAAACGTAAAATTATACGTGCCAAAATTAAGTGCAGCATATATTGATGCAACAATTGGAATACCTAATATTGATCAGGAAGAACATAAAATATTTTCTGAACATGTAAAAATGGAGCCATTTAGACGTGCAATGATTGAACATAAGCCAGATGTCTGGTTTACAAATTTACGTAAAGGACAAACTGCTTTTAGAGATAGTATTGATATTTTATCAATGAGTAAGGATGGAATTTTAAAAGTTAGTCCTTTTTACCATTGGACAGATAAAGAACTTGACAAGTACCTAGAAGAAAACAATCTACCTAATGAATTTAAGTATTTTGATCCTACAAAAGTACTTGAAAATCGTGAATGTGGATTGCATGGGTAAAATAGTGATACAGTAATTCAGTGAAGCAGTAATACAGCAAAACAGTAAAGTAGAGATAGCAGTGTTACCAACAATAGCATCACTGTATTACTAATTACAGTATTACTAATCACTAAAAACAAAAAAAATGACTGATAAATTAAATGTAAACGACCTAGAGAACGAGGCAATTCATATATTCAGAGAAGTAGTTGCTCAGTTTGAAAGACCTGTACTACTTTTTTCTGGAGGAAAAGATTCTATCACATTGGTTAGACTTGCTGAGAAAGCATTCTATCCTGCAAAGATTCCTTTTCCACTAATGCACATTGATACTGGTCATAACTTCCCAGAAACAATAGAATTTAGAGATAGGCTTGTTGAAGAACTAGGTGTAGAATTAATTGTAAGAAACGTACAAGATTCTATTGATCAAGGTAAGGTTATAGAAGAATCAGGACGTTACTCAAGTAGAAATACTCTACAAACTACTACTCTACTAGATGCTATCGAAGAGTTCAAATTCGATGCTTGTATAGGTGGAGCTCGTAGAGATGAGGAAAAAGCTCGTGCTAAAGAACGTATTTTCTCAGTAAGAGATGATTTTGGACAATGGGATGAAAAAAACCAAAGACCTGAATTATTCGACATGCTTAACGGACAAATAGATTTAGGGCAAAACGTAAGAGTATTTCCAATTTCTAACTGGACAGAACTTGATGTATGGTCATACATAGAACAAGAAGATTTAGAGATTCCTTCAATTTACTTCGCTCACCAAAGAGATACTTTCGTAAGAGATGGAATGATTTGGACATCTTCTGAACACGTTTACAAAGATGAAGAAGAGGTTGTTGACAACCGTATGGTAAGATTCCGTACTGTTGGAGATATGAGTTGTACTGCCGCTGTAATGTCAAACGCTGCAACAATTAGCGAAGTAGTTGCCGAAATTAGAGATTCTAAAATCTCTGAAAGAGGAGCAAGAATCGATGACAAACGCTCGGAAGCAGCTATGGAAAAACGTAAGCAACAAGGATATTTTTAAGATTAGAATATTATGAAAGTATTAAAAATAGCTACAGCAGGTAGCGTTGACGATGGAAAAAGTACATTAATCGGTAGGTTACTATACGATACAAATTCACTTACCGAAGACAAACTAGAAGCGATAGAAAGAAGTAGTAAGAGCAAAGGTTACGATTACCTTGATTTCTCTTTAGCAACCGATGGATTAGTTGCAGAACGTGAGCAAGGAATAACTATTGATGTTGCTCATATCTACTTTTCTACATCAACAAAAAGTTATATCATCGCTGATACTCCTGGTCACGTTGAGTACACACGTAACATGGTTACAGGTGCATCAACATCACAGGCTTCAATTATTTTAGTTGATGCTCGTCATGGTGTGATTGAACAAACTTATCGTCACTTTTTCATCAACAACTTACTTAGAGTAAAAGATATCATAGTTACCGTTAACAAGATGGACTTGGTTGATTTTTCTCAAGAAAAGTATGAAGCAATAAAAGCTGATTTCATGGAGTTAGCTGCGAAGAGCGATTACAACGAACAGAATATTACATTTATTCCTGTAAGTGCTTTAAAAGGAGATAACATTGTAGAAAAATCTGACAATATGCCTTGGTATGATGGACAAACTGTCTTGGAACACCTAGAGTTATTAGACACAGGAGATATTTACACTAAAGGAAAACTAAGATTTCCTATACAAAATATAATCAGACCTAAAACTGAAGAATACCATGATTTTAGAGCTTATGCTGGTAAAGTTTATGGCGAAGATATTTCGGTTGGAGACAGTGTTGTTGTTCTTCCATCTATGAAGAAATCAACAGTGAAAAAAATTCACTTCTACGACAAACAATTTTCTAGTGCCCCACATGGTTCATCTATCTCTATAGAGCTAGAACACGATATCAATGTAAGCCGTGGTGATATGATTGTTAAGGAAAATGAATTGCCCTTAGTAGAAAAAGAAATAACTGCTACAGTTACGTGGATGGATAATAAATCACTTTCTACAGGAAGTGTTTACGTTATGCAACACGGAGTAAATAAAATTTTAGCAAAAGTTAGTTCCATAAATCACAAAGTAGAAACTGATTTTTCGGGAGTAGAAAAGAATATTTTATCTCTAGAAATGAACGATATCGCTTCTGTAACTTTTAAACTTAACAAACCAATTTTTGGAGATAAGTTTAAAGAAAACAGAGCTAACGGAGCTTTTATTTTATTAGACAAAAATAATAACAACACCAGTGGTGTTGGGTTTATAGAATAACCTTCTGTAAAATATTATAATTTTTGAAAAGGATTATGCTTTGGTGTAATCCTTTTTTATTGCTATTGAAATCTATTATTAAATCCTTATAGCAATTTGGTCAAAAAGAACATTCACTTTGTGAAGAATAAAATTAGATTAATCTAAAACTCATTCAAATCAGTAATAATACTGAAGTGATTAGTTCCACCGGCAGGATGGTATAATGATCTACCATAATTAATTCTAAACTTCTTTATTTTCATTCCGAAGCCAAATGACAAACCACCAAAACTTTTGAGTTCTTGTAATTCCATTTCAGCAGATCTACGGAAATTATATCCTAACCTTAATGAGAAATTTCTTCGTGGAAATAATTCTGCGCCAATAACCACATGACGCATAGCCTTATTTAATACAGATATACTTTCCTTTTCTTCTACACCATTACCATCGGTAGTAGTTGCTGATGGATTTGAAAATGATACATCAAATTGCTGTAGGTTTTCTAAAGTAAGTGACCATTGCAGTGGTAAATGTTCTAATTCTTGTGATATTCCAAATTGTATTTCGAATGGTAGATTTTCTCTTTCGTGACCTGAGTATGTTTTAAACTGCATACCAATATTTCGTAAAACTAACCCTAGCATCATATTTTTGTTAGGAATATTATATGTCACTCCTAAATCTACAGCCATACCATACGAATTCCAGTTATCCAGAACGGAATTAATAATCTTTGCATTAGCACCAACTGTCCACGATGAATCAATTTCATAAGCATATCCAAAACTTATAGCCATTTCGTTTGCCGAAAAAGTACCTTCTTCTTCTCCGTTTGTAGATCTTATAAATTCGCCATAATTAACATAGGTGATACTGGCTACAAAAGTTCCTAAACTATCAAAATCATGTCCATATGCTACCGAACCATAATTTACATCAGTGAAATAATCAACATAATTAAATGCTACTTTACCATCCATTCCCTTGTTAATCAAAGCCGGATTCCAACTAGCAAAATTTACATCATCATCTTCTACAGAAATAACTTTACCACCCATTGAAGATTGCCTTGCAGCAGATGCGAGATTCATAAACTGATAAGTACCCTTACCTCCTATCTGAGCGACAGAAAACAAAGGCAAAATAATAAGTAGAATTAATAATGTTCTAAATAGGTTTAGCATGGCGGCAAAGTAATAAAAATAAAGGGGTGAATACAAATTCACCCCTTTATTTTTCATATAATTTATGCTATATCCTAATCTTACTTCTTACTTTCTACTTTAGGTAATAAATTCTTTGGATTCTTAACCTTTTGTTTAGTAACAGCAATATCAATTACATCAAACATATCCACTACATAATGAAAAGTCAATCCTTTCAAATATCTATCTTCAATTTCGTTGATATCTCTTTCGTTATCTTTACAAAGTACCAATTCTTTAATATTAGCACGCTTAGCAGCAAGGATTTTCTCCTTTACCCCTCCTACCGGTAGCACCTTTCCACGAAGAGTAATCTCGCCAGTCATAGCAAGCTTATTTTTTACTTTGCGCTGAGTAAACAACGAAACTAATGAAGTTAACATACTTACACCAGCCGATGGCCCATCTTTAGGAGTTGCACCTTCTGGAACGTGAATATGTACATTCCATTTCTTCAATATTTCCGGATCAATACCAAAAGACTCAGAATTAGACTTAATATATTGTAGGGCAATTTTAGCAGACTCCTGCATCACTTTCCCTAAATTTCCAGTCATAGATAAAGTCCCATTACCTGGCGTTAAAATAGATTCGATAAACAAAATATCACCACCTACCGACGTCCAAGCTAAACCGGTAACAACACCTGCTACATCATTACCTTGATATTTATCTCTTTCAAGGTGCGATGCTCCAAGTATTTCCACTATTCGCTCGTTAGTAAGTTTTACTTCGTACTCCTCTTCCATTGCTATATGCTTGGCAGTATTCCTTACAATTTTAGCAATTTTTTTATCTAATCCCCTAACACCTGACTCTCTAGTATAACCTTCAACAATTTTTTCTAATTGCTTTTTAGCTATAGAAATATGCTTAGACTCTAAACCTGTCTCTTATTACACA
>LGOV01047758.1_pt1 | contig 10457 bp, 7 predicted proteins | sample 469881 | NCBI WGS metagenome assembly LGOV01 (sample SAMN03857199, study PRJNA290197) | marine sediment metagenome | biome: marine cold seep biome; feature: cold seep; material: marine sediment; isolation source: sample #5579, elevator 3A push core 41 containing 12 cm of sediment... ...
CTTGTTCAGTAGACACTAAATAGCTTTATTATCGATTGTTACCATAAAAAAAGTGAAAATTGATCTGAATTTAAGTTGTATTAAATCAATAGCGCTATATAGCTTTTAAATTGAAGGAAAGAGGTGATTTGTTTGTCTGATGCATGTGATTTAACTTTTGAGATAAATAAGTTGATCAAGAGACATGAGTTAAATGAATTAAAAATAGTTTGTGAAATAATGGATAGTTATGAAAAGCTTGAAGATAGAAAAAAATTTGCTTTGATTTTAAATAATTTTAATAACAAAATTGAAGCTTGTGATATTCTGTTTAGTGGTTATCAATTAACGGATCATATGAATCAAAGAAAAGGTGATAGTATAATTTTGGAGTTGTGTACTAATGAACTTTATGAAAGAATAAAGTTCGTTTTAGATAAGCGGTGGTATGAATTTTTTCAATTATATGAAAAATTATATCAGGAAAAAATGCAGGATTTTATTAAACAACTTTGGACTGCAATACCAGGAGATGGACCAGTAGTTGGAGCAGAACAAAGTTTTAAAAATATTTTTGAAGATTTGTATGATAATGTATTAGTAAAATATCCAACATTGTTTATTAAGCGATTAAAAGATGTTGGAACAATGTATCGTTGCAGATCATGGAACGTCAATAATGATTATGACCTGATGATACCAAATAAGATATATGTTAAAGATAATAGATGGAATCCTGATGGAGTTGCTTACTTATATTTATCGTGTGGTGATGAGCACGAGACTTTTGATGGGATAGTAAATATGGTTCAGAAAACATGTTTTGAGGAAATTAGACTTGTAGACGGTAGTGAAGTTGCTATATGTCAGTTTAAATCACTAAAAAAAGATGCTAAAATTATAAATTTATGTTATGAAGAGGTTGATCTTATAAAGCTATTAAGAGATTTTTATAAATGGCCGAAAGAGTGGCTTGAAATTATTCTAGGTGAAATTTATGATACTCCAGAACTTGAAAAAGAAATGAGGAAATTAATTGTTGAAAATACTAACTATCAATTTGCTCATAAAACTGAAACTAAGTCTAAAAAATTAATAAAAGAAACTGAACTTGAAATGAAGATTACTGAACTTGAAATGAAGATTAATGAATTAGTTTGTATAAGGATTGGTATGATAATGCTTGCTTTATTTGACAAATCGATATTTGAGGTAGTGGATAAGGCAACAGATCCCAAATTAAAGGCATACCTTCCTTTTAGAGAATTTTGCCAGTTATTAATTAGAAAAGGATATGATGGTATAATTTACAGAAGTACTAGAATGAATATGCTCGGTTTAGCTGGTAAAAATTTGGTTATTTTTGATAAGATGAATGCTACATATAAGGAAGGATCAATGAAAAAATATAAATATTCTTCAGGTAAATACGCGGAGTTTAATTAATAACAAACAAATGGTTAAGTTTTTTAATGTATGCTGATGAAATTTTAGGCTTCTGAAAAAAGCGGATATTTAGTGATTGTTATGAAAAAATGAGTAAATCAATTGTAATTTACAAATGATTTATTATAAAAATCACGTGGGGATATTTAGTCCGTCATATTTTTTTAAGAGCATGACAATCAAAACGACCCCACGTCTTCAATTTGATTACCCCCATGTTCAGATTATCAACCTGTTGAAGGAGATTAAGGCGATCATTGATGATAAAGCCAGGATACGGACTAGTCACACCATAATGATATCAAGGCGGAGCTGAAAGTGGATCTGATTCTAGTTTTAGCTGAGAATGGTTATCCACCAGTCCCACGGGATGTGGGATAAAGAGACCTTTTGTCAGTCGGAGAATTTTAAAAGGTTTAGGGTTAAGTGAGGAGGAGCGGGGAATAAAGTTGATTTATTATTAATGAATATTTGAAAGAAGGTTAAAATATGCTGACAAATGAGAGCATTAAGACAATCTCAAAGATTTTTTGTGGCGATGATGAAGATTTATATTCGTATAAAAAAGGATCACAACTAGTAGAATTTTTTAACAGATATTTTTCGTATAATGATAGCTATGAAAACGGTTTTCCTTCAAGATGGGCCTATGTACACGATAGAGTAATCGAACTAATCAATAAAAACAAAATAGATCGTTTCTTCACATTAATTCTCAGTAAAGAATACCTGATTAGTGACTTGAAATGTTCTGAATTAGAGGCATTAACTAAAATAAGCAGAATAAACGAACGTTTTAATAAGATTTTAGAAATGGATTTGTGCACATTAAGAAAAAAAGGCAGCGAGTACATTCTTATAAAAGATAATGATGATTTTGTTTATATTGACAGTGGTGGTTTTGCCGATGTTTACAAACAAAAATCAACGGGTTATATAGTAAAAAAATTAAAAGATGAAATGATGTTGGATTCGACAATTCGCAGTAGATTTAAACGAGAATTTGCGATAACAAAAAAATTAAATAGAAATCCAGGTATTATAAAAGTTTATGATTTTGACACAGAAAAATGTTCTTATACCATGGAGGAGGGCGAACAGACACTTGAAAAGTATGTTAATCATGAAAAACTTGATGAAGAAACAAAAATAAAGTGTATACGTATTATATTAGCAATTATGAAGGATGTTCACAATGAAGATGTTGTGCATCGTGATATCAGTCCAAATAATATTTTTATTTGTTATGGGATGATTAAAATTGCCGATTTTGGATTGGGTAAAGCACTTAATATGATGCATTCGCATCATACACTAAAGACAAAAGAAGTTGGTCAATACTATTATTGTGCACCAGAACAGCTTAGAAATCTTAAAGATGGTGATAAGCGAAGCGACGTATTTTCTTTAGGAAGATTAATGAATTTTATCATGAACAGTGACCCGATGACCAATAACCACATGTTCAAGTCAGTTACGGATAAAGCGACTAGTGAAAATCCGGCGTTACGTCCATCAGATGCAGGGGATTTATTAGACTATATTGAAAAAAGTATTATTTATCATACGAATGAAGTTAATGAACAGCGCATAAAATTTAAAATAACACATATGCAGTTAGATGAAGAGGTAGTTAGTTATATTTCCGAATTAAGTGGTGAAAATATTTGCGAAAAACTTGTTGAAGGTTTATTAAATTTTAGTCAAATATTGTTAAAATATATGGAGAGTTCAGAAAAATATGCAACAGAAATCATCGAATCTGTTTTTAATGATTTTGGTAATGTCTGCAAGACCTTTGCTGATAATGATCCAATTGCTTTATTTGCTTCGAATGTAATTTGTGCACCGGGTTTGCGCTTTCCAGTCAAAGAGATGGCTTCCAGAATTTTGAGTTACGTAGCTAGAGATGTACATCGTTTTTATGCACAAAGTCTTGTAGAGGATTGCATTAAAAAAGGGATGGATCCATTGCTGGAAGAGGTTTTAGTAAATTAAACTATTACAATTACAGACAAATGGAGAAAATTTGGTTAGAAAAACAGTTAGTGGTTGAAAATGGAGAGAATACGGAAAAAAACTGATGAATATACCAGAACAAGAGGCAGTTGAACGAAGGTCTAATTAATTTACAGTAGTTACCCACACGCCCCTGGCATCATAACGCCCGAGTCTTTTTTCTTGTCCGGATTAACGGCTGTTGAGCCTGCGCCCTGGCTTCGCAAGCGTTTCACTATTGCTTCGCTAAGGCTAAATGAACGATAGGCGTTGCGCCGTCGTCCTGCTCTGCCGGTCAGAGCGAGTGGCTTATGTACGTTTGGGGTTCAACGTTGGCACCAGGACGCTACGGGCGTCCTTTGCTGCGGCGTTTAAAACTCTACGAATCTATTGAACAAATCTTTTCCATCGTGTTTGTTTTACGGGTGAATGTAAAAAAATAATATGGAGCAAAAGTTTTAGAAAAGTCGCAACCAGTATCGAATTTGACCATATTTTTGGTATATACTAAAATTTTCAGTCCAAACATCCCCCTGATTCAACGCTGGGGGATGTTTGGAAAAAATGAATAAAAATAATAACTGTAGCGTGAAAAGCCGAATAAACAATAGCCATTTAATAACGAAGAGCGTATAATTATAAAGAACAGCCAAAAAAGATAGGGTTAGCCTATTTTTATGTAAGCGACCATCAGAAAATTAAACAGCAAGCAAAATTAAAGAAATGAAATGAGAAAAAATACTAATGAATATCATGCAATACGAATCTAAAATATGGGCCACTGCCGATTTCCTAAGAGGCTGCGGCATTAAAGAATCCGAATGGACATCTTTTATGATGCCATTTTTCGCCCTAGTTATGGTGGAAAGTCGATTTTCCCGGATGATCGACGAAGAAAAAGAAATCATTGGGGAAGCCGTCTTTGAATCCATGGATTCAAATGATCGGTATGATATTCTTAGGGATAAAGGTCAGGGTTATAACGTCAGCATTGTGGAGAATAATAAAACCTTAGCGGATATTTGCAAAAACGACAAAGCCTTTGATATTGACTTTGCCGCCTATCTGGATAGTTTTGATGGCGAAACCAAGGATCTGCTGGGGGTGGATGCCACCGACGGCGAGAAATACTTAGACATCAAAGGGGTGATCACGAAGCTTAAGGCAAAAAAAGTTCTCTACGGTTATACCAAGTTGTGGTCGAAAATTGACTTAAAGCCCTTCAATAACTCGGAAATCACCACACTAGAAGAACATATCAAACGCAAATGGGCAGATATTTCGGCCGAAACAGCCGGAGAGCAATATACCCCAGATGATGTTATTGCTCTGATGGCTGAAATTATTGCTGAAAAAATTGAAGTTGGATACAATCTGTTAAAAATATATGATCCAACCTGCGGGGGAGGAAACCTTTTGTTTGGGGTAGAAGACCGGATCAATGAGAAATTTAGTCGACTTACCGAAACATTCGGACAGGATTGAAACGACGCTCTTTATGCTTTGTCAAAAATTGAAAGTCGTTTTCGTAAGGATTCAAAAATAGAACATGGGAACACCTTGGTTGAGGATGCCTTCTACAATGACAGTTTTGATATTGTTATTGCTAATCCGCCCTATGGCGTTAGTTGGAAGGGTTACGAAAAAGAGATAAAAGCGGATAAAACTGGATGTTTTAAATACGTTCCATCTATTTCCGATGGACAGCTTCTCTTCATGCAGCACTTGATTTCTAAAATGAAACTAGATGGCATGGGGGTAGTGGTTCACAACGGTTCTACCCTCTTTAGTGGGGATGCCGGTTCTGCCGAAAGTAATATCCGAAAGTGGTTGTTAGACAGCGATATCGTAGAAGCTGTGATTCAATTGCCTACCGACGAATTTTTCAACACTGGGATCTATACCTATCTTTGGGTGTTGAACTGGGATAAAAAACCGATAGCCAAGGATAAGATCATGTTGATTAATGCTAGCGATAAATTTACGCCCCTTAAAAAAAGTAAGGATTCCAAGCGAAAAGAAGTGGATGCCAAAAATCGTTTGGAAATTGTGGAAACCCTCATGGCCTTTAAAGATAACGACTATGCCCGAGTTTTTGACAAGGAACATTTCTATTTTAACAAACAGGCGATTATGTTAACCAATGTGGATGAAGAGGGCAATAGCTTTGCTACCCAATTAAAACCTGGAAAGAAAAGTGACGTCTTAAAACCTTTGAAGCTAACAGCAGGAGATATCGTGATTGATACATTTTCGATTACGACCTATGATTCTGATAAATACGATACCCTAGGGGATGCCTTTAAGCAAAGTTATAAACCATTGATTAACAGCCTGGATTACAAGGAACAGGATCTGGTGATTGAAACCAAAGAAGGAAATAGCTATTATGATACCGACAAAGAAACCTTGATCCGAAAAAAGGGAAAAGATAAAGAAGTCTTGGGATGTGGTAAAATTGTGGTTAAGACGACCTTTAAAAAAGCCACCAAAACAAGGGATGCTTCCATCGCAATAACGGTTGAACTTATTCCAGATCTTCAGAAAGATTATGAAATTATTCCCTATTATAAAGATGAAGCCGAGAACCAAAAAGCCATTGATGATTTTATGGCTAAGTATATTTCCAAACCCTTTGAATTGCTAGGAAATGTAGTAGGTGTTGAGCTGAACTTTAATAAGATCTTCTACAAGCCGGAAAAAAAGCGTTATGCTTGTTGAAGAGGAAACAATTAAAGATGAAATAGTATCAGAAGAACAAGAATAAAAGCGAAGGCTCCCAAGCTAATGAAAGGAGAATGTATGATGAAATATGAAAAATTTGAATTTGAAAACAATCATTCTGAATATCTTGAGATTTTAACTGATTTGATTCGAAATTGGGAATCGGAAGTGGTTGAGTTTAAAGAAGCAAAATCACACATAGACGATGATAAGGTAGGGCGCTATTTTTCTGCAATCAGCAACGAGGCAAATTTGAGAGAGAAACAATATGGATGGCTTGTCCTTGGTGTAAGAGAAGTAGATCGGGAAATTGTGGGTTCGTCCTACAAAGAAAACACACTACCCAAATTCAAACGGCAGATTTCAAAAGATACTACGGGAGAAATGACCTTTGTGGATATTATTGAAGTTTGTCAATTTGTGAAGGATCAGTCCAAACGGGTGATTCTCTTTCAGATACCAGCCGCTGTTTCCGGGATTCCAACCGGCTGGAAAAACCGTTATTATGGGAGATCGGGAGATTCATTAATTCCGCTTAGTCAAGATAAGATTGACGCTATACGAAACTTGCAACAAGTTGATTGGTCGAATCAAGTCATTGAAGGTAGTTCATTATCATTCCTGGATTCTCACGCCATCAAGCTTGCTCGTTCCAAATATGTAAAATATATGAATAAAGAACACATAACAACTGAAGTTGATGGCATGAGTGATGAGGAATTCCTGAAAAAACTTAAATTAATGAGAGATGGCAAACTCACACATGCGGCGATGCTCCTTCTGGGAGATTCACAATATGATTATGTGTTTGATGTTGCACCTCAAGTTATGTGGCGACTTTATGATGCAAATGGTCTGGATAAAGATTACAAAATCTTTGATATTCCATTTATTACGATCGTCGATCAAATTTACTCAAATATTCGAAATTTAACCTATCGTTATATGCCCAATCAGTTGACATTGTTTCCTATGGAGACTCAACAATATGAACCACAGTTGTTACGGGAAATATTGAATAATTGCATCGTTCATTCAAATTATTCATTGGGCAGTCGGATTTATGTGAATGAATTTGATGATCGCATCCAATTTATAAACCCCGGAAACTTTTTACCTGGAAGTATCAAGCCTGTACTGGAGCCAGGGTATGCACCACCAAGTTATCGAAATCCTTTGCTTGCTAATGTCATGCGTCAATTTTCAATGATTGATACAGCAGCGATGGGGATACGGAAAATATTTAAAATACAAAAAGATAAATATTTTCCGATGCCAGACTATCGCCTTGATCAATATAATATTGTGAATGCAACTGTTTATGGAAAAACAATTGATGAAAACTATACAAAGCTTTTATATGAACATCCGGAATTTGATCTACAGACGATTTACTTAATCGATCGGGTACAAAAACGATTACCTCTTGATACAAAAGAGACGAAATGCTTGAGAAGCTTAAATGTAATTGAGGGAAAGATGCCAAATATCTATCTTTCACCTTCAATTGCCCAGAGTATGGATGCTAAGGCCGAATATATTAGTAATAAAGGATTTGATGATCAATACTATAAAGATATGATTGTTGAATATCTTAAAACCTTTAAACGTGCACAAAAAAAAGACATGACTAAACTGCTATGGGATAAATTGCCGGATGTTTTGGATGATAATCAGAAAAGGTATAAGGTTGCTAACTTATTGAAAGCCCTACAGGAATCAGCTATTATTGAAAGAGATAGCCCGAATAGAAGGACCGGATATTGGGTTCTTGTGCATAAATAATATTATCAGCGAAAAATTATATAATCAAATAAAGAATCAAGTAAATCAAGTAAAGAATCAAGTAAATTATTTGATTTACTTGATTCGTATAAGTAGCTGACAATACGTTGCTCAATTTGTTTAAAAGAAGATAAAATGGCTTTTTTATGCGGTTTTCAAAGTATATTATGATTGAGTAAGCAATGATTTTTCAATTTAAAATTATCATATATTAACGACTAAGATTAAGTAATTGACGTAAAGAATCACGTCAATTACTTGATTTTACGTGATTGACTTAATCCAAAGCATCACAGTTTATAAAGTAGTAACTGTGTACCAGAGAGACAAAACCTTGAATAGCAACTAAAACCTTTTAAGAGGGACGAAGAAGATGAACTTTAATATTATCAAAAATTGGGAAAAACTATATAAAATATTTTTATTTATTTCAGTACTCATAATTACAATTTTGGCTTGGTATTGGTATTTAAGCCAAAATGATAAGACTGATACTTTTATTGTCAGCCTTTTATATGCGTTATACCTTTTTGGTGTAGGTATATATGTAAATTACATGAAAAATAAAATTGATGAAAAGTATTATGAACGCAAAGATTATTATTTAATTCTAGGAAGTTTAGAAGCCATGTTTAAGACCATGAAGTTGGTAAATTATACAGATGAAGAGGTGTTTGTTGCTGTAATATGGTTTCAAACTTTTACCAGCAGAACTGATGTTACGAAAGATAAACAGGCATTTATTCCAGAAAAAGGCTACAACTTTAATTTAAAAGAGTTAGTTGTAGAAGATGAATTTTTAGAAAAGAGAAACATAATATTAGAAAATATCAATACTAAAATCAAAGATTATATTGATCAAAATTCAATTATTAAAAAAGGATATTATCCTAACATATGTAAACTTCAATTTGAAGTTGGTGGTTGGTGTTGTGAATATTTCGAACTAGATAAAGAGGAATTAGAAAGAATGGAATCCTTTATTTACGACCTCTTTTCTCAATTGCAAAATAAAATGGATGAGTTGGAATATTTGATGAAAAAAATTGTAAAATTTTATAATTCATACGAAAAAAAAGTAAAATCGAACATAAAGTCAATCGAAGGGATCTATGGAAGCAGATTAGAGTATGAATCTTTAAAGGAAAATCAATTTACAAATGAAACAAGTCAGTTGAGTAATGCAATTGAAAGAATTGAGAATGATATTTGTATTAATAAAGAAATAGCAAATGATAACAGAGAATTAAAAAAAGAGTGCCATAGGTTGAATGAAACAATAATGTCACTTGAAAAAAATTTAACAAGTCAAATTGAGAGTGTAAAAGATGAATTGCTTGAGAAACTTTAAAACAAAGAAGTTTAAGAGAGTGTCCTTTGGCGACTTATAGGCCGAACTGTAATTATTTGCTCACCTTTGTCCTGGCTTGCCAGCTAGAGTGAACGGCTACCATAATGTTTGCATTTTTTTGGTAGACTCCGCTGGCGGTGCACCCCAAATCATTAGTTTATGTGTCTTGGGGTTTAATAATTTCACCTTGCAAAATTATGCCGTAATTGATTGGGCAACCGAGTAAATCAAGATCCAGATAAATATGGTATTTGTCGATTAAATTCAAAAAAGAATCAACCAGGATTTTCTTATCATCGTTTTGTGAAAGTCGTCTAATGACAACGAATAGATAAGCAAAAAAAGAATTAATTTTTAAATCGGGATAATTTTTAAGCGTAGCGATTCCCAACTTTGGTGGGGGATTGTAGATCGAGTTATAGAGTCGGGCACCATGGGCACATTTATTCCGGAGATTTGATAAACACTGCAAATGATTAGATAAAATATTATCCCGTGTTGATAAGGATGTAGCAATAGACATTTTGTCATTGAAATACATCGCATGATAGAATTTTGACAGGTTGGAAAAGGACATGATTTCGACACATACCCATAAAGGCATTTTGTTTTCATATTTTTTACGGTGATGTTTAATGATTAAAGAATCTTTATTATAATTTTCTTCACGGTGGAGGCTTTCGATAATTTTTCTATGCCCTTCTTTATTGTAAAAATTACTATCATTATAATGTCCATCATGGGGTGGTGTTTGGCATTTGATATGTGAAAAGCCATATGCAATGCGGGTACGACAGAGGATTTCGATTTTTTCAAGATAAGGTTTTAAGAGGTTACGCAATTCAGTGTCAAACAAATACAGGTTGTAGATTTTTTCAAAGCTGGTGCCGGTTTGATAGTGGCTTTTCTGGGGCTAATTTCTGAATTGAAGGGCGTATCCAGACAGGCGATAATAGTTTGTTTCGCTTAGAATGGATAAGGCTGTTTCATGATCTGAAATTTCAACGCCGTTTTTCTTTAACTGTTCAATTTAATTTTCATAACTTATGGGTGGTTTTAATCCCATTATAATTTCCTCCAAATAAAAAAGATCAGCATAAACGCCGACCTTGGTTCCCGATAGGACGTAAAACGTCTCAGGCAACTCTGTTATTAATAGCTCAACTTTCCCAGC
>LGOV01000058.1_pt3 | contig 10451 bp, 8 predicted proteins | sample 469881 | NCBI WGS metagenome assembly LGOV01 (sample SAMN03857199, study PRJNA290197) | marine sediment metagenome | biome: marine cold seep biome; feature: cold seep; material: marine sediment; isolation source: sample #5579, elevator 3A push core 41 containing 12 cm of sediment... ...
ACTCCTGCTACAACTCTAGTTGTACAAATCGAACCAGGACCAATTCCTACTTTAACAGCGTCGGCACCAGCCTTGATCAATTCTACCGTAGCCTCAGCAGTTGCAATATTACCAGCAACGACTTGTAATTCAGGATATTTATCTTTGATTTTTTTAACAGAATTTATAATGTTGACAGAATGACCATGAGCAGAATCTAAAACTATTAAATCAACACCTGATTTTATTAAAGCTTCAACGCGACCATCCATATCTTTACCTATCCCGACCGCTGCTCCAACTAAAAGTCTACTTTTATCATCTGTAGCTCTATTCGGATATATCGTTATTTTCTCAATATCCTTAATCGTAATCAAACCTTTTAATTTACCTTTATCGTCAACAAGAGGTAATTTTTCAATCTTTCTTGATTTCAAAATCATTTCTGCTTCTTTTAAAGAAGTCCCCTCTTTACCGACAACTAAATTTTCTTTTGTCATCGCTTCGCCAATAGGTTTATTGTAATCACTTTCAAATCTCACATCTCGATTAGTTAAGATTCCTTTCAAAATCATATTCTCATCGACAATCGGAACACCTGAAATTCTATATCTACCCATTAATTCCAGTGCATCCTTAATCTTGTCATCTGGAGACAAAAAAAACGGATCCACTATAACGCCATGCTCACTTCTTTTAACTTTGTCTACTTCAAGAGCTTGTTTTTTAACAGACATATTTTTGTGAATAACGCCTATTCCACCCTCTCTTGCAATAGCTATAGCTAATCGAGCTTCTGTTACTGTATCCATTCCTGCACTCATAATTGGTATATTGATTTGTATTTTATTTGTTACTCTAGTTTTAAGATTTACATGACTTGGTAATACTTCTGAACGCTGAGGTATCAATAACACGTCATCGTAAGTTAAACCCTCTTTAATTAATTTTCCTTCCATATTTTCCCTCCTAAAATAAAAAACTGCATACTTCCACATGCGTGAAATTAATATGCAGTAATAAAAACTGATTAATCCCACTCATAGTAGGGTAATTTGCGGCCACCCCGTAGAAACTTTCGATCCATATTATCGAAGATATATGAGCTATAATTGCATATAAAACTATCAAATTTCTCTTCAATTGTCAACAGATTTCACATATTAATTTTTTTTTCTTCATTTGATAGACTAATAGATTTTTTTAAAATAGAATGAGAATAGTTGAAATGTTATTGGAGGTTTGTCATGATTCACACTTATAGACATATTTTAGATTTCTTGAAAGAAAAAAAATACAAATACTTACTAGGTATTATTGTACTGATCATTGTAGATGCTCTACAACTAATTACACCACAAATTTTAAAAGCATTTACTAATGCAATTATAGGTTCAACTTTAAATGCTGAAAACCTATGGATATATCCTACAATGATATTATTAGTAGCTATCGGAATAGCTGCATCGAGATATCTATGGCGTATCCTTATTATAACAAGTTCTAGAGAGCTAGAATTCTGGCTTAGAAATAAACTTTTCAAACATATTGAATCACTTGACCAAAGTTTTTTCAATAAAAATAAAACTGGAGATTTGATGGCTCATGCAACAAATGATTTAAGTGCCGTCAAGATGGCATTTGGTCCTGGCATTGTAATGGTAGTAGATGCTATTTTTTTATCGATTATGACAATCATAATCATGGCGACAAATCTCAATCTTAAGCTTACTCTTTTAGCTTTGCTCCCTATGCCGGTTATTGCTATAACAGTAGGATTTTTTGGCAAGATCATTCAACAAAGATTTAAATCTGTACAAGAATCTTTTTCAAATTTATCAGAAAAAGTACAAGAATCTTTTTCTGGAATTAGAGTTATTAAATCATTCTCTCAAGAGAAATATGATTTGGATGATTTTAATACTTACAATATGGCAAATTTGAAATCAAATATGAAACTCGTTAAACTATTCGGTGCAATGCATCCGCTAATAACTTTAATTTCAACAATCAGTTTGTTGATAATACTAACCTATGGTTCTAAATTGGTCATTAATCAAACAATGACCCTTGGTGATTTTGTTGCATTCATCTCATACATAGAAATATTGACATGGCCCATGATGGCTATAGGTTTTGTAGTAAATGTCCTCCAAAGAGGAATGGCATCTATGAAACGGATAAATGTACTTCTTGATTCAAAATCAGATATTATAGATTCTGATGATGAAAATATTGAAAACATTGATATTGAATTTAGAAATTTAACCTTTAAATATCCTGATACAAATATAGATGTTTTAAATAATATCAATCTTACCATTCCTACAGGTTCTTCTCTAGGAATCCTTGGTCGCACCGGAAGCGGTAAGACAACAATAATAAATTTATTGACTCGGCTTTATCAAGTAGAAAAAAATATGATATTTATAGGAAATAAAGATTTCTTGTCCTACTCTACAAAAGATATAAGGAATCTATTCGGTGTTGTTCCTCAAGATAATTTTTTGTTTTCAACTTCAATAGAAAGCAACATCGCTTTTTCCAACGATACTATAGATGATAAAGATAAAATTCAATACACTGCAAATATAAGCCAGATAGATACTGAAATACAAAGTTTTCCCGATGGCTTCGAAACCATTCTCGGTGAAAGAGGTATCAACTTGTCGGGAGGACAAAAGCAAAGAGTATCTATAGCAAGGGCTCTTTATAAACAACCTAAGATATTGGTGCTAGACGACTCTTTGTCAGCTGTAGATACAGATACTGAGGAGCGAATACTAAAACACCTTAAAACTGAATTATCTTCAAGAACAGCTATTGTAATATCGCATAGAATTTCAACTCTTAAAAATCTAGATGCTATTGCAGTTCTCGATGAAGGAAAAATTATAGAATATGGTTCTCATGAAGACCTTATTAAAAACGATGGTCTTTACTATGATATTTACAAAAAACAACTTATTGAAGAAGCTTTGCAGGAGGAAGAATAAAATGAGACATACTAATGTTTATGAAGAAAAGCAAATTGATAAATCCTTCGATATAGTTTTACTCAAGAGGCTTTATAAGTACACAAAAAAATTCATTCCTTTAATACTTCTCAGCACAATGTTTATTCTTTCAATAACGGCAATAGATTTACTTAGACCTTATATTATCAAGGTCGTTATAGATGATCATATTGCACCTAAAACCATATATTTAGAAGAAGATGGAAATGGAAGTTTTCAATACAACGGTATATCTTATAGTCTAGGCGATGATGAATCTTCAATTCAGGTCATTGACAAGAACTTGATTATTAATGAAAATAAAAATCCTCTTACCGACGAAGAATATCAAAACCTTAGAAAGCTTAATATCGATAAGGTTTACCATTTGACATTTTTATTCTTTTTTATTTTACTAGTAGGTTTCATATTCAACTACATTCAGATTTATTTACTAAGTTACATCGGTCAAAAGATTGTGCACGACCTAAGATCGGATCTATTTGAACATTTAGAAAAAATGTCCCTTAGTTTTTACGAGAAAAATCCAATCGGCCGTTTAGTAACAAGAGTTACAAACGATATGAACAACATAAGCGAAATGTATACAAATGTCGTTGTAACATTTTTTAAAGATTTCTTGATTATTATCGGCTCTATTGTTATCATGCTGTCGCTAAATGCCAAACTGACACTAATTGCATTATCTACAGTGCCGCTCGTAATTTTATCATCAGTTGTTTTTAGAATAAAGGCTCGAAATATTTATAGAATAGTAAGAGTTAAATTAGCAAAGATAAATTCTACACTTAGCGAAAACATTTCTGGAATAAAAATTATTCAACTTTTCAATCAAGAAAATAGAAAATATAATGAATTTAAGAATATAAACAACGAACATCTTGATGCTGCAAAAAAAGAAGTTAAAATTTACGCGGTTTTCAGACCGTCTATACGTTCTATCTATTCAATTTCTTTAGCACTACTTCTTTTTTACGGTGGAAAAGGCATTCTAGGTGGTGTATTGGAATTCGGAGTTTTAATAGCCTTTACAACATATATCAATCAATTTTTCAGACCTATTTTCGATTTAACTGAGAAATTCAATATTCTTCAAGCTGCAATGGCATCACTCGAAAGAATATTTCTTCTTATGGATGAAGAAGAAGATATACCTAATGTTATCAATTCAAAATCTATCGATACTATTAATGGAACTATTGAATTCAAAAATGTTTGGTTTGAATATAAAGAAGGGGACGCCGTTCTTAGAGATGTATCATTTAAAGCAAATCCCGGTGAAACTATCGCTTTTGTAGGAGCAACCGGATCTGGAAAAACCACTATCATGAATTTACTTACTCGCATGTATGATATTCAAAAGGGTGAAATTCTAGTAGATGGGGTTAATATTAAAGAATACGACAAATACCAACTAAGAAATAAAATCAGCACAGTTCTACAAGATGTTTTTTTATTCTCTGGAAATATCAAGAAAAACATCAGCCTGCATAGTCCCATTTCTTTAGAAGAAATCAAAACTGTTGCTGAATTTGTAAACGCATCGAAATTTATCGAAAAACTCGATGAGCAATATGATTCAGAAGTAACAGAAAGGGGTTCAACGTTGTCTCAGGGTCAAAGACAATTACTCTCTTTTGCAAGGGCTCTAGCATTTAAACCTGATGTTCTGATTCTAGATGAGGCAACCTCAAGTATAGATACAGAAACTGAGGCTCTTATACAAGATGCCATCAAAAAGATCATTCAGGACAGAACTACCTTTGTCGTTGCCCACCGTTTGAGCACTATAAAAAATGCTGATAAAATAATCGTTCTTCATAAGGGTAAAATCAGAGAGACCGGCAACCATAATGAACTTCTTAAACAGAGAGGAATATACTACAATTTATATCAACTACAATATCAATAATTAGAAAAATGATAGATTGCTTTGAAAAAGCAAACTATCATTTTTTTTTCGAGATTTCGTTATTTATTGATATTATATCGAATTTACGATATTTATTGTTTACTTACATCATACCAGGCATTCCGCCACCCATTGGAGGCATTGCCGGTTCTTCTTCTTTAATATCCGCTACAGCTGCTTCTGTAGTTAAGAACATCGCTGAAATTGAAGCTGCATTCTGAAGTGCACTTCTTGTCACCTTAGTAGGATCTACAATACCCACTTTTATCATATCTACATATTCACCAGTCATGGCATTAAATCCTATACCATACTCAGATTTTTTAACAGCATTTACTACAACAGAACCTTCAAGGCCTGCATTCTCTGCAATTTGTCTTACTGGTTCTTCTAAAGCACGTTTGATGATTACTGCACCAGTTTTTTCATCCCCAGTCAATGTTTCAATAACTTTGTCGACATCGTGAATTGCTGCAATCAATGCAGTTCCTCCACCTGGTACAATACCTTCTTCAACAGCAGCTCTTGTTGCATTTAAAGCATCTTCTATTCTGAGTTTTTTATCTTTCATTTCAACTTCTGTCGCTGCACCTACTTGAATAACAGCTACACCACCCGCTAATTTAGCAAGTCTTTCTTGTAATTTCTCTCTATCAAACTCAGATGAAGTTTCTTCAATTTGTCTTCTAATTAATGAAATTCTATCATTTATTACACTTGAATCTCCAGCACCATCAATAATTGTAGTATTTTCCTTATCTATTTTGATTGATTTTGCTTGACCAAGCATCTCAAGAGTTGCTTCTTTTAAATCATATCCAAGTTCATCAGTAATAACAGTTCCACCAGTTACTATAGCAATATCTTCAAGCATCGCTTTTCTTCTATCACCAAACCCTGGAGCTTTAACTGCCACCGCTTCAAATGCGCCTCTTAATTTATTTATCACAATTGTCGCTAAAGCGTCACCTTCAACATCTTCAGCAATAATCAATAACTTTCTTCCTTTTTCTAGAATCTTCTCTAAAATCGGTAAAAGTTCCTGGAAACTAGTAATTTTTTTATCAGTAATCAAAATGTATGGGCTTTCATAAGAAACTTCCATTTTTTCTGTATCAGTCACCATATATGGAGAAATATATCCTCTATCGAACTGCATTCCTTCTACAACTTCAAGATCTGTGATCATAGCCTTTGATTCTTCTACAGTAATAACACCATCTTGCCCTACTTTTTCCATCGCTTCAGAAATCAATTTACCAATTGCATAGTCGGATGCTGAAACAGATGCAACATCTGCAATTTCTTCCTTGTTGTCGATTACTGTCGATTTGTCCTTTATAGATTCTACAGCAGCAATTACAGCTTTTTCAATTCCTACTTTAATTTGCATCGGATTAGCTCCAGCCGCAACATTTTTAATTCCTTCTCTAATGATTGCTTGAGCTAGTACGGTTGCAGTTGTTGTACCATCTCCTGCTACATCATTAGTCTTAGTAGCTACTTCTTTAACAAGTTGAGCACCCATATTCTCAAACGCATCTTCTAATTCAATTTCTCTTGCAATAGTTACTCCATCATTTGTAATTAGTGGAGAACCGAATTTCTTTTGCAAAATAACATTTCTACCTTTAGGCCCTAATGTAACTTTAACAGTATCGGCAAGTGCATTAACACCGGCCTCAAGTTTACGTCTTGAATCTTCGCCAAATTTGATGTCTTTAGCCATTGTTCTACCCCCTATTTAATAACTGCCAATAAAGATTCCTCTTCAATAATAGTATATTCTTCACCGTCTAATTTTATTTCAGTACCTGCAAATTTTGAAAAAACTACTCTATCGCCAACCTTGACTTCCATATCATCACTTGCAACCGCAAGTACTGTCGCTATCTGAGGCTTTTCTTTTGCGTGACCAGGTAATACAATACCGCTTTTGGTCTTTTCTTCAACTTCTACAGTTTTAATCACGACACGTTTTCCAAGTGGTTTTATATTCATATGAGCACCTCCTTTTTTTATTTCTATTGATATTTTAGTACAAAGGAAATCATATTTCAAGAGTTTTTAGCACTCTTTTAATTAGAGTGCTAAAAATTAAGTCTCATTGAATTGATAATTACTATAATCGCTACTCCGACATCAGCGAATACCGCCATTCCCATAGAAGCATATCCCAAAGTTCCTAGAACCATAACAGCTACTTTTATTCCCAATACAAGTACAATATTTTGTAAAACCATGCTTTTGACACGTTTTGATAAAATCATTAAATCTTCTATTTTACCAATGTCATCATCTAATATCACGATTTTTGATTGCTCTATAGCGATATCACTACCACCATGGCCCATTGAAATGCCAATATCAGATAGAGCTAATACGGGACCATCGTTTATTCCATCTCCAACAAAACACACTTTCCCATCAGAAGATAATTTTTCCACATAATTTAATTTCTCTTCAGGTAATGCTTCTGCTTTGAATTCTTCAATTCCCAATCTTTTTGCAACCTCTTCTACTTGATATTTCAAATCCCCAGATAGTATGTGTTTTTTATATTTTTTAATGCTGTTTATCATAGGATAAGCGCTCTCTTTGATCTTATCTCTCAAATATATCGATCCGATATATTTATCATCTACAGCAACATGGATTGCCGTATCTTTTTCGCTTGATTCCATTTCAAGAAATGAAGCATTTCCAACAATTATTTCTTTACCATTATATTTATAAGCGATTCCTTTACTAGGGTACTCCATATAATCCTTAATCAACTCCCGATCGACTTCCTCTTTATATGCGTTTTTGATTGCTTTCCCTATTGGATGAGTTGAATAATATTCCCCTATAGCTGCGTACATCAAAGTGTTTTCATCACCGGTGACTTTAAGGATTTCAAATTCACCTTTCGTTAAAGTCCCTGTTTTGTCAAAAACAAAATGATCTACTTGCCTGATTATATCCAAATATTTTGATCCTTTTATGATTATTCCTTTTTTAGATGCAACTCCTAAAGCAATATAATATACAAGAGGTATCGAGATTACCAAGGCACACGGACAAGATGCAACTAGAAATATTGCTCCTTTGTATATCCATTCGTCAAAACTTCGACCAGCTAGCAATACTGGTATTGCAACTATTAATATTGCGAGAGATACAACTATTGGTGTATAAATTTTTGCAAATTTCGTAATCATCTTTTCAGTTTCAGAGTGTTTGTTTGAGGCGTTGTCTACAAGTTTTATAATTTTTGAAAATGTGGAATTTTCATAGGTTTCAGTAACTTTCATTTTAAGTGGTTTGTTAAGATTAATATACCCGCCCAATATCGTTTCACCAATATTCCTGTAAACCGGAAGCGATTCACCAGTCAATGCAGATGGATCAAATTCATTTGCATCGCTTATAAGGACTCCATCAAACGGAACTCGCTCTCCAGATTTTATTAAAACATTATCTCCTCTTTTAATTTCATCAACATGTTTTGTTATCAATTTTTGATCAAAAGGATTAATATACGATACATGTTTAGCAGACTCCTCAACCGTTTTACTAATTGATTTTCTAGACTTTTCGAGAGCGTAACTTTCCAATACTTCTCCAATTTTGAAAAAGATAAAAACTCCTACTGCTTCAAAATATTCTCCAATGTAAACCGCTGCAAAAGTAGCAATAATCATAAGAAACTTCTCATCGAAAATATCTCCTTTTCTTATATTTGCAAATGCAGTATAAATTATGTCCCAACCTACTAAAACATATGCACTGAATAGAAGAAGGTGCTGACCTTTTGATACAAAAAAGGAAATTGCATATAAGATGATACCAAGTAAAATTACACCAAATTCCTTTTTATCGAATAATTTATGATCATGCTGTTCATATTCAATCATGGAATATACTTTTGTATGAGGTTCATACGATTTAACAATTTTCTTTACAATTTCCAAATACATTGATTTTTCAGTGATTTTAGCAAATTTTATTTCAATAGTTTTTGTAACAAAGTTTAACTCCGCTTCACTGATTCTCTTATCATCATTTAAATGTTTTTCTATCTTAGTTGCGCAATTTGCACAATTCAACCCTTCTACAATAAATTTCATAATACACCTCTATTCATGAATAATATGATCGAGTCCAAGCATTAATAATTTCTCTACATGATCATCATCGATAGAGTAAAAAATATAACGCCCTTCTCTTCTTTGTTTTACTATCCTTTTATCTTTTAAAAGTCGTAACTGGTGAGAAACAGCCGATTGCGATGTCTCAGTTTCATTCGCAATCTCACTGACTGCCTTTTCTCCTTTGTATAAACAAAATAATATTTTTACTCTTGTGGAATCAGCTAAAGCTTTAAAAAAATCACTTAACTTATCATAATTTTCCTGTGTATATTTCATTTTTCCTCCTATCATATGATTATCTGTTCATATATTCATATATTGTATCACACTATTCAAAAAATAAAAACTCTAGAGATTCATTAAAATCCCTAGAGTCTATATTTAGTGTTTTTTTACTAGTTAAACAAAAAACTTAAGAAGAAATACCGCCGCAACAATATATGTTGCAATTGAAATATCTTTTGCTTTACCAGATAAAAGTTTAATCAAAACATATGAAATAATACCAAATACAATACCTTCTGAGATACTGTAAGTTAAAGGCATGAATAACAATGTAATGAAAGCTGGAATAGATTCTGAATAATCTTCAAAATTAATATCCTTTATTGGAGACATCATAAACAAACCAACTAAGATCAACGCTGGAGCAGTTGCTGCACCAGGAATCATGATAAATAATGGAGAAATAAATAATGCAATAGCAAACATACCCGCTGTAACAACAGCAGTAAATCCACTACGTCCACCTTCTGATACACCTGCAGCTGATTCAACATAAGTTGTAACTGTAGATGTTCCGAAGATTGCTCCAAAAGTAGTTCCAACAGCATCGGCCATTAGAGCTTTCTTGACATTAGGAATTTTACCATCTTCATCCAACATGCCAGCTTTTGTAGATACACCAATTAATGTTCCAACTGTATCAAACATATCTACAAATAAGAATGTAAATAATACAACCATCATATCTAGTGTGAAAATTTGATCAAATTGAAACTTGAAAAAGATCGGTGCCATTGATGGAGGTGCCTGGAATACACTAGTAGGAAGACTGGTAATCCCCATTGGAATACCTACAATAGTTGTAAGAACAATTCCTATCAACAATGCGCCTCTCACTTTTTTAACTAACAATATACTAGTTAGTACTAAACCAACCAACGCAAGTAAAGCACCGCCAGACATAACATCACCAAGAGCTAATGGTACGCCTTGTCCCTGTACAACAACCCCAGCGTTTGATAATCCAATAAAAGCTATGAATAAACCAATACCAACTGAAATCGCTCTTTTAACACTTGTAGGAATACTATCGATTATTGCTTCTCTAATATTGAATAATGTTAACAAAATAAAAATAATACCTTCTAAGAAAACTGCTGTTAAAGCGAATTCCCAAGACTT
>LGOV01039424.1_pt1 | contig 10450 bp, 7 predicted proteins | sample 469881 | NCBI WGS metagenome assembly LGOV01 (sample SAMN03857199, study PRJNA290197) | marine sediment metagenome | biome: marine cold seep biome; feature: cold seep; material: marine sediment; isolation source: sample #5579, elevator 3A push core 41 containing 12 cm of sediment... ...
AAGTTACTGGATACAATATTGTTTCCATTAAGGAACACTGGATATCCCTTAAAGAGGATGACGAGGACAGGAGAGCCAGAAATTCCAAATATGGATATGTGAGAAGTGTAGTAGGTTTTCTTGAGAAACAGGGGCTATTCGTTAAATACAGCAGCGACAATATCAGGCCCACAAGGAAGCTTACTGATCTCATGGGTCATTATTTCCTGGACCAGAAGAGAAAGGAAACAATAGAGAGGCTTTTTAGCGAGAAAAGCATATTCACGGAGGATTAAAATGCCGAAACTAAGTAAATTCAGGGTTGTCAACCTTATATACAATGATACACGACACATATATGACGAAACCTTCGATTTCAACGAAGGAGATAATGCAATGATGCTTCTGGCAAACGGTGGGGGAAAAACCGTTTTGACTCAGATGATGCTTCAGCCTGTCATTCCCAAGACTGATTTGAAGACAAGAAAATTCTCCGACTATTTCAAGAACAATCACAGACCAACTGTTCTCATGTCGGAATGGAAGCTGGATTCCGAAGGGGGAACCCTCCTTACAGGACTGGTGGTGAAGAACAGGATAAGAAAGAAAAGAGGCGGTGAAGAGGACAGGGAGACTCTTGACATACATGCCTTTACAATTCAATACCATTATCACGAGACTTGGAACATTGACAACATTCCTGTCATTAATAGAGATGACAGCGGAAGAAAGACAATGAGAAGATATGATGACTTGATTCAGGACTTAAGCAAACATCAGAACAAGCATGGTGAGTTTGTTTCTCTCTTCAAGTGGTCGGATTCTTCGGAAGCCAAGAGACAATACAGGAAGAAGTTGGCGGAATACGGCATAGTGCAGCAGGAATGGACTGACAATATACTAAAGATAAATAAGGAAGAGGCAGGCCTCAAGTCCTTCTTCGAGGATGCAAAGTCAAGTCATGCCCTTCTCAGGAAGAAGATACTTCCCGTAATAGAAAACAAGCTTGAAAAGAACAATATGGATAATGTGGAGTTACAGACTCTTGTAAAAAATTATGCAAGTGAGCTTGTTAAGAATGACAAGATAATCAATGACGAGAAAACCTATATGGGATTTCTAAATGACAGCATTGAGTATGAGAACAGTGTGGAAAATCTGGACCGGATTAATGAAGACCTTGAAAATGCATATGGAGATATCGGCAGGATATACTGGGGACTTAAGAATCTTTCCNNAGAGTGTATATTGCTAAACGAGGAAGAAATAAGGAATATCGGATTCGAGAAAGAATGCTATAAATACTATTCAGACATAGATGGAATCAAGGAAATCGAAAAAGAATGCAAAGTTCTAATTGAAGAACTTGAAAAGTTTAAAAAGGAATGTGATGGTGCCGACTACGACATGAAATGTCAAAAGGCTGCAGAACTTCATGGCTTAATCAAGGAAGATAAATCAAAGATTGACAGAGAGCAGGCAAGGCTTAAGCAGAGAATGGCAGATGAGGATGAAGAGCAGTTTGAATTTATTGCAAGGATTCTTCAGGAAAAATACAATCAGCTGAAAAAGGAATCGGAAAAAATAAGCAGTAATCTGAAAATTGAAAAGGAAGGACTGATCATTCAGAAGAAGGAGAATTCCAAAGACATTGAAAGGCATGCTCTTGAAATTGACAGTATAAAATCAGAAGAAACTGAAAAGAACCTTCTCATAAGGCAGTTTGATGACAAGGTCAAGGAATTGAATGAAAGAAACAGGGACTTTAAGTGGAATAAAAATCCACTGACTGATGATTATGAACCTTCTTTATTAAGAAACTACAATGATGACCTTGATGGAAAGAAGAATGATCTTGTTGACAGAAATAGGTCCCTTGATTCGGAATCCGGCAATGCAGTGAAAAAAATCAAGTCCCTTGAAAAAGACAACAATGAAAAGGAAATCGAAAAGTCTTCCTTAACTCAACAGCTTAAGCAGGCTGAAACAAGACTCCATGATTATAATAAGGAGTATGCTAGCGTATTTGAAGAAGTCAGGGTTTACGGATTTGACGAGGAAAGATTTCATGACAATGAGTTTCTTGTCCAGGAGTTGAGTCTGATTGTCAGTGAAAAGGAGACTGAACTCAGTCATTTGACATTGGAGAAATCAATGGTCATGGAGGCAGGTGAAAGCCTAAAGGCTGGACGGCTGTATTCCCTTCCTGAAGAGTTTGTGGATTTCCTCGACAAGGAAAGCATAGGTTTTCAGTATGGATATAAGTGGCTCCTGGACTATGAAGGTCAAAAACTTCCCAGGTCCCTTCACGCAGAATATCTGAAAATATTGCCATATTCTCTTATAGTTGAGGAGAATGATCTTCTGAGATTCAGGGAGGCTTCGAAAAACTACAATATTGAAAGAGTAATCCCCATGGTAAGCTATCAATTCATATCCGGTATCATTGAAAATGATCATACAAATATAGAAAAGGACGGATTGCTTCTTCATACTTCCTTTGATGAAAAGCTGCTGGAAGCTGACTATGTAAAAAGCAAGGTAGACTCATATGAGGATCGTCTAATTAATATTGACACTAGCAGTGAAGTAATCAGAAACAGTCTTGAAACCATAAGAAATGTCATGTTCAGATATCAAGATTTCATATCCAGATATGATAGTGACTCTTTCGAGAAACTGACACATTCAGTCCAGGGACTTAAGGAGGTAATTGAAAGGCTGGAAAGTGAAACGAAAGCCAACAGTGAAGCCATTGAAAAAATCAATGATTCATTGAAGGAAATGGACTCGGAAATGAAAGAAATAGATCAAAAGCTCAAGACTCTTGAAAAAATTATCATACACTATCTGGACATTGAGAAGGAATATAAAAGTTATACAACCAACAGGGAAGAACGAAGCAGAGTAAGAAAAAAGCTCAAGGAAAATAAAAGCAAATTGGACGACCTCAAAAAGTCCCTTGAAAAGCTTGAAGAAAGAATCAATGGCCTGAACAGGAAACTTGCCGATGAAAAATCCGGAATTGAGAAGCTAGAAAACAAAACAACTGCCCTGGCTATATCGGAATCCGAGAAATGGAACAGTGAGACCCTGGAAAGGCACCAACTGTTCATGGAATCCATAGACCAGCTGGAAGGAAGATATGAAGAGCATGAGAAAAAGAGCGGTGACATAGAAGACATTAAAAAGCTCATAGGAACATATTCAGAATATATGAAGAAGAATGAAGTTGAACTGAAATCACTCGGGTTTGTTGAAGAGGACTATATAGACATATCATATGATTTGGAGCGCCTTGTGATACTTGATGCAGAAGTAAAGATACTGAGACAGAAGATTGCAGATCAGGACAAGAGCATATCATCCAAAGAGGGTATAATTCATGATAGACAGAAAAAATGCAATGAATTCAGGGAAGCCATACTTGAAAGGTACAGACGAGAAGAGATTTTTCCAAGGGAAAAGCTAATAGATGTGGATTTCAAGAAGAGAATAAGGGAAAAGAAAGCTGAAATCGATGAATTCAAGAAATCGGGAAAGGAATATCTGAACATAAAGATGAAGTCTGACAATTCAATGTTGAGGCTTAAGGATGTTGCAGGAGATAACTTAAAGGACCTTCAGTCAAATGAATACGGCATTGGAACCAGTGAAGCGGATATTGACAGACTATGCGGAGATATTGTGAAAAAGACCAATGGAATCAAGTCAAACAGAAGAGATATTGTGGATAAGATAAGGATTTTATATGACAGGCTATGTGGAGATTACAGCAGCAATGAGCTTTTAGGCAACATGTTTAGGAATCTGCTGAACGGGGACAATATCTATCGTTATGATTTCGTTAAGAGAGTTCTTTCTCAGACAAGGGAATCCATTGACAGGACCTTGAAGAAGTATGAAGCGGACCTTAAGACAATGAAAGACAAGGCAACTGCCCTCTACAAATTTGCATTGACCAGGGTGTCTGATGTATATGACGAGCTGGATGACATAGACAGACATTCATATATTGAGATTGACGAAAAGCGTCACAAGATGATGAATATCAAGCTTCCAAAGAAGGAAAATCTTGATACATCCCATGTCGAAAACCATTTGAAGGAAGTGATCAGAAGGACAAAGAGCAAAATTGAGAGTGATGATGTTTCAGACCTGGACAAATACCTGGACAGCCATTTGAAGCTTGAACAGATATTTGACCAGTATGTGCCTCTTAAGAACATCCGGATCAATATTTCCAAGATCGAGCAAAACAACATATCGAGAATATCCTGGGAGGATGTGAGCAAGACTTCGGGAGGAGAGGTCTTCGTTAGCGTATTCGTGCTATTCATTTCTCTCATGAGCTATACCAGAGGATTCCAGATTGGAAAGAAGCAGCAAGGAAAGGTTATAGTCATGGACAATCCATTTGGACCCGTATCGTCGGGTCACCTTCTTGAGCCTCTTTTCAAGATAGCTAAAACCTACAATACACAACTCATATGCTTCACCCATATAAACACCAGTGCAATAACCAACCAGTTTGAACTCATATATTCCCTCCGGGTAATAAGGGAAGCTGGAAGTTCAAGGGAGCATCTTGAAGCAAAGATAGCAAAGGACGAGAAGCAGGCAGTGGAGATGATCGAAAGCAGTCTCTTTGAGATTGGAGACGGAGACCAGCTGGGATTCATATAAAAAAATGACCTGATGGAGATTGTCTTCATTAGGGTTGAATAATCAACAATTTATTCTACATCATATTTGTTATTCTGCGTCATTTAGTGTATAATTGATGCAGAATACTTGGAGGAGGTGCAGAATGAGGTCTTTTAATTATAACGAGATTGAAGAATACATATATGATAAAGAAGTTGTAGATTTACTTACAGAAATTCATGAGTATAGAGGTAAACAAGAATTATTCATGGAATCCTATCCTGATGTACTTGAAGCAATGATTAAAGTAGCAAAAATTCAAAGTACCGGCGCATCTAATAGAATTGAAGGTATATATACAAGTGATAAAAGGTTAGATGAATTAGTAGGAAAAAAAACAGAACCTAAAAATAGAAATGAAGAAGAAATTGCCGGTTATAGAGAAGTGTTGAATACAATTCACGAAAATTATGATTATATCGTCCCTAGAGCAAATGTGATTCTACAGTTACACAGAGATTTGTATATGTTTAATTCCGGTTCAATAGGTGGTAATTATAAGAACTCAGATAACATCATTGAAGAAAAGAATGAATATGGAGAAAGAAAAGTTCGATTTCAGCCAGTACCTGCGTATCTTACAAAAAATACTATGGAAGTAATGTGTAATCAGTTTATAGAAGTTATAAACAAAAAAAGTGCAGATCCGTTATTGCTTATTCCGGTATTTATATTAGATTTCCTGTGCATTCATCCATTCAATGATGGTAATGGAAGAATGAGTAGACTATTAACTTTACTTTTACTATATCAAAACGAATATATTGTAGGTAAATACATTAGTATAGAAAGGCTAATAGAAAAATCTAAGGATAGGTACTACGAAACATTAAGATTAAGTTCAATTGGTTGGCATGAAAACCAAAATGATTATAAACAGTTTTTGAAGTACTATCTTGGAGTTGTGTTGGCTGCATATAGGGAGTTTTCTTCAAGAGTTGATACATTAAGAAACAAAGGATTTTCTAAACCAGAACGGATAAGACATGTATTTAATACTAAAGTTGGGAAAATCAGTAAGTCTGAAATCGGTAAATTATGCCCAGATATAAGCACAACAACTATTGAAAGGACGTTGGCTTCACTATTGAAAGAAGGATATATAATTAAAGTTGGTGGTGGAAGAAGTACTGCATATGTGAAGGTTGATAAATGATTCTAATAACCCTGCGAATTGAAATCTGTGCGTTCATTTTGTAAGTATAAATGCGATGAATAGTTTTTCATTGCATTTGTTTCGCTGGGGGATAATAGTTGATTGTAGATTTATAGGTCTATGATGATCAGGAGGAAGAAAAATGAGTAAAAAGTCGTTTTTAAATAATAACGTATCTTCTACAAATAAAAGCACTCTAAGCCAAGGTAATTATCATCATCAATCTTTAACTTTTACATATTTCTGTTTGCTGCTATTAGGTTTATCAGGTATTGTCATCTCAATTAGTCCTTGTTCAATGGCGGGTAATAGATAATTTTTTCTAAAAGTAGGTCGGTGCTTGATTCCGACAAGAGTCATCAGCTCATTATTACTCATGGGCATATCACCTATGACAGCCATCAATTTCTTGACTTGTTCGGTTACTTGTACGCCGACTTGTTCGGTTTGGTCTAGACTTCTCAAAGAATCATATATACCTTGAAGAAGAAACTCAATAAACATTTTTGAATCTGCTGCTTTGTCGCACTCGCCTAATACCTTATAGTATTCGTCCTGCCTTTCCTTTATAAGTGACTCAACAGGCAGCCATCCAAATATTGTTTTCCATTTATAAAGTATCAGTGTCTGCCACATTCTCCCTATCCTGCCATTGCCGTCAGTGAAAGGATGGATAAATTCAAATTCATAATGAAAAACACAACTCTTTACTAGCGGATGAATCTCTGAAATTTTGCTCCATTGTATTAATTGTTTTATCTGCTGCCTTACCAAATGTGCGGGAGGTGCCATATGAACCAACTGTTCTCCTGCAAAAATTCCTACACCACCGCTCCTGAATTTACCTGATTCTTTTGTAAGATCATTCATCAAGAGGCTATGGGCTGTAAGTAATGAATTGATACTATATGGTTCTAACTCAAGCAGTTTTTCATAAGCTTCATAAGCATTCTGGACTTCCCTTATATCTTGTCCCGGACCTAGAATTCTCTTGCCATTTATAATTGCTGTAACTTGTTCCAATGATAAGGTATTATTTTCAATTGCCAGGGACGCTTGGATAGTTTTAATCCTGTTATTTCTTCTAAGTTTTGGGTTGATTCCATCTACTTCTCTTAAAGTGATTTTAGTAACCAATTCCATAATATTAGCAACTAGGGTTACTGTCTTTTCACTGATTGTGAAAGGTGGTTTGTAATCCATTGGACACCTCCAAAATATACTTGTTTTAATTATACCGTACAAGTCGGTAATGTGAAACCAAATTTCTCAGGAGGTTTGAGTTTTTATTTACACAAGAGGTTTACTGTGATAAACTTTACGTAAATGGTTTATCGCGACAAACCTTGAGGAGGTATTTATGGAAAATTACAATATTTTTGATGCAGAATATAAATTTATGGAAATTATTTGGGAGCTGGAGCCTGTTAATTCTACAGAACTAAGCAAGGAATGTTTGAAAAGACTGGGTTGGAAGAAGTCCACGACCTATACAATGATTAGAAAGATGTCAGAGAAAGCACTATTAAAAAACGAAAATGCTATAGTTAGCTCACTAATCAATAAAGAGCAGGTACAAAAATATGAAAGTGAAGCTCTGATGGAAAAATCTTTTGATAATTCTCTTCCTGCATTTTTAGCGACATTTCTAAAAGACAAGAAGCTATCTATAAAAGAAGCTGAAGAAATCCAGAAAATGATAGAGGAGGCAAGCAAATGAGTAACCTGTTTCTATCAATTCTAAATATGAGCATAACGGCAACCTTTGTTGCTGTGGTAGTAATGATTGTGAGACTCTTGCTAAAAAAGGCACCAAAGATATTTTCATATGTTTTATGGAGTATTGTACTTTTTCGTCTTTTATGTCCATTTACAATTGAAAGCTCTATAAGTATGATTCCTGTAAATACGGATACAATATCCAGTGAAATTGTTTATTCACAAAACCCTGAAATACAATCGAATATAGAAATAATAGACAATTTTGCAAATGATTCCATTGAAAATAGTATTCCACCAGTTAATCCTACAGATAGTGTCAATCCAATGGGAGTACTGGTTTACATAGCGTCACTAGTTTGGATAATTGGAATAGTAATATTAGTAGGATATGGAATGGTTACTTATTTTAAATTGAAATACAAACTTTCAACTGCCACCTTGGTAGATAACAATATTTATGAGACAGATAGAATTCAAACGCCCTTTGTATTGGGACTTTTTAAGCCGAGGATTTTTATTCCAACAAGCCTTTCGGAATATGAAAGTGACTATATTATTAAGCACGAAGAGATTCATGTAAAAAGATATGACCATTTGGTCAAGCTAGTGGGATTTGCAGCACTTGCCATACATTGGTTCAATCCTATCATATGGTTGTCCTTTTATCTAATGGTAAAGGATATGGAAATGTCCTGCGACGAAAGTGTTATGAAGGTATCAAAAGCTGATATACGTAGGAATTACTCGGAGACATTGCTGAGTATTTCCTCTAGACAGAGTGGAATGTTTATTCCACTTGCATTTGGTGAAAGTAATGTGAAATCGCGTATAAGAAATATACTTAATTATAAAAGACCCAGATTCTGGATAATTATCATGGCTGTATTGATACTGACCATATCGGCAGCAGTGCTAATATCAAATCCAAGGGATGATGAACCTGATCTTTCAATGCTCAACATCAATGTGTTTCTTAAATCAATAGGAACAGGCGACGGCCTTGTTGCAGAGACAGAAGACAATGGAAGGTTGTTTTTAAGTCCCGAAGGTGAGCTGCTGGAAATTTTCAATCAAAATGAATGGAAAGAAAAAAAGGTGGATTCACCGTATGAAAGATCATTTATATTAAGACTCTATTTAGACGGCGGGTATTTTGTCAGTTTCTATTCCGATGAAAAATATGCCATGGTATATTTCAGAGACGGCAAGGAAAAGTATAGATACTATGAGATACCTGATGGAACATATGAAAAGCTGGAGGGGTATATATTGGAGAAGGGACAGCCTTGGGGAGATGTAATTCCCAATGTTTCCAAAGACGAAAGGACCGATGATGCAGAAGGTATGGAAATTGGTGTATTCCAGGTGAAAGCCATGGTGGATAAAAATCTGGAAATAATAATGTCCTCTCCTATGGAATCATCCAATCCACAGGACTATATGGATGCGCATGATGATGAATATCAAAATATTGTGAAACTTGGTGATGAAGCACTTGATTATATGCTCTATGAATTCCGGGCAGGAGATCAGGAAGGTCTGCGGGAACATATAATGATGAAACTGTCAAAGGAGATATTGGGAGTTAGAAACAATGTGAATGATGATACCCTGTCACCAAGGGAATGGTATGAAGCCTTGTCTATAAGAATGGATAAGGAACTTCCAGATTATTCCTATGATGGATTGGATATTATAGAAGGAATGGTATATTTTACAGAAGTGGAAAGGTCATCTCAACCAAATAGAGGATTTACCGTTGTGGCACCAAAGATATTCGCAAGCTATGAGGAAGAAGAATATCTCAAGGTTTTTACAACTACATACAGCGTAACATACAAACTTTATGACAATATACTGGAAGTGGTAAGTGGAGGTGTCATTCCTGCGGCCATTACATATAAGAAAGAAAAGTCAAAAGGATTTGTCTTAGTTGACTATGAACAGGTAATGGATGGATCTGACTTTGCAGCCTCCATAGGTGAATATTGTAAAATGCCTGTATCTGGCCAAGAAATCAAAGGATTGGCAGAGGAAATACTTAAACATTATGGAAATTATGATGATCTTTTTGATCTTCAGAGAGAAAACCTATTGAAGCATCTGAAGAAGAATGGAATAAAGGATGCAACTCTTTATAATTACAAGGGAGAGATTGAATTTTCCATAAAGAATTATTAGATAAACTTGAAGCAGTAGATGAAATTGTGGATTGCACATTATTATGTTATAATAATATACAAAGGAGGTGCTTGTATGCCGAAGATTAAACCAATTACTGAACTTAGAAATACTACTGAGATTTCTGAAATTTGTCATTCAGAATTAGAACCTGTTTTTATCACTAAAAATGGCTATGCTGATATGGTTGTAATGAGTATGGAAACATATGAACAACTTATTGACATTAATAAAATCGATACAGCAATACTTGAATCAGAGAATGATAACAAGGAATTGATAGATGCAAAAGAAGCATTAAGTTCTCTTAGGAGGAAGCATTTTGGATAAATATCATGTGATGTTAAAGCCAAAAGCTTTAGAAGATATTGATTCTATATATGAGTATGTTGCATTAGAACTACAGAATGTTGATGCTGCATCAAAGTTAGTCGAGAAATTGGAAACTGCAGTAATCTCCTTAGAGCTACTTCCTTATCGTGGTACTGAACGTAAAATTGGTATGTTTGCAAATAAGGGATATAGACAAATTTTTCTAAAAAATTTTACTATCATTTATAGAGTTGATACAAAGAAAAAACAAGTTATTATTGTTCATGTTGTATACTCGAAAAGAGATCTTTAAGCACAAGGGAGGATTCCTTTGTGCTCTTTGAATCTATACGGATTTACTATCAACAGCCTTCATCCTAAGTAATAATTTGA
>LGOV01032842.1_pt2 | contig 10437 bp, 13 predicted proteins | sample 469881 | NCBI WGS metagenome assembly LGOV01 (sample SAMN03857199, study PRJNA290197) | marine sediment metagenome | biome: marine cold seep biome; feature: cold seep; material: marine sediment; isolation source: sample #5579, elevator 3A push core 41 containing 12 cm of sediment... ...
CTAAGAAGTGAAGCAGAGTTACAAGAGTGAAATTTCGGCATAGGCAAACCATGCTTTTTTATCAACTCTTTTACTTTTGCTTTTGCTCTACAGAAATTTTCATTTTGCCAATACTGTTCACTACTTAATTCATCAGCACTTCTAAAGTGTGTAAAAATTCCTTTTAAATTCAGATCATTTTTTAAAATTATCTCGAAAGCTTCTTGTATCTCATTCTCTCTTATGCCATTTCTATGCATTCCAGAATCTATGTTTACATGTATAGAACTTTTTTTAGGGAACTCTTTTAATCCTTCAAGTGAATGAACAGCATAAGAGATACTCACATCTTGAAGTTCATAAGGAGGATGATCTGCCAAAATTAAAACATCTTCAAACAAAAAATTTATTTTTTTTGCCTCTTCTNNTTCTAGTGTCTTAACTGCTGCTTTTTTTATACCAAATCCGCAAGCTAATTTTGCCATTATTTCTAAGTCATGTCCATAAGCGTTATCTTTAAGAACAACCATAAGTCTATCTTTACCACCAGCTTTGTTGGATAAATACTCTATATTATGTCTGTAGTTGTCTTTAGATATCTCTATATATGCCACTAATCTACCTTAATATCAAACTCTTTCACTAAAAAGCCTCTTAGCTTTCTAGCTTGATAATCTAACTTAAAAAAATGCTCATGAATAATTTTCGCATCTAATGTTGGATTATTCCCAAAATCNNAAATCATACTCTATATTGTTGCTTTTTTTTGGGATGTTGTTATCCAAATAGTCTAAAAAATCTGTTCTTATATCTATGAGTTTTGACAACTCCTCTGCTACCATATTTTTTTCTAACACACTACTCTCCTATTTTTCTGAAATTATTGAAAAACTGTCATCTTTTAACTCTATAAAAAGTTCTTTGTTGCCCTTAAACTTATAACTTTTACTCTTATAAATTTCATAAAATGCTACCTTAAAAAGTCTTTTACCACTCTCATTTGGATATGGTGATATATTTATATTTTTAAAAATTATCTTTTTTTCCTGTTTTCTTGAAAATATCGTCTTTTTCATACGAGTAAAATTTTTCTTTTTAAGCCCATCATATCTTTTAAAACCATCATCATAAAAACTCAAATAAGTATCTACATCACTTTTACGCCAAGCACTCTTCCATCTGAAAAGTTCAGCTAAGATTGTACTTATCTCTGAACGTTCGACTTTCTTCATGCCATTTTCGCTAACTAAAATAATGCTATTTTTATGTTTTAGATTTTTATCAAGTAGCTCTATTGTGTCGTTATCAAGAACAATACAGCCTTTACTCATAGGATCTCTATCGCTTCCATCTAAAGGTGAGCCATGTATCCATATACCATGTCCATTTTTACCTTGAACTTTGTCATAAGTGTTTGGATAAGATAAAACAAATGCTAAAGGTCCATAAAACTGGTCTTGTGGAGTGAATCTTTTTCTTAAGTTATACACACCTAAAGGTGTTTTTAAATCACCCTCTTTGAACTTATCTCCATCTGCACCAACTATGACATCTTCATATTTAGCTAAAAGCTCAAGCTTATTACTATTGCTTTGATATATAGTTAGCTCTTTAGCTTTTTTGTTTGCTATCAATAATGAATCTAAATTTTCATAATAACCATATCTCACGTCAGAGTCTTTTAGGAACTCGTCCCAATAACTCTTAGTTTGCAATTGCTCTTTTATATACGTTTCAACTGCACCTATTCCATTTTGTCTATATATATCTATAACTGTATTTGCATAAACACTAATAGACATCAATATTAATATCAATAATTTCTTCATTTAACTCTCTTCTTTACATGTAAAGATTTATTATATTCAAAATTCTCTTAGAAGTTTATTTGATATAAAATCTTTACTTTCGTTTCAAGCTTTATAGGGTACCATTATACAAAATCTATAAAGTGAGAGGTACGCTTGTGTCACTCGAATTAATTCTTGCTTCTTCTATTATATTTGTGTTGGTTGTTACTATTCCAACGCTTTTTGTTTTATCCAAAAAGCTTGGTCCTAACAGCGGAGGCAATAAACAGAAGAATCTCCCATATGAAAGTGGTATTACAAACCCAATAGGTGGATGTGATAGTCGCTTTAGTGTCAAATTTTATTTAGTTGCTATACTTTTTGTACTGTTCGATGTGGAAATCATTTTTATGTTTCCATGGGCTGTAAATGTACGAGAACTTGGCTTTTTTGGACTCGCCGAGATGTTTACCTTTATGGGTCTTCTTGTTGCTGGTCTTATCTATGTATACCGCATAAAGGCGCTTAAATGGCAGTAGGGGCAGAGGCAGTTTTTGGTGACAGTGTAGTCACAACAAAACTAGACAGTGCAATAGGTTGGGCTCGTGAATCTTCAATGTGGCCCTATATTTTTGGAACGGCATGTTGTGCCATTGAGTTTATGAGTGTAGCTTCAAGTAAGTTTGACATCTCTAGATTTGGTGCAGAAGTCGTAAGATTCTCTCCTCGTCAGGCTGACTTGATGATAGTAGCTGGAACTATTAGCTACAAACAAGCCCCAGTACTTAAACGAATATATGATCAAATGACAGAACCAAAGTGGGTTGTAAGCATGGGAGCATGTGCATGTAGTGGTGGTTTTTATGATAACTACACAACTGTTCAAGGTATAGACTCAATTATACCTGTTGATGTTTATGTTGCAGGCTGCCCTCCTCGTCCTGAAGCACTCATTGATGCACTTATGCAGATTCAAGAAAAGCAAAAAGCAGAGTCCATAACTAAAGATAGAATAAATAACGATTTTAAAGGTCGGCTAGATGTGTAGCTGTTTTGAAGAAAAATTCAAAGGTCTTTATAAAAAAGATGAAAATGATATTTATGTTGTAGACCAAACTTTTGTAAAAGCTATGATAACGTGTCTAAAAGAAAAAGATGGTTTTCACTTTTTAGCAGATGTTACAGCTATTGATTACTCAAAATTTAATAAACCAACACCTTCAAGATTTGCAGTTGTTTATATTTTAAGAGACAAAGAATTCAAAAATGTAATCACTTTAAAAACTTTTATAGATGAAGAAGAAGATGGTTTACATGTAGAGAGTATATCAGACATATTCTTCTCTGCAAACTGGGCTGAACGTGAAGTTTGGGATCAGTATGGTATAAAGTTTCTTAACCATCCAAATCTAAAAAGAGTCCTAAATCATAAAGAGTTTGTTGGTCACCCCTTAAGAAAAGATTATCCAAAAACAAAAGGTCAGCTTTGTACTAAAACTGATGATTTGATGGATGAAATGATTCCTCTTTTAGAAAAAAAAGGGTACAAATCTCACAATGATTTAATGTTTTTAAATCTTGGTCCTGCTCACCCTGCTAGTCACGGAACTATAAGAAGTTTTGTTGCACTTGATGGTGAAACTATAGTTGGTGCAGTAAGTGAAATAGGTTATCTTCACCGTGGTTTTGAAAAATCATGTGAAGACCATACATATAATCAAATCATTCCATATACAGACAGACTAAACTACTGTTCTGCAATTTTGAACAATATTGCTTTTGCTCATACTGTAGAAGGTATGTTAAATGTTACTATACCTGAACGAGCTCAGTTTATAAGAGTTATTATAGGTGAATTATCTCGTGTAATTGACCACCTTGTATGTTTAGCCGCAAACTTAGTAGATATGGGAGCTTTAACAAATTACTGGTACCTATATAATCCTAGAGAAGCTGTTTATGACCTGCTTTCAAAACTAACAGGAGCTAGACTAACTAACTCGTATATGAGAATAGGTGGTGTAGCTCATGATTTTTATGATGGTTTTGAAGAGGATTTAAAAGGGTGTATTAAAGAGATAGAAAAAGGTATGGGTGATACCTTGGCTCTCGTTGAACATAACAGAATCTTCCATGATAGAAGTCAAAATGTGGGAGTGGTAACAGCCGAACAAGCTATAAATAATGGCTTTAGTGGACCAAACCTGAGAGCTAGTGGTGTTGCTTATGATTTAAGAAAAACTTCACCTTACTACTTTTATGAGGCTCTTGATTTTGATATAGCAGTTGGTAGTGTTGGTGATGTATATGACAGGATGATGGTTAGATTTGAAGAAATAAGACAAAGTATAAGCATTATTCACCAATCTATGAAAATCCTTCCAAAAGGGGATATCATAGTCAATGATTGTGCTATTGCTTTACCAAAAAAAGAGAATGTATACAATAATATAGAGGGTCTTATGAACCAATTTAAACTCACTATGGATGGTGTTAAAGTACCAGCTGGTGAATATTATGGTGCTGTAGAAGCTGGAAATGGAGAACTTGGTTTTTTCATTGTAAGTGATGGCAGTGGAACTCCATACAAAGTCAAAGTTAGACCACCATGTTTTCCTGCTATGTCTGCACTTCCAAGTATGCTTGAAGGTGGCATGATAGCTGACTCAGTCCTTAGTTTGGGAAGTCTAAATATCATTGCTGGGGAGTTAGATAGATGAGTGGATTTAAATTCAATAAAGAGAATGAAGAAAAATTTGAAGCACTTCTTTTAAGATACCCTGAACGAGCCTCTTTATCACTACCATCTCTTTGGATGGTTCAGTACCAAGAGGGTTGGATAAGTGAAGATGCTATGATTTTCATTGCAGACAAACTTGAGACATCTGCCATGGATATTCAAAGTATTGCCTCTTTTTATACTATGTTTAACCTAAAACCAGTAGGAACATACCATATACAAGTGTGTAAAACACTATCATGTAAACTCTGTGGTTCTGAAGATATACGCTCACACTTACAAAACAGACTTGGTATCAAATTTGGTGAAACAACTAAAGATATGAAATTTACTTTAACCCAAGTTGAGTGCTTAGGTGCATGTGGTGAAGCACCTGTTATGAGTTTTAATGATGATTATGTTGGTGATTTAACCATAGAAAAAATCGATAAAATGTTGGATGAATTATGATAGTAAAAATTGTAAGTAAAAACTTTGATATAGAAAACTCACACAAATTAGAAGTAGCTGTTAAACATGATAGGTATAACTCTCTTAAAAAGCTATTTGCTATGAGTCCTGATGGTGTTACTGAAGAAGTTACAAAAAGTGGACTTAGAGGTAAAGGTGGTGGTGGAGCTCCCACAGGAGATAAGTGGAAACTTATGCCTAAAGATCACGAAAAACCATCATACTTAGTAGTAAATGCTGATGAGAGTGAACCTGGAACTTTTAAAGATAGACAAATCATGGAGTATGACCCACATCTTCTTATAGAAGGTATCATAAACTCTTCGTACGCTATTGGTGCAAATCATGCTTACATCTATATTCGTGGTGAGTATGTTTTTTGGGCAAAAAGACTAAATGAAGCTATAGAAGAAGCTTACAAAGCTGGTTATCTTGGTGAAAAAGTTGGTGGGTTTGATTACAAACTTGACGTTACAGTTCATCGTGGTGGTGGAGCTTATATCTGTGGTGAAAAGAGTGCATTATTAGAATCATTAGAAGGAAAACGTGGTCATCCTAGACTAAAACCTCAACAAAAAGAACCAGAGTGGTTTTTTGGAGGACCTACAGTTGTAAATAACGTAGAAACCATAGCAAGTGTTCCATATATTATCAACAATGGTTTTGAAGCTTACCGTGCTTATGGTACGGAGTGTAGTCCAGGAACTATGCTTTTTGGCATGAGTGGACATGTAGAAAATCCTGGAATTTATGAGCTTCCATTTGGTGTAAAGATGAAAGACTTCCTTGAGGAGATTGGCGGAGGTGTTAAAGGTGGTAAAAAACTAAAAGCACTAATACCGGGTGGTTCATCTTGTCACGTTTTAAAAGCAGATGAAATAGAAGATATAACACTAGATTACGAATCTTTAAGAAAACATGGCTCAAGCTTAGGAACTGGTGGTATGATAATCATGGATGAAGACACTTCTATGCCTGAAGCCATGAAAAATCTTTTTGAATTTTACCATCATGAGAGTTGTGGACAATGCACACCTTGTCGTGAAGGGTGTGGATGGGTAGATAAAATCTTAGGTAAACTTTTGAGTGGAAAAGGTACTAAAAAAGATTTTGATACAATTTTAGACGCATGTGAAATGCTAAATGGAAAAACTATCTGCGTATTTGCACCTTCAGTTGCATTTATTGCCAATAGTTATATAACAAAATTTAAGGATGATTTTTACAACCTATGCAACACGAACTAAAAGAAATATGCCTATTTGGCTCATTAGATGAAAAACAACTAGATAATCTAAATAAAATAAGCAGTATAAAAAAATTTAAACCAGGAAATATCCTCTTTTATGAAGGGGATGAGCCTAAAAATCTTTACTTCTTATTAGATGGTCTAATAAAACTATATAGATATGACAAAAATGACAATATAAATATACTCAGTTATTATTACTCACAAGCTCTCATAGGAGAAGCAGCAACTCTTCAACGTACTCCGCATCAAGTTACTGCAGAGTGCGAAACACATTGTAGTGTTCTAGTCGTATCATTTAATGAGTTTGAAAAAAACTTTTTAAGAGATCCTGATATATCTCTTGGAATTATCATGCAACTAGTTAACAAAGTAAAACAATTAATGAATACAAATATGCAACAAACATCTATGCAAAAACTTGCTGGACTTATATTTGAAAATCATGAACTTTTTACAAAACTAAAAAAGTATAAAATTGCTGAAATTTTAAATATGGCTCCAGAAACATTTTCTAGAAACCTAAAAAAACTTCAAGCAGATGGAGTTATATCATATGATAAAGATCACTTTGAGATAAAAGATAGAGAAGCACTAAGCGAATTATTTGCTTGTTGCCCCTCTTATAATAAATAAATTTTTATTGCCATATAAACAAAGATTCATAAGACAAATTTGCCATATCAATCAAGAAATCAACACCAGGGAAATATGCTACAAGTGTATTTCCTACACCACCCCAGATAATAGCAAGTGTGATAACTCCAATTACTAAAGGGGCAATACCTTTTAGAGGAGGAACATCAATCATTTCTGAACTTCTATAAAAGTACATAACAGCGATAAGTTTAAAGTAATAATATACAGATATAAAAGTAGCTATAATTCCAACTATAGCTAAAATTGCATATCCTGCTTCAATAGCTCCTGTAAAGATATAAAACTTTCCTATAAAACCAATTGTTGAAGGTATACCTGCTAATGAAAGCATAAAAACACTAAGCATAGCAGCCATATAAGGTCTTATTTTAGCAAAACCTCTAAAGTCATCATAGGTTATCCTAAGTTGATCTTCTGAAGAGATATAAGCAATCAAACCAAATGCACCAAGTGCAGATAAAAAGTAAGCTACAAGGTAAAATATAATAGAACTAGCAGCACTCTCACCAATAACACCAATTGATACAAAAGCTATAAGAAGATAACCAGTGTGAACAATACTTGATGCTACTAGCATTCTTTTTAAAGATTTTTGAATAATAGCTAAAAAACTACCATATGCTAAAGTAAATATAATAACATATACAAGTGCCTCATCCCAAAAATCACGAATAAGATCAAAATCAACAACAACTAATCTAAGAACAAATCCAAAAATAGCGGCTTTAAAAGTTGCTGCCATAAAGGCTGTAACAGGAAGCGGTGCTCCATCATAAACATCTATTGCCCAATTTTGAAAAGGAAAAGCAGCTATTTTGAATAAAAAAGTAACCAAAATCATAGTCCCACCAATAATTAGAAGTGGTGCGTTACTGTCTACAGTATTTAGTGCCATATTTCCAATGGTACCTATAGTTGTTGTCTGTGTTGCTGCGTATATGAAAGATGTTCCTAAAAGAAAAAACACTCCTGCAAGTGAACCAAGAACCAAATAACGATAACTCGCTTCAATTCTTTTGTCTATAACTTTTTCAAAACCAATCATAACATATAGAGATATTGAAGCTATTTCNNNAAAGCAACAAATGCACTAATCAGCTCATTAGCATGAACTAAAAGCATCATTCCAAAAACTGAAAATAGAAATAGTGAGAAAAATTCTACGGTAAACTCTTTATGTCTTTCAAAATAGTGAAGACCAATAAGCATAGTCAAAATACCACCCAAAATCAATATAGTACTGAAATATCCTGAAAATGTATCTACGACTATCATCTTATTAAATATATCAGCAAATGGATATATAGAATAAACGACATCACCGCTATTGAGATTATAACCATTTGATAAAAAAGCCAAGACTAAAAAAAACAGTGTTGCTGTTGCCCCTCTTCTGATAGTCATTGCTTTAAAAGTACTAAGAATCATCAATGATATTGCCCCAACTCCAACAAAAAATAGTGGCAATAGATATATAAAATCTGGCATACTCATCAATAGTTCCTTATCTCTAAAATATCAAGTAAATAGTGCTGTATAGTTGGCTCTATCTTATAAAAGAACCAATCTGGATAGATTCCCATGGCTATAATCAAAAATGCCAATGGTACCATTCCTACTATCTCTTTAAAATTTAAGTCTTTCATCTGTGATACATCATTGCCATTGTCTGAAAGAATCGCTTTTTGAAACATCCAGAACATAAAACTTGCTGCGACTAAAACTGTCAATGCAGAGACAATACCAGCACTAGGACTAAATCCAAAAGCACCAAGAATAATTAAAAATTCGCTTACAAAACCATTGGTTCCTGGAAGCCCAACTATACAAAGAAGCATGATGGCAAAAAACACAGTAAATACTGGAGCTTTTTTTGCTATTCCACCAAGAGCTGGAATAGCTTTTATACCTAAATGATACTCCATTCTACCTACTAGTAAGAACAGTCCACCTGTTGCCATCGCATGAGCGATTATGAGAAAAGCCGCTCCCGTCATACCATAAACATTGAGTGAAAATATTCCTGTTACAATAAACCCAAGATGCGAAGCAGATGAATACGCAAACATCTTTTTTATATTTATCTGCATCAATGCTGCTATTCCAAAGTAGATAAGACCAAATATACCAATCCACACAAAAAATGGTGCAAACTCTTTATAAAGCTCTGGAAAAATTGGCATTACAAAACGAACTATTCCATAAACTCCAAGTTTTGCCATAATGGAAGAGAGTAGAAAAACACCACCTGTAGGTGAGTTAGAGTATGTTTCAAGCAACCATGTATGAAAGGGGAATAGTGGTATTTTAATTGCAAAAGCTATCATAAAACCAGCAAATAACCATAACTCTTCTGTTCTTGTCAAGTTTGTAATTTGAACTATATCATTAAGTGCAAAACTCCAAAAACCATAATTGTTAAAGAATGCAACACCCAAATAGAGGATAGAAATTAGCATAAACAAAGAACCCATTATGGTATATACTGTAATCTTAATTGTTGAAAAAACTCTATTACCTGTTCCAAACATACCTATAATCATGAAAACTGGTAACAGCATCGCTTCCCAAAAGAAGTAAAAAAGAATTAAATCTTGAGAAAATAGGGTTCCTGTAATTCCTGTTTGAATAAGCATCATACTTACCCAATAACCCTTTGTTCTACCCTCCCATAACCAAAGATAAGCACTTGGTATAAGAGTTGCAATAAGCATCAAAATTATCAATGAAAAACCGTCTATTCCTAAGCTGTAATATATACCATAAGTTGTTATCCAAGTATGGTGCTCACGAAATTGCATATAACCAGAGAGTTCAAAATTATAATAAACAATACTAACAAGTATAAAAATAACTATTGATGTTAAAAAAGCAAAATTTCTAGTTCCTTTTGCACCAATAGGAAGAATCAACATCGAAAAAGCCACAAACATCGGTAAAAATATAATTACTGAAAGTATCCCAAAATCCATCATCTACCTCATAACCATAATTAAATATGTTGAAATAACACTAATGCCCAAAAGCATTGAAAATGCATAAAATCGTGTATTTGCATTTTGTAACTTAGATATAAAATGTCCACTTCTTATAAAACCATGAGATAGACCCATAACAACCATATCTATGATATTGACGTCTACTTTATAAGATATAAATACACTTATCTTTTTAATTTTTTGAACTATAAATCTATCATATATTTCATCTATATAAAACTTATTCCAAATCATACCTTCGTATTGAGGTACTATTTTCATATCATATTTAAAAAACTTTTTATATGCTATAGATATACCTACAACTGCAGCAAGTATATTTACTGCCATTAAAATCAACTCTGTATCATGTGCTACATGTAAAGAGCTGTTTTTCCAATCACTTAACCAAATACCTATTAGATTCTGTCCGCCCAATAACTCTGGTATACCAATAAAACCTGCAAATATAGACCCGATGGCTAAAACAACTAAAGGCATAGTCATACTTTTATTAAGAGCATGAAGCTTTCGTTCTTCTTTATAGTTTGAACCATGAAAAACAACAAACAGTAATCTAAACATATAATA
>LGOV01005205.1_pt1 | contig 10434 bp, 5 predicted proteins | sample 469881 | NCBI WGS metagenome assembly LGOV01 (sample SAMN03857199, study PRJNA290197) | marine sediment metagenome | biome: marine cold seep biome; feature: cold seep; material: marine sediment; isolation source: sample #5579, elevator 3A push core 41 containing 12 cm of sediment... ...
GATATTTATTAGTTTTTTCAATTTGAATTGTAAATCCATTGATTACTAATTCTTTTTGTATCTCAGATATTTCAATTTTTTTTAAACTATCTATTTCCTTTGGGATTTTACTCAATAGCAAATAATTTCTATCTTTAAGCAAACGATGTGTTTTTGAAAAAACTTGTTTTCCAGATTGTGCATCGAGTAAATTTAAAACATCATCCCATTCGGTAAAACCATAAGTATTTAAAAGCTCAAACAAATAAGCTTTAGGGTTATTTAATGATTTTAAATTTTGAATTTTGAATTTTGAATTTTTCCCATCTGTACTGATGACCTCATCTTTGATCTTTATAATTCTATCAGAAACAATCGTTCTGCTTCCTTGTAAATTATCAATTGTTTGCAAAAAAGAATTTAATAGATTTGGATTGATTTGTTTTAAGACCGGTATTACTTCATGCCTTAATTTATTGCGAAAATATTTTATTTCAGCATTAGATCTGTCTTCTCTCCATTTTAAATTCTGTGCTTTCGCATAATTTTCGATCTCTTCTCTTGAAAAAGGAAGAAGTGGGCGAATTTTATTATTATTAATTTGTGGTATTCCTGTCAATCCTTCCAAACCGGTTCCCCGCGTAAAATTGATTAAAAAAGTTTCTAAATTATCATCTGCATGATGGGCGGTAAATAAATAGTTATAATGATATTCTTGTATCAATTTTTCAAACCAATCATATCGCAAATCACGCGCTGCCATTTGAATTGAAATATTGTTTTGACTTGCATATACCTTTGTATCAAACCGTTTCACAAAACATTTTTGCTGATACTCCTTTGCCAGATCAATAACAAATTTTTCATCTTTATCAGATTCTTTTCCACGTAAGTTAAAATTACAATGAGCGATAGAAAAGGGAAGGTCACTTTTATATAAAAGATCACTTAACACAACACTATCTATTCCTCCGGAAATTGCCACTAATAGTTTTTTATCCTTTAAAAAGGAAAAAGATTTATTGATATGTTGTTGGAATTTTTTTAACAAGTGGTGTTTTTNNTTTTTATATTGATTATCTGATTATTCAAAAAGCAAAAGTACATTTTTTAAAAACTTGCCAATACAGAAAAAGAAAAGTTTCTTCCCGGAGCACTTATAGCAGATGCAAACTCTTTATAATGCGTATCAAAAATATTATCAACCGAAAATAGAAAATCAATGTTTCTAGTAACTTTATAGCTTGAATAGAAATTTATTGTAGCCCATGAAGGACTGCCATAATATGCTTCTCTATCAATAATATAGGGGGTTTCTTCAATATTATCAATGCCTTCTTCTATATTATAATCTTCAAGTTGTTTTCTTCCATTAAATTTTAAATCCAATCCTGATTCAAATTTATTTCTGGTATAATATATTTCAAAACTTCCAAAAATTGGTGGAATTGAAGAAAGGGGCTCTTTCGTATCATAAGTATTTCCATTGGTAGTGGTTAATGTACCAAGTGCACTAAATGATCTTGTTATTTTTCCCTTAAAAAGAAAGGTGCCTCCGGCTATATATGCTGTTTTTTTATTGACATTTGCAACCAGGTCAACTTCTTCTCCATCATAAATTAAAGTAGAGCTTCCGTTGAGAATAAAAGGAGCTCTATAAATATAATTATCCAATAAAGTATAGTACGTTGTAAAGCTTAATAAATAATTTTTATTTTTAAAATACTTCATAACACCAAATTCTGCATTGTAAGCAAATTCTGGTTTTAGATCTACATTAGGAACCGTTAAAACACCTCTTTTTTCTCTAACTTTACCAATGTCATCAATATTAGGAGAACGAAATCCTGAAGATAATACACTATTTATTTGCCAGTTCTTATTAGGTTTATAAGCATAGCCAATAGTTGCTGTTACTGAAGTGTTTTTTAAATGAATATTACTATCGGGTAAAGTAATATAAGTAGTGTCAATCCATTTTGCATTTAAAATAGTATTGGTTAATCTAATACCGGTATTTAATGTAGATTTTTTTGAAAGATCTTGACGATAATCTATATATCCTGCTGAGCTTAAATAATCACTTCCTCCATCAGGATAACGTGTTTGAACTACATAAGTATCTGAAATACCAATAATATTATTCCCGCTAACATCTAAAACCTCTCCTTTTGAAGTTGATTTTACAGAATTATAAGCTACTTCAAATCCATATCCTAAATTTCTTTCTTTTCTTAAGGGTATCGTAAAATCGCCATTTAAACTATAAACCTTTACATTTTCAAAATTTGATGATCGATTTAAACTTTCAAATTTCCTGTCAATTCTCGATTCATCAATATCCTGATAGGCTAATGTAATCGTTCCTTCATCCAACCAATTGTAATTGGGTTTTATTAATAATTGGGTAGATAATAGGAAACGATTTTGAGGGCCGTAGTACCATTCGGCATATTTTAGTTTACCTTCATCCATTTCAGTAAGTTTATCAAATCTGGGAATATTTGATGAGGTGCTATATTGTAAATTAAACATTAACTCAGCCTTTTTATTTAAAGGAATAAATAGTTTTTGTAAAAAGTCTAGCTGATTAAATCCGGCATTTCTTTGGATATCCGGATCAGAATTCTCTATCGGGTCCGGGTTGTAAAAACTATCGGTATTATTAGAGTAAAAATACTGTTTTCCCCATTCATCAAATCCGTGTTTTCTAAATTTACCCATTTTAAGGTCACCAAAATTACTATAAGAAAGCGCTGTAAAAGAAGCCCATTTTTTAAATTGTAATTCTATGCCTCCATGAAGTGAAACTTCATCATTCACCGTGCTGTAACGTGATAAAAAATCAGTGTTTATCTGATTTTTATCGCTTGTACGTGGTTTTCGAGTGTAATAATGAATTACACCTCCTAAAGCATCGGAACCGTATATAACTGACGACGGACCAAAAATTACCTCAGTTCTATCTAAAAGATTTGGTGAAACTGTAATTGCATTTTGTAAATGCCCCTTACGATAAATGGCATTATTCATTCTTACCCCATCTACAACCAATAATACACGATTTGCTTCCATTCCTCTCAAAACAGGACTACCGCCACCAAATTGTGTTTTTTGTATTTTAACGCCTGGTATATTTGATAGCATATCAGCCGACGTTTGCGGCATTGAAGTTTGAATGGCTTTACTTGAAAACACCGCAACTTGTTCTGCTATACGAGCTCTGCTCTCTTTTCCTTTAGTAGCAGATAAAAACACTTCTTCTAAAATTTCAGATTTATTTAATAGAAATATTTTTTTATCATTATCAATAATTTGTTTTTTTAATAGTTCTAACTCAACATAAGAAACATGTGTTATCGTTAAAATATCCATCATTGAAAAATGAGAAAGATCGATCATTCCGTTTTTATCTGAAATTACCCTTAAACTATTATCTTCATTAGAAATAGAAACATTAGAAATAGGAAATTGCGAATCTTTATCAAAAACAATACAATTTTGTGCAAAAGAAAAATGTCCAAAAAGGACAATAAAAAACAAAATAATATTTTTCATTTATTTGTAAATATCTTTTAAAACTGATAATGATTTAGGTCTTTTAAACCCGGGTAAATGTAATTCATAATATGAAATTAAAAACTCTAAAATCATTTGACGTGATTTTGCGTTAAATTTCAATTTCTCTAATACATCAAAATTTGTGCCGATTAAGGTTTTTAAAGTATTTAAATTTTCTCCAAATATATAATTATACATGGGTTTCAAATCTGTAAACACTCCCTCCTCTAAACTAAAATAACGAGATTCATTTTTTATAATTTTAGGATAAAACCCCAAATGCTTGGTTAAATTCAATAAGAATAACAGATGAAAATTAACTGTATGATGATGTGTGTCTAGCCATTGTAATGTGGTATTCAAATAATTAAAAAGAGATAAATTTTCATCTTCTTCACGAATGGCACTCGATAATACTTCTGATAAAAAAATTACAATGGTTTGTTTGATAATATTATTTGGAATTGAAGTGTAAAAAAACGAGATCCTGGCTTCACGAATAGAATTTAAATTTCCTTTATTATTGTGATTGGCCGTTATTTCTAATAATGTTAACGGTTGAAAATATGCCACTTTTAATTTATTGCTCTTAGATTTAAAAATACGTTTTAGCATATAGGTTTTTATACCCATTTCAGTATAGCATTTCACTATTAGATCGGCATCAGCATATTTAATTGATGTTAATACAATTGCTTTGGTTTTTTCGAGCATTTTTAATTGATAATTGCAATTTTTGTCATTGCTGTTTCTGATTTATCAGGACTGGTCAAAAAAACAATATATACACCTGAAGCAACTTTTCTTCCTGCTAAATTTGTTTTATTCCAAACTATTTTACCTCCATTAGATCCTTGACTTTCGATAACATTTATTTCAAAAACCAATCTGCCTGCGGTATCTAATATCTTAACATTTGTCCCTCTTGGTAAATGCTCTCCATTTCTGCCATCAATGGTTACAGTTTCATGTTCTTTCTTTACAGGATTTGGGTAAGCATAAACATCTGATAAACTTTCTCCGTAAGGAGCGACGTTATTGTTAAAGGCTACAATTCCTTTATCGGTTGCAAAAAACACTTTTCCATTACTGTTATCAATTGATATTTTTAAAATTCTATTTGATGCCAAAGGAGAATTATCTTTATTAAAATTATTAAAGGTTTCTGTTCCTGAAGCATTGGTATTTAACACACCTCCGGTATCTGTTCCAAACCATTTATTGTCGGCTCCGTCAATCGCAATACTATTTATTGGCTGATCTCCTAATAATTTTTTTGGTATTCCGTCATCTTCAATTATTACAGGAGCCGCATCATAAATATCTGAATCAAATATTCCTCCTGCATTATTATAAACCACCATTCCTTTTTTTGTTCCAATCCAGATTCTATTATTTCTATCAACTTTTAGTGTTCTTACATTTGGATCTGGTAAAGAGCCTTTTGAAGCTTCAGTTAACAATGCTTTTTTGCGATTTCCATTTTCGTTAAATACCAAAGCCCCATTTCTTCTAGATCCTATCCAAATATTATTTGTTTTATCAATAATTAATTCGGTTAAACCGAAAGCCTGATTTGTTATAATTGAGCTAAGATCAAAACTAGTCCAACTGCCGGAATTATTTTGTTTTTTTAATCTATTTGCAACCCATGCATTAGTAGTCCAAAAATTATTCTGGTTATCAAAAGCTGTTCCGTTTATCCTGATACTTGAATGTGGGTCTCCGGAAGGATACAAATCCTCTAAACCACTATTTGAATCATCTAATAAAATACTGGGTTCATCATTTTCTACTATCAAAATTCCACTGTTCCACGAACTGATATAAGCCTTATTTTCTACAATTGGATCTAAAGTAACATGCACCAGATCTATGGCTGGAAAATTATTATTATAAGCTGTGTTTATCCAAACATTCTCTTCGCCTTTAAAATGACTGTAACCAGCTCTTTTACCTAAAGGAGTAAAAGCTCCATCATATCCTCCGTAAACTACCCATAGATTATTGTTATCTGCGGTTATTGAAAATACATCATTTGAAGTTGGTCCCTGCGGATGAATTTCATTATAATTATTATTTGAAAAAGTTCTTTGTAAAATTCCAAATTCTTTGGTTGCCAAAAATATATTGTCACTTTCTGCAAAAGCAGTGTGCAAAGTAAAGTTATACGATGTTGTTGCTGAAGCTATTAATTTTTGGTTGAGGTTGTTATCTAAAACATAGGCTTTATTTAGATTAGTGATCGTTAAAAAATCAGAAGAAGCCTTTAAATTCAGTATTTGATCGGGAAAAGATTTTCTCTGATCTAAAATATTTACAGCAATTAACTCATAAAGTATATTGCTCTTTGAAGTAAAAAGGTGATCATTAAAAACTGATATTGACCTAAAGTTTCCTAATAAATTACCCTCGGGTTGTAACCAGTTATTAAAATCTACTAATTCAGAATTATTGATATCAGCCGAAAATATTCCGGTTTGAGTTGCGGCATATATTCTTTCGTTAAATATGGTTGTTTGATTTACAAAAACAGCGATTGAGCCCTGACCGATAAAAAAAGTATCGCCAAATTGTAAGGTATTTAAATTGTATTCAACAATTCCAAAAGGTGTTGATAAATATAAAATACCATTATTTTCGCTAATATGATTGATCTGTTTTTCGCCGGAAACATCTAATCTTTCAATATCATTAGCAATATTTATGTTTCCGTCCTGATCAACAATCTCAATTAAACCGGTATTATAGCCAACAACAAAATTTTGTGTTAACTCACTAAAATAAATAAACGTTGCAGTTTTTCCGGATAAACCGTGAACCGAAGAAAATTTTTGGATTTCAAGTGTGCTTTCATCATATATAAATACAGCATTGTCTGCAGCGGCATAGATCTTCTCTCCAATTTTAGTAAATTCTTTTACATTATTATAAGAGTAATAATCTTCCCATTGATCGCTAAAATCAGTTTGAGAAAACAGTAAAAATCCGATAAAATAAAAAAATATACTTAAGGTTCTTTTTAAACCAATAAATGAGAAAATCGGCATAATTATCTTTTGTTCAAATATATTTATAATTAATGAAACCCAAATAATTAAATTTGAACAAAAAAAGCCCCAAACACGTGAGTGTTTGAGGACTGATTAAAATAGAACAAAATTTACATTCTTTTTCAATTAGTGAATTTTCCCTTTGAGGGGAGTTGCTCTAAATTAATGTTTGATTAAAATTTTTATAATTTTCGTTTTTACTAAAAGTTACTGGCGAGATCTAAATTAGATTCTGCAACCAACTCTCCTTCTAAAAATAATTTTACAGGATATGTGCCTTTTTCATACATATATCCATTTCTATCAATATACATTACAATATCCACATCATTAAAACTATAATCGATTACTGTAAAATCAGTATATTTTTTCATTTCATTAGTGGTTTTTGATGTAAAAACACCTTTTGCATTTGCAACTTTTCCTTTAGGATTTTGTAAAACTACATGTGCTTCTTTTTTACCTGGTTCTACATTTTTATTACGCAATAATTTAAAACTAACTTTAATCATATCAGCCTTTTTAGCACTATTGGTCATTGAATATTTTCCTTTACTATTTCTTTTCATTGCTACAACCTGAATATTATTAACATCCAAATTATTATTATCTTTTTTTGGTAATGCTTTTTTAGAACTACTTACTCTTTTCCCTTCAGCAATGTCTTTGTTTAAATCTCTTTTTTCAATACCTGTTGTTTCCTGGCTTTCCTTTACATTTTTCAATAATTTATTGTAGGTTTTATTAAACGAAATAACTTTATTATTGTAATTAATTATATTCGCCCAACCAGCAGCTTCGTTATTAATTATCTCATTTTTAAATTCAGTAACTTTATTTTTTTCTGATAAAAATCTGGCTGTCATATTAGAATCTTTAGTTGATGCCTCTTCAAACTTTTCTTCTAAAACTATCAATTTATCAATAACTTTTCCCTTTTGATCATCAATATAATTTTCAGCTTTATTATCAGATCTTCTGGTTATTGTTTTTACCTGTTTATATTCTACTTGCTTATTATTTAATGCTAGTTCTTTATTTTCTTTATTCGATTTATTTGAATTTACGGCTACAATATCATTATTGGTAATTTCTTGTTTCTGTTTACTAATAGCAAGATCTTTATTGATCCCATCAGAATTACTTGAAATAACATCAATAGATTTATCGCTATAAACTATTGGTTTTTGAGTATTATTAACCGTTAATACCTTCTCTTTTTTAAGAAATTTAATTGTTTCAGTTTCAACTTGTTTTTTATTATTATCAATCTTTACATCATTTTTAGTATTAATTACCAGACTTTTATTTGTCTTTTCATATATATCATGATTAATTACCACTTGCTTGTTTGTAATAATAAACTCAGTTCTACGATTCTTTTGATGTGCTTCTCTACTGCAATCAACACCATCCACACATTTATTGATCAATTTTTCTTCTCCATAACCTTTACCAATAATTCTACTTGCATCAATTCCTTTTGAAATAATATAATCAACTGTTGCTTTCGCTCTTCTTTGTGATAATAGTTTATTATAGGAGTGGCTGCCTCTAGAATCAGTATAAGCTGCTGCTTCAATTTTAATATTGGTATTGTCTTTCATTATTTTAACGATCTTGTCTAATTCCGGTAGGTCACTACGTCGAATATTTGCTTTGTCAAATCCAAAATGAATTGCATTTATATTAGCGATCTTAACATGATCTTTTTTTGCTATTTCAGTTTTGTATTCTATAACTTCGTTGTATAACCTTGTTAGATTCATATTAGTCTGAAGTGAACGGTGATAATTTTGTTCTAGAATTTCAATCTGTTTAACTTCTTTCTTATAATCATCGTTTGTTGCTGATAATTTGTATTCATTGCTACATTCTACATTAAATTTATATGCGCCATCATCAGAAGTGGTCGCCGATTGTATCAAAGCCCCATTTAGATCTAAAAGATCAATTGTTGCCCCTTTTAATAATTCTTGTGACTCTTTATCTTTTACAAAACCTTCAACTGTAATATAACAATCTTCAGCTAATTTCTCTTTTTTTAAGGTAAATGAATATAAGTCATTATTGTTTTCTCCTTGTAATCTATTAGAAGTAAAAAATCCTCTATTGGTTTCCTGATTAATTATATAAGCAAAATCATCATTAATACTATTTATTGGTGATTCTAAATGATGAACTTCTGTAATATTATTATTTACAATTTCAGTTGCAAATATGTCTAAATTTCCTTTTCCCTGATGACCATCAGATGAAAAGTATAAAATATTATTCTTTGATAGAAAAGGTGTAGTTTCTTCACCTGAGGTATTAATCTGTTTCCCTAGATTTAAAGGTATTCCAAAAGATCCATCCATTTTAATGTCTACAACAAAAATATCAGTCTTTCCCATAGAAGGAAGTCTGTCTGAAACAAAATACAATTTTGTGTTGTTTTCGTTAAGCGTTGGAAATCCAGTAGAGTATTTATCATTATTGAACGATAATTTTTCAATATTGGTCCAATTACCCTCCAGGTCAACATCAGCCTTATACAATTCTAGTCGTTTATTTTTAGGCAATTCCTGCTTTGAAGATTTTCTTACATATTTATTTCTACTAAAATAAACTGTTTTCAAATCTTTTGCATAAGCAATACCTGTAGTATTGAACTTGTTATTCTCTTTATTGGTTACCGGTTTGACATTTAATATCTCTCCGTTAAAATCAATATCTCCAATAAATAGTTCTTTACGAGGATTATGATTCTTCCTATTTGATGAATTTGCATTTGCTTCAGATGTAAATACTAATTTTTCATCATCTAACATTGCAACTGCATAATCAGAATTTTCTTTATTAATTTCTAAAAACTTAATCTGGTATGAACTATCAGACTCCTGAGCCGACAAGTACATAATGTTTCCCAAAAACAAAACAAATAAAACAATTTTTTTCATGGTTTATAAATTAAACAGTAATGGTTATATTTTGATTTTTTGTAAAAAATACTTTTTTTGTTACACTTTATGGGGGAATAAAAGTTGTTAACAGTGTGTTAATAACGTTTAATTTTATAATTAATTATATAAAAACCTATTTTTCTGAAGTTAATCTTTGTGTAAACAAAAAAGTCCGAGACTTAACTCGGACTTTAATTATTAAATATAAGGTAAAATATCTTCTTTTTCTGTTTATGTATTTTTATTAGTTAATTATTCTATTTAACTGAATATCATATTTTTATAGTTTTATAATATAGTTAACAGATAAAGAAATAGAGTTTATTGAGTTTCCTCTGTTTGAGGTACTTTTACTTCAGCTTCACTTTTTGTATTTGTGGAATCCTTTTCATTTAAACTTTCAATAATAATATCAGTAATATCTAACGTTTCTTTACCATAGAGCACTGTTCTTGTTTGTTTTGAGGTTCCTAAAATAAATGAATAATTATTTTTTTGAGCATGTTCTTTGATATAATCTCCAATTTCTTCATTTATAACATCAATCATTTTGTTTCCTTCTTGTTGAAATTGCTGTTGCACCATTTGCTGGCGTTGTTGGATCATTTGTTGCTCTTGCATTAATTCTNNAATTCCTGTTCTTTTTGAGCTCGGTCAGCATTTGACAATTTTGACATGTTTTGCTGATAATCTTGTACTTTTGCCTGAAACTGTACCCCAAGTTGCTCAATTTCTTTTCCAATCTTTTCAGATTTAATCCTCATTTCTTCTTCTGCTGCTTTAGAGCCTTTGTATTCTTTTAAAACTTTTTCAACATCAACATAAGCAATTTTAGATTCATTACATGAAGTCAATATCATAAAAAAAATAAATACCACTAATAATTTTTTCATTTT
>LGOV01009190.1_pt2 | contig 10429 bp, 9 predicted proteins | sample 469881 | NCBI WGS metagenome assembly LGOV01 (sample SAMN03857199, study PRJNA290197) | marine sediment metagenome | biome: marine cold seep biome; feature: cold seep; material: marine sediment; isolation source: sample #5579, elevator 3A push core 41 containing 12 cm of sediment... ...
GGTTAACGGCAGGTTAAGGTCAGCACCGTCGGGGGCACCATCCATCGCGGCCTCCACATCCTTTTTCAGGATGGCGATGGTGTTTTCAGGGTTGAACCCGTCTCGCGCAAATTCTATGTCGCTGAAATTACTACCAAACCACGTTTGACCAGAGCTGGTGTGCATCAGATCCAGTAACCGCGCCTCCTCGATCCCCAATTCATCTGCCCAGTCCAACACAAGACGTGTTGCCACGGTAGAACTGGCCGCTAATAGGTTGTTAAGGACTTTGGCAGCCATACCCGCACCAAACCCGCCCATCACGTGAAAATGCTTCCCCATGGCGTTTAGGTAGGGTTGAATATGGGCAATATCTGCGGCCTCTCCACCAAGCATAAAGGACAGGCGTTTTTCCTCAGCTGCGATAGCAGCGCCCGACATTGGCGCGTCGATCAGCTGGATGTGTTGCGGTACGCGGTCACGAAGTTCACGCACATATTTTGGCGAGAGGGTGGAGCTGATAACGACGTGTGTCAGCTTATCCGCTTTGGCGATAAGGTTCTGGTCGTTGAACAGCACATCATCGGTTTGCTGCTGGTCGCGCACAACGGTAAATAGAACCGTTAGATCTTTCGAAAAATCGGGCGCGTTCAACGTCATAGAACCTTGGAAGCTTCCGAACTCCGCCAGCGGGCGCACATCAAAACCTTGGGCGCTAAATCCGGCATCTCGAAGGGCTTTGGCCATGGGTAAACCCATACGACCACAACCGGCGATTCCGACCTTAAGCATGCGTTAGTCCTTGAATTTAGGTGGGCGCTTTTCGAAGTTGGCCATCACGGCTTCCATTTGGTTCGTCCCACCCAGCACCGATTTTTGGGCTACGGATTCCGCCATCAACGTGGCCGCCCGATCAGCGCCCCATGTGTCGGATATCAGACGTTTTGAGGCGCGTGTTCCATCGGGACTGCGTGCTGCGATCTGCTTGGCCAATTCCATAGCGCGTGCCACAGGATCGTCCGCCAGTTCGGTCACAAATCCCCAGTCCAGCGCCTGCGCCGCATCGAAAACCTCAGCCGTATAGGTCAAGCGGCGAACCACATCTTGTCGGGCAACTGCGGGCATCAAGGCCATACCGCCCATGTCGGGCACAAGCCCCCACTTGGCTTCCATGATTGAAAACTTTGTGTCAGGTGCGGCCACGCGGATGTCTGCCCCTAGCATAATCTGGAAACCACCGCCAAAAGCTACACCGTGGAGTGCCGTGATCACTGGCATCGGTAAATCTCGCCAGCCGGTGGATACATGTTGGAACAGGTTTGCATCCCCATGAGAGCGCGCCATAAAATCGACGCTATCGGGGTTTTGCAACATCGCAGCAAAGCTCATGAAATCAAGGCCGGCGCAGAACGCTTCGCCGTCACCAGACAGAACAACAGCGCGTGTCTCACGGGCGACCGATAGCTTCGCGATTACTTTTGCAATCGCCTCAAGCATCGCTTGGTCAAGCGCGTTGCGTTTGTCTGCGCGGTTCAAAACCACATACGTAATCGGGCCATTGTGTGTAACGGTTACGCGATCAGTCGTTGACAAACAGGTTCTCCCATGCGCGATCGATCAACTCGGTGCTCATATGGCGCTCGAGGCCTTCGTACTCGCAAATCGACAGGCTTTGGTCAATCAAGAACGGTGCTTGATAGGCCGCGAACTCGTTGTCCACAGAGGGGTATTTGGTGTTCAGCAAATACTTCAATACGCTCTCGTCAGGGCGCAGTTTGTAATGGCGACAGGTTTTGACAAAAATTTTGATGAAGTCGTCACGGCTTGGGTTATCGACTTTAATTTTATAGTAAATACGCCGCAAAGCCGCGCCATCGAACATTTCGGTCGGGGCCATGTTGGTAGAGAAGATCACCAATGTATCAAATGGCACCATAAATTTTTGGCCCGATTGCAGGGTCAAAATATCGAAGTGCTGCTCCATCGGAACAATCCAGCGGTTGATAAGCGCCTGCGGAGGTTCGGTCTGTCGACCAAGGTCGTCCACGATAAACACGCCGCCGGTGGCTTTCAGCTGTAGCGGCGCCTGATAGGTGCGCGATACAGGGTTGTAAATCAAATCGAGCATGGAGAGCGTCAGCTCACCACCCGTCATAACCGATGGGCGGCGGCATAGCGCGTAACGTTGATCGAAGGTTGGCCCAAGACGACGCAACGCGGTGGCGTCGAACTCTTCGGTTTTGGCCAAAGTGTGAATGATCGGGTCGTAAAGCGAAATCACCTGACCGGAGTATTCAAGGAAACGCGGCAGGAAGATGTTATCCCCGAGGGCGTCACGAATACCGTTGGAGATCGATGATTTGCCGTTTCCAGGAGGGCCGAAAAGTAACACGGATTTACCCGAGTTAACGGCGGGCCCAAGCTGATCCAACATGCCTTCGGGCATAACCAAATGCGAGAGAGATTGCTCCAAATCCTCGCGACGGATGTTAACATCCTTAACCTTTTGGCGCTCTGTCTGTTTCCAGAAATCTGCCAAGGGTACTGGCAAAGAACCGTAATACTCGGATTGTTGTAGCGCATCGAGGGCGCGTGCGCGGCCTGTGTCTGTCAATTGGTACCGAAGAGAAGACGTGGTCGACGCACCCCGTGCACCAAGCGTTTCGATCAAACCATTTGTGCGAATTTCATCAATTAATTCTTGTGCGATTGGTACAGAAACTGCCAGAGCTTCGGCTATATCGACGATGTCGCTAAGGTTGCGACGGAAAATTGTTTTCAGCAGGATGCCTGTCATGAGGGTCATCTCAAGGCCGATATCAGAGAGGTTCAGCGGAACCGCGGGCTTGAAAGCCTCGTGTGTGTGTCCATCCATAATGTGTGTTCCTTCGTGACCGAAAAACGTATCAAATTGATTTTAGCGCGTATTGTTGCTTTTACGCAATGCAGAGATGAATATTTTCTAGTTCGTACTACTGCTAGACGGTTGCGGAATTAGTAAATCACCGGCGTCTAACATCTCCGCTGGAGCTTCGAGCGGGGTGAAAAGCCCGACGACGGAGAGTTGATAGAATATCAACGCGGCACTCATTCCCAAACCCAACGGGAAATTCTTCTTTTTGGATGTCTTTTCGATACGCCAGGATTCCCAATTATCTGTGATCGGATTCATGAAGCTGAGCTTCCCGATGATTTTGTGCAATATCACGCCGAGGAGGGCGAACATCGACAATTCAAACAGGAATACAGATGTATGGGAATGGTTGATAAATAGGGCCATGGCAGCCGCGAATTTGGCATCTCCACCGCCTACACCGCCCAATGAAAATAAGGTGAATCCGATGACCAGTATGATAAATCCACCAAGTAAGCGCCACAGGTAAACATCAAATGGTAGTAGAATTGCGCCGGAAATCAGGAATGATCCTGTCATTAGTAATACCAGAATATTCGGTATTTTCATGAACTTAAGGTCGCTCCACGCGGACCAAAGCGCAAATGGCGTGGCCACAGCGAGGAAGATGTAGTTCGTATAGGTGATGTCGAGGTTCATAGCGATTCCAGCAACGACACGGCAGGACCGAAGTGCTGCGGGTGGATATCGATTGCGTCGGCCAAAAGCCCGCGTGCAACGTCGACGTCGCCATTACGAATAGCCTCGCGCGCGAGATTGTAAAGCAAGGTAGCACGCTCTTTATCATTCATTGGAATGACGGGGAGCCTATAAACGCCCTGTTTTCCGAGGGTTATTACAAGGTTGTTCTTGGCCGTAAACATTGTGGAATCGGCAGAAATTGCTTGTTTGAATAGTTTTTCGGCCTCTGTGTATTTGCCGCGATCAAGTTTGGAAATGCCCCAATTGTTCAAAACTTGCGCGGGGCGTGTGGTTAGCCCACGGGCAATATCATAGAAATTATCGGCTTTTTCCCATTCCTTGTAGTGGTCAGCAACCAGTGCTTCGAGGAAATAGCGATCGAAAGTCTCAATCGTTGGTGGAATGGCGTTAAGTTGTGTGCGTGCGTCTTCCCATGCGCCATTGCGAACAAGTGCGTCCGCATAGTTTAAACGGTCGTCGCTGTCTGCGTCGCCGGCGTCAATAAGTTGTTCATAAATAAGCGCGGCTTCTGCATATTGTTTGTTCTGGACAAGCGCCTGAGCATACCCTTTCTTCAGATCTACCCGATCAGGGCTCTGTGCAAGAGAATCGCGGAAAAATGCGACGGCTTCAGTTGGATCCGCGAGGTTGAGCATAATGTCATTCAGGCCTGTAGCATCGATGGCATTCACAGGACCAAGGTCGGCATTCTTCTCTGCATCGGTCATTTCTGTACAGCCAGCCAGGGCAATGCTTAAAGCAATACCCGCGCCAAGTGTTCGTAAAATAGTAAGGCTCATCTGCTCGCCCCTTTTTATTTGTTTCCTAGAAGAAGATAACTGCCGTTACCGTATCGGACCAGTGAAAAGTCATATTCGCGGGCGATTTCCGCCGATAATTCATCAATAAGACGATTAGCGAAGATCAGGTTTTGGCGGATCAACTCTGAGGCACCGTCGTCTACGCCAAAGGCGACGCGAAAGGCCTGTCGGGCTTGTTGGTATTCACCAAGGTTGATCAGAACGACACCGAAGTTGTTCCATGCGGAGGCGGACTCGGTATATTGTTCGACGGCTTTTTCCAGCAATGTTCGGGCTTGCTGAAGGCGACCCAAACGTAAATTGGCGGATCCCATGCCACTAAGAACTTCGGCGCTTACGCCGGTTTCGGAAGCGGCGCGTTGGTAGGCGGATAAGGCCAGCTCGAACTCTCCGGCTTCCATCAAGCGATGGCCAACTGTGATACCGTCGACACTTTCGGTGCGTTGCGTACCAAGTGGTACGGGCGGACCGGAGCGGTCATCGGGCGTTAAAGCAAAATTGGTCGGCTGACATGCGCCCAGCGTTACAAGAAGAAAAACTGTAACCGTTAGACGAAAAATCAGAAGTCCCCCCCGCCGAGAAGGTTTACGTAAATGTCGTAAATCGAAGGGCCAACCATGATGATCAACAGCGGCGGAACAGTGAACAACATCGTGCCAATCGTTAGCTTTGTGGGCAACACGTTGGCTTTCTCTTCGGCGCGCAATACGCGTTTGTCTCGCATCTCGTCGGCATAAACACGCAAAGCATCCGAGATGGATGTACCGAAATTGGCGGATTGTACCAGCACTGTTACGAACGAACTGATATCGTTAACGCCGCAACGTTCAGCCATGTCACGCAACACCATAACCCGGTCTTTACCGGCACGCATTTCGTTGGCAACCACCTCGAACTCTTCGGCAAGCGTGGGGGAGGAGGCCTTGGTTTCCGTCGCCACACGCAAAATTGCCTGATCGAGAGATTGTCCGGCTTCCACACAAACCAGCATTAGATCGAGAGCGTCTGGAAAACCGTTGGTCACGTCTTCTTGCCGTTGTTGAAGGCGTCTTTCAACCCAGTACGAGGGCAGCATATATCCGACACCGCCAGGAATGAGGATGGTTAAAAGCAAACTAGGCACGGTTGGCTCACCTGGTTGGATCAAGATGTAAAGAACGCCAACCGAAAGGAAGCCGACACCCATCATCATCTTGGCAAAGTTCATTGTCTGAACGGCAGAACTGGATCTGTACCCAGCCTGAATTAACTTTAGGCGGGCGGCTGACAGCTCCTCTTCACCTTGTGGCTCTAGATATTCAGAGAATTTATCGAGGATATCTCCCTTGCCATTAGCATAGCGAAGTTGCGTAGGTTGATCCCCGTCTGCCGCAGCTGCGGCACCACGCCTGCTCGGCAATCGCGCTAATTGGTCGACCTCTTTCTTCAGAAGGATCGGCATCGAGACTAGAATTAGGAAAACTCCGAAGTATCCGATTACGAAGAAGGGGGCACTTGGGCCAATCATGGCGCTCAAGAATTCCCAAGTTTGTAAGATCATTTCCATAACGTGTTTCCCAGCCCAGCCTTCTTAAACTTTAATATCGACCATGATTTTCATGAATATGATGTTCACCAGCAAAAAGATGCCCACCACAATCGCCGCAGGCACAAATACTGGCGTTGACATAACACCTTCGTAATATCCCGGCTGGGATACGTTGATCATCACTAGTGCCAAAATCGGGAAAATTGACAGGAACCAGCCTGACCATTTCGCCTCGGCCGTGATCGCATCTACGCGCCGGAACAGTTTGAAACGTGAACGGATAACCTTCGCCAAACCCGCCAGAATTTCGGCAAGATTACCACCGGCCTGACTTTGAATTTTCACAGCAACGGCAAGGAAGCGCAAATCCTGAATGTCTATCCGTTCCGCCATTTTGTCCAGCGATTCAGTAATATCCATCCCGTAGGTGGATTCGTCAGCAAGAACACCGAATTCGGTTCCAAGCGGGTCCGGCATTTCTGAGGCTACTGCTGAAATAGCACTGGAAAAAGGGTGGCCAACTTTGAGCGACCGCACGATAAGTTCAACCGCATCTGGCAGCTGTTCCTGAAACAAATCCAGACGTTTTTTCGCTTTGTTGCGTAGCCACGTGTAAACCGCACCATACCCCATGACGACCGAAATACCGATGCGTAACTGAAGGCCGGTTCCGGTGAAAACGGTTAGGCCAAGAAAGGCCATAATGCCAACGAACACCATCACCAAAATCAAGGCGGTAGGGGTGAAAGCGATGTTCGCCTGTGCCGCTTTTTCCGATAGCGGCGCAATAAGCGGTATCCTTTTGGCGTCACGGTGCTGTTCGCGCTCTTTACGCAAATTTTCCATGACTTGTTCCGGGTTTTCACCTGTTTGCAGCATTTGCAAACGGCGGTTGATTTTGGATTCAAGACGCACGGATTTTCCGAAGAAGGCCAGATAGATACCCTCGATCATGAAAAACACGCCGACGAATATCAAAGCGTAAATAAGTGGTTGTAAACTCATTGTATGTACCTCTTTTTACTATTCGGTATCAGTGTAGATACTGCTGGGCAAGTCGTAACCCCATTGGCGGAAACGCTCCGTGAAGTGCGAACGAAGACCGCCGGAAACGAATTTCCCGTGAATTTTTCCGTCTTCGTCCATGCCGGTCCGTTGGAACTTAAAGATTTCCTGCATGGAAATGATCTCGCCCTCCATCCCGGTGATTTCGGTGATCGAAACAATGCGTCGCGAGCCATCGGGCAGGCGGCTGATCTGTACCATCAGGTCCACAGCGGAGGCAATCTGAGCGCGACTGGCAACCAGCGGCAATTCCACTCCGGTCATGGCGATCATGTTTTCCAGACGAGAAATTGCATCGCGCGCGGAGTTGGCGTGGATCGTCGTCATGGAACCATCGTGGCCGGTGTTCATGGCCTGCAACATGTCGATAACCTCGTCGCCACGCGTCTCCCCCACGATAATACGGTCGGGGCGCATACGAAGGGCGTTACGAAGCAAATCGCGCTGGCTGACCTCGCCAGTACCTTCCACGTTGGGTGGGCGGCTTTCCATACGGCCGATGTGAACTTGTTGTAGCTGAAGCTCGGCGGTGTCTTCGATGGTAACAATGCGTTCTTCATCACCGATAAAGCCGGAGAGGGCGTTCAAAGTAGTCGTTTTACCAGAACCTGTACCGCCGGAAACGATAATATTCAGGCGCGTTGCAACGGCTGCTTGAAGATATGTCGCCATGGCTTCGTTAAAGGCGCCAAACTTAATCAGCTGATCGATAGACAGCTTATCTTTGGTGAATTTACGAATAGAAACAAGTGATCCGTCAACCGCACAGGGCGGGACCATCGCATTGAAACGCGAACCGTCGGCAAGACGCGCATCCACGTAAGGCGAGCTTTCATCGACGCGACGGCCAACGGCCGAAACGATTTTGTCGATGATCCGCATCAGATGCTTTTCGTCTTTGAATTTAACAGTCGTCAGTTCGAGAATACCGGCACGCTCGACAAAAATCTGTTGGCTACCGTTGATAAGAATATCGTTGACTGTATCATCGCGCAAAAGGACCTCTATAGGTCCAAGCCCGGTGACTTCGTCCAGCAAATCCGAATTCAACTGTTTTTGATCAGTTGTATTCAGGACAACATCCATGTCACGCAGACCTTCGCGCGCGATCGAGGCAATTTCGTGTTTCAAATCCTCTTCCGAGGCTTTGTCGAGTGCCGCGAGGTTCAGACTTTCAAGCAGGCGCTTGTGTAAATTCATGCGAATTTCAAGTAAGCGTTCCGCGCGTTTGGCCTCTTTTGGATCAAGAGCGACCGCTTTTGGCGGACTCGGTTTGACCTTCTTGCTTTTGGCCTTTTTTTCGGGCTTCTGATTAACAGGCGCTGGTGCTGTGGCGGCAGTTGGTGCCGATTTAGCAGAGGATACGAGTGAGGGGGCCGCAGCGGCAGCGCCGTTGGGTGTGTCTTGTTTGTTAAACCGTTTGAACATCTATAGCTCCTTAGGCAATCGCAGCCTTTTGTTGTTCAGCCATTGTGATCAATGACTCAGCAATTTTGCGAATTTCCTTTCGCAACGGGTTTTTCGGAGCCGCATCTGCAAGAGGGCGCCCCTGATCATTCGCAGCCAAAACCGGCTTGCCGCCGTCGGGTAACAGGATGTTAATGTCAATTCCCAGACTCTCCGAGAACCGTTTGGCGCGTGCTTTGCCGTTTAGATCGGTGAACGCAGGTGCGAAATTCAGTACGAATTGCATTTTATCTTCGGGCAACTCTTCAGACTTAAGAACCCGCAGGAAACGCATCATGTTTTGGGCGGAACGCATGTCCAGTTCCATAACTGCGAAGTACGTTTCTGCCATTTGCAACACATTCGCGGACCAATCCACCAATGTTGTCGGCATATCGACAATCACGAAGTCATAAGCATCGCGCGCAAAGGAAATGATGTTTTCAATGTCATTTCCGCTAATGATATCCAACGGGAATATCTCGGGTGGGGCGGTTAGGACGGCCATGCGTGATTTGAACGACGTCAGACTTTCCGCAAACATATTAGCATCAAGGCTTTCAATGTTCGTAAGCATTTCAGTCACAGCATCCCGGTATCCCAGGTCCAGATAGGTGGAAACGGAGCCCGTCTGGAAGTTCAGGTCCAAGATTGCCACCTTAATGGAGGACTTTTTGTTATACGTGGCCATTTCCCATGCCAGATTAACTGCGAAGGTAGACGTTCCCACGCCCCCCGCAACACCGTAAACCGGTAAAACGATACCGCGACGACGTTTTTTAGTCTTCTTTTGCTCTGTTTCAACTTCGATCGCATCAGCCCGGAGACGGGCGAGCGCATCACCAAATGCATCTTTTGGAGGCGGGCAGGGGACGAAATCGTCAGCGCCATGCCGCATAACTTGATGTAAACTTGTCGGAGAAATGTCACTGGCAACCAGAATAACCTTCAAACGACGTGCTTTCACAGCTTTGATAAAGCTGGTTACAACGTCGAGGTTATCTTCATCATTCTTGTCTACGCAGACGAATATCACATCGAGTTCATCAAGAGATCCTCGCTCAAGAGACTCCATTGCTTCTTTATAGGAACCAACGGCCCAATTTTTTGCAAAATGCTCCGATAGTTCGCCCACAAGTTCAGGGAACTTTTTGATATCACGTGTGGCGGCATATGCCTCGATCACACGTTCTTTTAGCTTTAGTAGTGCCATAAAATGCCCCCAGACTACCGTTAGAAATGATACTGGTTATAAAAATTCAATCAATTGTTAATCGCTACTACACAATTGTGTCAAAATCATAGCGTGATTACACCAATTATAACACCCCGTACACTATAGAAATAACCATCTAGTTGGTGCTTGGTGGGGTTTCCGCCTAGTCCTGAAAAAAAGGCCCCGAAAGATCGGAGCCTTTTGTAGTAAGAGGCAGTTTCGTAAGTGCTACTTTCCAGCGTATGCGTTGTAGACGTTGACAGCGACTTTGCCGTCGAAGTCATCACCAATGTAGCCTTTAACGAAACCGGAAACCGCTGTGACCGTACGACGGTTCAGGCGTTCGCGATCTTGCGTGTTGATCAGAGGTTCTGATTCACCCTTGGATACAACTGCAATCAGGTTTTTACGTGGAACACCTTGCGAAACAAGATAGTTAACGGCCGCTTGTGCACGACGTTGACCCAAACTGTTGTTGTAGCTGTTAGAGCCAACAAGATCGGTATGCCCGTACACTGTGAAGCGCACGTGTGGGAAACCTTTCATCCATGCAGCCTGACTACGTAGGATCGTTTTCGCTTCAGTGTCCAGAACGGAACGATTGAATTCGAAGTTGATCATAGTAGGGGTCGCACGACGGAATTGCTCGTCCAGACTTTGCAGTGCTGCACCTGGTTCCAGATAAGCCGTTTGTGCAAACTGGTTGCTTGTGGCTGAATCTGCAAATGTGCCTTCGTTCCTCATGGATCCTGCAGGATCAAGACACCCTGCAGTCAGAA
>LGOV01030121.1_pt1 | contig 10427 bp, 6 predicted proteins | sample 469881 | NCBI WGS metagenome assembly LGOV01 (sample SAMN03857199, study PRJNA290197) | marine sediment metagenome | biome: marine cold seep biome; feature: cold seep; material: marine sediment; isolation source: sample #5579, elevator 3A push core 41 containing 12 cm of sediment... ...
GACGGATGAAGTTCAACGATGAGGTCGAGAGATGCGCGAAAATCCAGTTGCTCATAGACGCCGGTAAAATCATCATGTCCAGAGAGCATCGACGGCTCGAAATTATTGATACCGCAAAAGATAACTGGGCTGCTCTGAAACACCGAATGATGGTATCGAGCAAGAAAATCCAGAGCATTGTTATCACAACAGATAATGGCATCGAAACGCAGACCTGAATATTTAAATTCGTACAGCGAAGCCAACCGGGGAAAGGCAGATTCAGGCTGGAGACGTTTGGTGTCCATATATTCAATAAACAGCTCTACATTGAAGTCAGATTGCTCAAATTGTTGTTGCAGAGCTTGGGTGACGTTATCGGTCCAAGCATAGCCTTGGTGATAAGAGTGCAGCACCAGTACCCGTTTGCTTACGCGGGTATTCGCCTGACTAGGTGCTGGAGAGAAGGACATTACTCCCAGCACTAAAAATGTCGTAATAATCACGCGTGAAAACCAGAGCGTCATAATCATCCATCATCAAAGATAAAAGTTACTTTCTTAAATGATTATACTGAGTTTCAGTTTTTCGTCTACAAAAACAAACTTTCCTTGACGATAATTCATATTCAGTAAACAAAAAAAAACGGACCCTCGAAAGAGCCGTTATTGTTACAAAAATGGGTTACTTGGTATTAAGGACGTGAAGGCCCTAACCATGCAGCACCTTCTTCTGTTGCGGCACTTACGTCTATCGTGCCAGTTAATGCGCCATGAGCACCACTTTGGCACTCAACACAAGTTATTGATTTCAAAGCTGTAATTGTACCAGCTACTACTCAACAACGAGGGAACGATAAGAATTTCATACGTGGCGTAGCAACCAATCCATTAAGCCGTTCACTAAATATGCCGCTCAACTCTGCCAACATCCAATAAACGACTACGTTACCGTGCCTAGTTGCGTAGTTCTTGTTGCAACAATTCAAACTTTAATATAGGTTCTGTCAAAAATAAGGTTAAGGGCGATCAGATCACCCGAAAGCCTTGCTTAAATAAACGAAGCAAACCACTGAGTGAGCACTCACTCATCAATCAACATAAATAGACACCAACATTTGGATCAAACAAATTATGAAAAAAAAAATAGCGCATCCGTCGCAGGAATTACGTAACAAGATACTCCAAGCATGCCTTACGCTGTTCACCACTAAAGGATATTTTTGTACCTCCGTTGACGATATTCGCCGTGAAGCACAAATAAGTGTTGGCTCAGTCTATAACTACTTTGACAACAAAGAAGCCATTGCCGTTGCGTTATTTGATGATCTATCTAAAACGATGGCTAAAGCAATGGCAGATATTATTATTGATTACGATTCGGCTCATGACAGGTGTCATGCAGCGATCGAATACCTGTTTGAATGTACAGAAACAAACCCCGCAGCGATGCACTTCATCTTTTATGCAAAACATAGAGAGTTTCTCCCCGAGGTCAAATCAATCTGCTCATCAGAGCCATTAACTCTGATGCGGCAAATGCTTACCGAAGGGATCAAAAGTGGTGAGATTGTCGAGATGGATACACTCGTAGCCTCGGCTTGCGTGTTTGGCATTCCATTGCGCATGATTCGAATGCGCTTAGATGATGTGGTTTGCAAACCACTGCCTACGTATCTTGAAACAATATGGCAGCATGCCTGGAGCACTGTTGCAGCCTAAAAAGTGCCAAAAATCAACTTACATTAAAAAGCTGCCTAATTTAGGCAGCTTTTTTTTTGCGACATTCACCTCAAAAGCCCTTTACTACTGCCTTGGCAGCAACAATTGACCCACAAATCTAATTAAAATTCAACATTCTAATCTACTCCAATTAAAAAGGAGTTGCACGACAATAAAAATAAGACTAGAGTCAATAAAGACTGAATGAACCCTCACTCAACACCTTCAGTCACAGCGCAAGCGTTCAGGTTAAAATAATAATTAGCAGACTTCACGAGTACCATCACAGCGTGGAAACCATAAACCAGCAAGTGAATGAACCCTCACTCAGCACTTATTGGTGACACATATATAGAAAGGGATATTTCACCTGCGGCATTGAATGAATCTTCACTCAGCGCCGCAACAAACAGCCCTCTTCCAGCCCTGCAGCGAATGTCGGTTCACTGCGGGGCCAAAAAGGAAGAGGAACTCTAACGGAGGCACCATACTATGAAGAAGAGTAGATTGCTATTTATTTGCAGTCTGGCAACGACCCTAGCACTTTGTGCGGCAGCTATTGTCACAGCCAGCTCCGAAACAAGCCACGTAAGTGTTCAACCCAAGTCTTATGCCAACCCGATTAACACCAGCGAGTGCCTAGTCTGCCACGGACAACTCGACTATCTGCGTTCAGTTGCAACTGATACCAAGGATGGCTACGGTCATGATGTTTTAGCTGAGGCAGTCGCTCAAGGTCTCTACGTTCATCAGGACTTTGTCAACGATCGAATCCATGGCAAAGCATCGTGTGAAGTCTGCCATGGTGGTGATCCCACGGCAACTGACATTACCAAAGCCCATGAGGGGATCATCACCGATCCAACTGCTGACGGTGGCGAAAAAGTTTGTGGCTCTTGCCATAAAGAAATTGTGGTTAACGCCCAAACCTCCATCCACTTCAACATGACTGGCGTTAAAAAGAAACTATCCGGTCGCTTAGGTAAAACTCACAATAAAGAGGTTGTTGTTGGTCAGATCATGAGTGGCGACTGTATGGCATGCCACGCAACATGTGGAACCTGTCATATCGGCACCGCTCCTGTGGCTAATTTAGGTTTGCAATCGAACCATAAAATTGAAGGAAAGCCTGACAATCTACAAGTGTGTATCCCTTGCCACCACTTAGCAGGTGCAGGATTCTTCACTGAAGAGAAAAACCTCCATACCGCTATCGGCATGGATTGTAACTCTTGTCATAGCAGCGACCAAGAGTACCACGGTCGGGGCGGCCCTGAAGAAGCTCAAGGCATGATGACTCCAGGACTTATCAAAGCAAGTTGCTACAATTGTCATCAAGATGCACCAACCAGTAACAACGCTCACGAAATACATGATGAGTCGGTCAGTTGCCAAGCATGCCACGGTACAGAATACGAATCATGCTTGTCATGTCACAACCGCGTTGCTGAGCCAGAGTGGATTTTCAAGCTCGGTCAATTTGGCGGTAAAATCTACCCAATGGTTCACACCACTGGTGACACCTCTGCAGATGCCTTTGCAAGCATGGGCGTAACGTTAAATCAAGAGGATCTTGAATCGAAGCCAACATGGGCTCCTTACCCAACGCACTTCCTCCAACTTGCACCAATTCACAAAGATGGTGCATCTGTCATGTGTGAAAACTGCCACGGCAATGAGGATATTTTCCTTCAGGAAGATGACCTCACCTTCCCTGAGCTTGAGAAACATTTACTGTACCAAGCTCCTGATGCTCTAAGCAAAGATGAATTAGAGCAAGCGCTACGGGAAGCGACAAAGTAAACCATCTGCTCCTCTCGGAGAACCTTTCGAGAGGAGCAACATACTTCAGAACAGTTGCCCAATCTAGGAGCTAGGAGGTTTTATGACTAAGATTCTCAAAACAGCAATAATTTTATGTTCTGTGCTACTTCTGCCATTTAGTGCGTATGCCACCAACGGAGATAACCTAATCGGCGTTGGACCAATATCAAGAGCCATGGGTGGCGTCGGTATTGCCGCCCCCCAAGATGCAATCAGCGCGACCTTTGCCAACCCTGCCGCGATGTGCTTCACAACCTGCTGTCCATCGTCACAATTTGATTTTGCTGCGACGCTTTTTGCACCAAAAATTGATGGTAAAATTACTCTCGGTACGGGTGCAGGTCAAACGGTATTAAAAAACCAAGCAGACAAAAAAACGTATTTGGTCCCAGCCTTTGGATTTACGGCCCCTATCAACGAAAAGCTACGTTTTGGACTGGCTGCTTACGGTATAACTGGCTTAGGCGTTGACCATAGCGACAGTGAGTTAAACGGATATTTGGCAACAGACACAACTGCGTTAAGCATCCTTAAAGTGGCCCCAACCCTTGCCTATCAGGTAAACGACAACTTCTCTGTCGGTGCAGCACTACATGTTGTCAATTCCACCCTCGATTTAGGCCAGGGATCTCAAGCTGGATACGGCTACGGTGTGCAGATCGGTGCCTTATATCATGTCGATTCATTCCATTATGGCCTCACCTACCTGTCACCGATTGCCGCTGACCATAAAAATGTTTTCGACCTAGACGGTGATGATCGCCAAGATGATTTTGAGCTAGAAGCACCACAACAATTAGGCATTGGTATTGCTTACCAGCCCAATGAGAAGTTACTCGTCGAACTAAATACCAAATGGATCAACTGGGCTGATGCCGCAGGATATGACGATCTTGACTGGGATGACCAGATCGTTGTCGCTATCGGCATCCAGTTCAAACCAGTAGACGCACTCGCCCTGCGCATCGGCTATAACTACGCCGAGAGCCAAATCAGCTCGCACACCTTTGACGGTACCGATAGTGTCAGCATTCAAGGAAAACAAGTGAATGCCTACGGTTTTGAAACGCTACGAATCATCGGTTTCCCTGCCGCAGTTGAGCATCATGTCACCGTTGGCCTTGGCTATCAAATTACCAAAGCAGTATCCGTCAACTTCGGCTATATGCACGCATTCCAAGACTCAGTTTCATCAACAGGAACCATGCCTGACGGTACCACCCCTGTAGAGCTTGAATATCAAATCAGTGAAGATGCAATCGATTTTTCTTTAGCTTGGATGTTCTAACTTTATTGCAGTTTGCCCAGCTACCTAAGGTGGCTGGGCACTTTTTCCAGGAGATGTCTTATGTTAAAAAAATGGCACCTGATACTCTGCGCAGCGATATTCCTTGTCCCGACCCTCTCTTGGTCTATGGCGTGTCATTGCTATAGCCAGAAAAACTACGACCCCAACAACCCAACATCAGCTGACCCATACTTATTAGCAACATCACAAAATTCTCTGGTAGCCAATGTTTATAATATTGCAAAGAAAAAAATTGTCATAGCGAAGCAAAAATCATCGACAACATCAGAACGACTTTGGGTTGCTCACTGGGTTGCCGAGAGAACAGTATTCACCCCTGGCAAGCTATTGAAAGCTCGCTACCGTAATAATTCATGGCAGGAAGCTCTAGCAACTCTACAAATCGACACACAAAGCTTTGGTAGCGATTTTTTGCAGACACTAGAAACCCTTGATGTAGATACCAATCTGTCTCAATTCGTTGTGGATGATGTCCTGCTCTCCAATCAAATCATCGCAGAAAAACAATTAACTGTATTACGCCAGATGGGTTCAAACGATGCTGAAACCATACTATCAAGCCTACTGGCGCTAAAAACAAATCAACCTGCTAGCGAATTTTATAATTCAGTTAAGTTTGGTGGAGCGAGTTGGGGCTCACATCTCATGTCAGCACAAATCGATGGCACACAGATGGTTGAGGAGATCAAAGGGATGTTAGCTCATGCGCCACAGCAGATCTAAATTGGCTCAAGCTGCGACATGAAACGTCTAAAATCATTGAACTAAACAAAAACAGGGAAAATTGACGGCAAAATAAGGGGTTCTCCCAATAGCCAAACACCTTATTTAGCTTAAGATTGATTGCGAAATCACATGAAACTTTGCCACCGCAATCACACCAATGCGCTCCTAAACTGAAACATTATTTTACCATTGGCAGCCCAAAGGAAAACGGCCATGCATGCATTTAAGTCACCCAAAGTCTATCAGATTTCGACGCTATTGTGTTTGGGCATAGTCGCAGCGATGCTCGTTTTCTTGGCCTGCCACTTTCATATCATTCCGCAAATTAAACATCTTGAACAACAAACAGCCCTGCAACTGATCAACCGCTTGCGGTTAAATCTCAATAGCGAACTCAATGTCCTCAATACTGTTGCCCATGACTACGCTTCATACACCACACGCTACACAGGCCCAAGCACGCAATCAGCACCATTCTGGAAACAGTCGTGTCCTGATGAGCTTCTGCAACTTCACGGTTTAAGTGATGTGGCAATCTATACCAATGAAGGGCAACTCCTTGGCGGTAAGGGGTTCGACAACAGAACCTCAACGTTTCGCTTAGTCAATGAAACATTGTGTACAAAAATCCTCAATATTACTCTCAAAAATTCACAGCACTCGATTACGGGCCTGATTGCAGGTGAAGAGTCCTTGATGATGGTGACAGCACATTCTCTTGCGCAGGGTTCGAGCACTGCGGGGCCAATTGCTATCTTTTGTAAGCCGTTGACAGATCATGTCATCAGTCAGGGTACACGCCTATTTCAAAGTGATATTGCCATTGTGCAATTGCCACTATCACCGAAAGGTTCGTATTCCTATACCGAAATTGCCCTGAACCATTTATCAGAGAACCAACAGGTATATTTACAACAGATGTCCGATAAACGCTTCATCACTCACGCTCGACTCATTGATGTAAACCAGCAACCGCTGGGCTTGATTCAGTTAACTCTTGACCGCCAACCTTTTTTAGATCTTGAAAAAAAAATAGCCTCAACATTGGCACTACTACTTGTTGCATTAGCCTTGATCATATTACAGATGATGGGCCAACTTAAAAAGGTGATCCACCACCCTTTTAAGCTGTTGACCAAACAGCTACGTTACGTGCGGAAGCAGAAAAAATTGACCGTATTACAGCCCACCAAAGGGGCCGAAAAACTGACCAATGAGATCAATGAGCTGCTTGGAGGTCTCGAGCAAAGCCAACAACAGCAGAACTGCAGCGAACGTGAAATAGACCTCATAAAACGCGTGGTCCCTTGTGCCATTTTCACCATTGATTCAAACCAGTTAATCACATGTTGGAACAAACGCGCCGAGCAACTGACGGGCTACTCCGCCAATGAGATGGTTGGTACGCCCTACTGTCGATTTATTCAGGAAACAGGTACGGAGCATTCAGACTGTAACGTGAGCTATCGTTTCATGACACCAAGCACTGGGCGCAAATACACCATTTGCCATAAAAACGGCTCACTGCTGACAATCAATATGCACTCTGAACCCCTAATTGACAGTGATGGGATTAAGATTGGCCGGATCGAATGTTTTACAGATATCAGCCAATATAAACGGGAAAAAGACGCGCTGAGTTGGCAGGTTTCACTCAATAGGCACCTATCAAATCTATCGCAAACGATGATGCAATATATCGATGATGAAACAGAGATCGCAAAGAAAGTACTCATGCAAGCACGAAATCTTACCGACAGCGAGCATGGTTTTATCACTAAACTAGAACTGAGTGGTAAGCAGTGGTTGTGGGATTACACCTCATTATTCGATAAATTTGACCTGATTGACAGTCCAGCGTTTATTCCATCGGCCCCCTCTGGACGCGGATCGCTACTCCATGCAGCCTATAACCGCAAAAGTAGTGTTCTGTTCAATAAACTACAACACCTCAACGTTGCTCATCTCGCTGGGGTAATTGATAAACCATTTTGCCATTTCATGGCGGTGCCAATCTGGAACGACACGACAATTATTGGCCAAGTAGCAGTCGCTAACAATAAAAATGGCTACACCCAACGGGATATACAGGCGATAGAACAATTGGCCGAACTGTTTGCTGTTGTTCTGGTGAAAAACAAAAAAAACTACAACAAAGATGATTAATAAGTGGGCAGCTCATACCACATTTAACTCAATAATCACTATGAATCCATGCCAGAACAGCCGAGATATTTCGGTAGCATCTTCAAAAGGAAGCTTTCAGACATGCAGGCAACAGATAAGCAAAAAGTCTCACTGTTTACCAACAGCGACTACCAAGCCCTTGCCGACAGCAACCACCAACTTATGCGTCAGGTCTTGCGTGAATTTCATCATCGTATTTCGTCAGCCAGCGGTGATGAACTATTTTTATCACCGCTTAAAGACTTAGCTTTTTTATCTGGCGCTGACTATATTTTCATCTGTAAGTTTTGCAATAAAAGTAAAACACGGGTAAGAACCATTGCCGTTTATGGTGAAGGGAAATTATGTGAAAATTTTGAGTTCGATCTCAACAATACTCCTTGTGAAAATGTGGTCAAAGATGGCCCGTGCTGCTACCTCAGAGGTGTGCAATCGGAGTTCCCTCTTGACGAACTCAGCCTCGAACTAGGCATCGACAGCTACATCGGAATCCCTTTAATGAGTGCTACGGGGCAAGTTATTGGCCCGATAGCCATTCTTGGTCGCGAACCATTACGTAATAATGTCTTCGCTGAATTGTTATTACAAATCTATGCCTTACGTGTTGCAGCTGAACTTGAAAGCAGAAACAATAACACAGCACTCAACAACCAAAGAGATCGCCTGCAAGCGATACTGGATGCCATACCGCAACCAATATTCCTAAAAGATCACTCTGGTCACTACACTGATTGCAATAAAGCCTTCCAACAACAGCTAGGGATAAGTAAAAAACAGTTGCTCGGAAAAACTGTTTTTGACCTGGCTCCAACGCGCGCCACGAATTGCTATAATGAGGATATTGCCGTCTTTCAAACTAAAAACTTGCGTGAATATGAGGAACTCATTGATTATGCCGATGGTTCCCGCCGTGACGTTGTTTTCAGCAAATCCCCCATTCTTAACACCAATGGTTCTATTGATGGATTAGTTGGAACCATCCGCGATATCAGCAGTAATAAGCGCGCCGATGAGACCATTAATACCCTCATCAAAAGTATCGTCGGACTCGACGGGAAGATATGTCTCTACAATGTGCTCAGGGAATTATGCCGTTGGCTCGATGCCGAATACGCCATCGTCACGGAAATTATTTCAAAAACCCAAATAAAAATTATCGCCATGCATTCTGACAGCGTACTGTTGGAAGGACACATCCTCCCTTTTGAAAGAACCCCTTGCGGCAGTGTCATTCAAGAGGATTACCGCTATTATTCCCAACAGGTGCAAGAGCTTTTCCCTACCGATGAATTGCTAGTGAAACTAGACGCACAAAGCTACATCGGTGTCCCCCTTTATGGCGAAGATGGCACTATTCTCGGCACAATGTGTGTTTTATCTCGCCACGTGCTCAACTTGCCACGACGAACCCGCGAACTAATGGAGATTCTCGCGGTTAAAGTTGCTGCAGAGATTGACCGGAATCACGCCAAAGTTGCACTGCAAAAAAATAAAGAATACATTAACTATATCGCCAACTACCATCAAATAACGGGCTTACCCAACATTCTGTTGTTTCAAGATCGACTACAGCAAATGGTAAAGAATGGTAGTTCTGGCAGCAATCAGGTTGCCCTACTTCACCTCGAAGTGGATCGTTTAAAGATAATAAACAACTCTCTCGGCCGCCATATTGGTGATCAAGTTTTAAAAGAAGTCGCACAACGACTGGTTAAGTGCGTTAGTGATAAAGGATCTGTCTCCCATCTTACTGGCAACGAATTTGGAATCATTCTTGAGCGCAACAGTGATGTCAACAATGTTGTTTCCCTTATCCAAAAGATTCAAAAAAACGTCGCGAATTCAATTAGTATCGACGACGAGCGGCTCTATGTCAGTACCAGTATCGGCATCTGCCTCTATCCTGCCGATGGCAACGATATGTTGTCACTGCTCAATTGTGCTGGCTCAGCTCTTTCACGAGCAAAGAAAAACGGTGGCGGTAAATATCAATTTTACACCACTGCGATGAATGACCGCGCCCACGAGTTGTTGCGACTAGAGAACAACCTAAGAAACGCCCTAAAGAATGACGAGTTTGTTTTAAATTACCAACCGCAATTTGACCTTAATACCAACACGATTATCGGTGCCGAAGCCTTAATCCGCTGGCATCATCCACAACTGGGGATGGTGCCCCCTAATGACTTCATCCCTCTGGCAGAAGAAACAGGATTAATCATCGATATCGGTGAATGGGTCCTCTACACGGCCTGCCAGCAAAACAAACTGTGGCAACAATCTGGCTACCCATGTTTTTCAATTGCGGTCAATATTTCTGCCCCTCAATTTGCGCAAGACAATCTTGTCAATTTTATTGAGCAGGTGTTGAAAGAAACAGGCCTTGAACCACAGTTTCTTGAGTTAGAGATCACCGAAAGTTTAATTATGCAAGATATTGATGCAGCGATAAGCACCATGAACCAGCTAAAAAAACTTGGTATATCTCTCTCAATTGACGACTTTGGTACGGGTTATTCATCCCTTAGCTACTTAAAACGCTTTCCCATTGAAAAGCTAAAAATTGATCAATCATTTATCAAGGATGTCATGCAGCAAGGTAACGATGCTGCCATCACCACATCGATCATCGCCTTAGCACAAAATATGAACCTTAAAACCATTGCTGAAGGGATTGAAAC
>LGOV01001773.1_pt1 | contig 10399 bp, 9 predicted proteins | sample 469881 | NCBI WGS metagenome assembly LGOV01 (sample SAMN03857199, study PRJNA290197) | marine sediment metagenome | biome: marine cold seep biome; feature: cold seep; material: marine sediment; isolation source: sample #5579, elevator 3A push core 41 containing 12 cm of sediment... ...
TTGGGTTCCTTTGTCTTGTTAATCTCCACTTTTTTCATAAATTCTTACCTCTTTCTTTCTCTTTTTTTGTATTTTTCATCCGATATTATAAGCACCAAAATTAACCATTCCATTTTTTTAGTGCGCGATCAATTGTATAATATAAATTTGAAAATATTGCCTAATGATAATAAAAAACAACTTAAATTATAATTAAATATGCTTTATTAACAACTTTGCCCTATGCAGGATTATTCTCCCATTTTTTCATAGTATTGAATATCCTCCGCTTTATTTTTATTCGTCAATTCAATGCGTGTTGCACTCAGGTATTTAACTACATAGGTTGTTTGGATTCCATCGATTGTTACGGTAATTTGTTCAACCTTTATCTCATACCTTCCTTTGGTTTTTGAATCAGTCAAACTCCGTGTCATTTCCCCTTTTCCATCAAAGTATATGGATTCATCTACTTTGATGTTTTTCCATAGTCCAGCTAATTCCATTTGATTTGAAGAACCCATGGTATTTTCACCCCTTGATGATGGTACCGATTTAAACTTCAACACAGTACCATCACCCGTTTTTAAAACAAGAGCATCATCCATCGTTAAACGATAGGTACAAATAATATCTTCCTTATTGGGTGCTGGTACATCTTCTTTTATCCCATCCGCAATTGCATAGTCAATCTTTAGCACAATATGTTCATTGTCAATGGTGTATGTTCCTCCAGAATTAACAGCATTCATACCAAAACCCATCGTGTACGTTTGATCATGATTCATAACAAGGTAGGTCTTTGTATCCGTATCGTACCAAGTGCCATAAACTTTTTCTTTTGGTTCCTCGACTGTTTTTTTCAATTCACCGAGCAAGCCACATCCACTCACTAAAAAAGTTGAACAGATTAAAGCGATAACAACGATCCCTAATTTTTTTTTCATAAATTAAACCTCCTTAATTCCCAGCATAATTCGCAGCTCGATAAAAGCTGTGATCACCAATTTTCCCCATAAATTCTTGTTGTTGATGCCACCATGATACTTTGGCTGCTTCATAATTGATGAAATATTCCGTTCCTTTCGGAAATATCAATTTTCCCGCCAGCGCTTCATCCCCCGCTTTAATTGATTCAGCAGAAGGTGCAACCTCATAGATACGTCCATCACTGACACACGAATATTGGTCGGGTGAACAAATGACATCTTTTAAACTCTCGCCTTTCCTTTGTGATGAAAAGATAATGCACTGTGCAACCGCAACTTTTCCATCATATGGTTGATTTCCTGATTCCGCTTCAATGCAACGATAAAACCAGTCAAGGTCTTCATCTCCAATAGACGTTGTCGGATAATCAGGCGTTCCATATCCTGTAATCCGTAAATCATTAACCGTAAATTCATTCCGTCTGATCTTGTAATACCCAGGTGTCACTCCCGTATTACCTTCAATTGTATTGACATAAGTCCCATCACAAGATTCGACTATTCCAACATGAGAATAGCTCCCATTGCCACCCCATGAAATAAAAACAATATCCCCAGGTTTTGGTAAATAGCCACTGCTTCGTGACTGATACTGCCCTTTTTCCTTAAACCATTCGGCGCCAGCTGGCACATATGCAAATTTAGGAATTACCCCCGATTCAATATAACCACATTGATCGGCACACCAGCTTACAAACATCGCACACCATTCATCTCGATAGGCAAAACCATACCACCGCCAATAGGTTTGACCAGCAATATTACTTGCTTTTCCATCTTCTGCTAAAGCAACCGCAACAATGTCAGTCCCACCCATTCCATATCCTCCTGAACTATTTGGCATTAATACTTGATACTCTGTTTTAAAATCCAGAATGACGTCTAATATATCTGAATCCGTAATCACGCTATTTAGCATCATGATTGGTGTGGCTAAGATATAAACAAGCATTAGAATGAGCACTAAAATCAATCCTAGAAATCCAGCAATGATCCCCAGGACAATGTTTCTTAACTTTTTATCTTTAACAACAACGGTAGCTGCTTTTACAACAGCTGGAATAGCCATAACTATCGACCACCCTTATCCCCGAAATAATCAAGCTTATATTGTGCTACATCAAAGGACATACTAATGCGATCCCGACCAATGAGAAAAAGACCTTTTCCCCGCAACTTGGCCGTTAAGACTTCCTGCTCGGCTTCGGTTAAAAAATAGAGCTTTTTTAGATCTTGAAGATTTTGTCCCGCAGTTCCAAGCATGATCTTATAGCAAGGCTGATCAAGTAGTGCCTGACCATACATTTTAATACTTGGATTAAGAAAATCATCCACAGCATGGGTAACAATCATAATCCCAGCTTCATATTTTCGATCACGTTTCATGGCATTCCGGAGAAAAACCATGCTTTGTGGTACCCGATTATCAATCATCAAATAGGATTCATCACAGATCAAAAGAATCCGTTCATGACGATCTCGACTCATTTCCTGCCATGCCCAGGATAGCAAGTTAAAATACTGCGTGGACTTGATGGTATCCGATGAATTATTCAAATCAGATGTATCCAAACATACACACCGAGCCTTAGATTTTAAAGACGTATGACCAGACCATAAGAACGAATCACCGCCAATAGCCAGATCTTTAAAAATAATGGTCAGATCACGATAATCCAGGTAGGCTTTTTCACTGACTCCCCGTTCTTTCTCTAATTCTTCGCGTTCTATAAGAAGGTGATATAAATCCTTAAAGGTTGGGAAATCTGTGTTTTTCATAGCGGTCACATCGGTATCCCAAACGATATCAAAGCGATTATATAAAGTAATAACGGCATCCTTCAGGAGTGCCCGTTGAATATCCGTTAAATCTTTAAAGTACAACGAAAAAAAGACATCCAGTGTCTTTAGATGCAATGCCATTGCTCCAAACTTACGATTATTCTTTTCTTTTTCAGGATCCGATTTTGTTTCTTTTTCAACATACATATCTTCTTCCAGGGGGAGGATTTGAAGGGGGTTAATTAGATTTTTACCATCGCCACCAGCATTGATCCAGTCTCCCCCAAGATTTCGGCATAAATCCTGATATTCTCGTTCTGGATCAATGAAAATAATCCGCGTTCCCATGGCATATTCCATCAGGGCGATATGTTTTACAATGGTTGATTTACCTGAACCTTGATCGCCAAGAACAACCACGTTAGAATTAGTTCGATCTTTCCCACGTTTCCATAAATTCAGAATTACTCGTCCACCCGTGGAATCTTGACCATATAAAAATCCTTCCTGATCATTATAACCACAGCTGGCAAAAGGAAAACCGCCTAGTACCGATGAAATCGGCATGACGGTTTTGATAATTTGCTGCACATCCTTTTCCTGGGTACAGGCTGGAAATAAATTTTTAAACGCTTCTTTTTGTAAATAGGGAAAAGATCGAATCTTTGTTTTTTCCATAAGAAAGGTACTTTGAACTTGTCGGCACATTTTATTAAATAGTTCACGGTCATTGGCCATGGGCATGACCGTGATTCCCACGTTTCCCACCACTTCCTGATCAAATTCAACATGTTTGATCATTTTAATGGAATCTTCTTCCCGTTTCTTTGCATTAAGTAGTGACAGTGTATCCTTATTTTTCGCTTCCTGAGCTTTTTCACGGTGCTGATTGACTGATTTATTAAGGTCTTGAATAAACTCAGCATTATCAATTTTATCAAATTCAATGGAAAAAACCGTTCCTGGAATATTGGCCAGTTTTCCCAACCACCCATAATCTCGATGCGCTGGATATTGGATCACGCCATATACCCGTGCTAGGTATTCCCCAATCCATAACTCGTTTGGTTTAATCTCCATATTAATGGGTGAAATGATATTCATCAGCGACTTGTTTTCTTGAATATCAACCACTTTTTTTCGTCCAAACTTGGATACATGTTTAGGCGGTTCATTTTGGCTCTCTTCCTTTTTCCTAAAAAACAACCAACGTTCTTTTTTAGGGGCTTTTTCTTTAATTGGTTTTTCCACTTCACGGTTTTCTTTTCGGTTCTTTCGTGGCTTCTCGTGCTTACGCATATGCGACCTCCTGTTCATCTTCTGCCATAGCCTGGCTTTCATGACTGTTCATATATAAATCCATAATTGTTGTAATTTGGGTACTGTATTCCATATCTTCCATGTGACAATAAGCTGGATTATTAATCAGATTACACAGCCTTACAATTTCCTGCTGTTTTAAGGTTTCTCCCGTAATCGTGCCAATTGCCAAACGGTTACCAATATCCGTAATTCGCTTGAGAAAATCTCGTTCAATCCCCGTTTCATAGGTTTCCCAAATAATAAAATAAAACTGACGCTGAACGATTTCACCTGATTCAGCAAAATGATGCATCTCCATCATTTCCTTTCCTAAAATATCCTTAACCACGGGTTCAGTGGTTTGAGTCCAAATCTTTGAGTATTCTTCCACCAAAGGAAAAATATCAACTGGACGCTCAACCGATAAGAATCGCCATGCGGGTTCCGATGCCATTTGTGCACATAATTGTTTACATAAGGAACGTTTTTCATTTTGTGAAAACAAATCCAAGGAAACCGCATCTATCCGATAATAAGCACAAATTTTATTTTTTTTAGTATACAAAAAGTTACCTTTGATATCCTTGACATTAAAAAAATCATGGATACTATTGTTTTCAGGCTCTTTCTGTTTACTTTTAAATTGGACCGTTTTATTTTTCTTATTCCAATAATTCATAATAACCAGTGCGAGAATGCCCACACAACAAATAATAATAGGGATAATTTTATTCATTTTGACTCCATTTCCTATGCTTTTCTGTTTCCCGGGGAAACACGTTTACATTTCTGGTTCCCAAGCTTCATCCTGATAATTTTCTTCTGATTGATTCACTGGCGTATAATTTAAATATTGATCCAGTTCCTCCACATGCTCCTGGTAGTTTTTATTCATTGACTTAAAGGTTGCATCTAGATTCCGTTGTCGATCTAATTTGGTACCTTTAAATCCTTGACGGTATGCTTGATACGTTTGACTAAATTGTTTTTTCATTTCTGGGGTAGCAGCTACGTTATTATGTGCCATGAGCATCATCGCTATCCCCTGGGCTTCTAGTTGACTTTTCAGGGCATTATTTTTCGGTTTTATTTCATTGTCGCAATACGCTTGAATATCGTTTGTAAGTAATGTGTTTTCATCGGATACTCTGCTGATTCTTTCAGGGCAATCGGTTTGGTTGATATCATAAACCAAGCCCATCTTAAATTTAGGACCAACATTTGATGTATTGGGAACAAAAACCTTCATTGCTTTTTCCCCTTTTTTTACATGTAAACCGTCCTTTAGAAAATCATTACGATTGTTTACCTGTAACGCATTTCTATTCTGTGAAAAAATGAGTTGTTGATTACGTGTCGTATATTTCTGAAATCGCGTTGAAAATTGAATGAAATCAGCAAGCTTAGTTGGATCATGATCAAAACCATCGTGGAGATCCAATAACATAACGCCATATTCATCCGCATGAATGATCCGATCTGTCGCCGAAGCGTTAATCATCGTCTGATCTTTCATGACAGCATCACCTTCTTGTGTCTGAACTTTTTCCTCGTTAATTGATTTTAAAGGATTCGCTTGATTGGTGATTGTTCGTGTTTCAGTAGGCGTTTGATTAACAGCGTGAATGGCTCGTGTTAAATCCGACATATTATTTTCCATCGTCAGCAACAGTGCTCTAATTTTATCAATATCTGGTGATTTTGAATCCCTGATCTGCTCATTGCTGAGACTATTTTCTTTTAGCACAGCCACCGTTTTTACATTTGGATTGTTTTTATCCAAACGGTTTATTTCCTCAATCTGCTGATTAGCCACGTGTTTAATCTGCTCAAAGCGATTATTAATCCCATCAAATTGATTGACCATCCACGTTGCAAATCCAATGCGTGCTCGATTGGTCATATTGGAAAAATAGTTTTCAATGTTTTTTACAACCTCGATCCGTTTATCATCGATCTGAATCATCTTCTCTCCCAGGGAACGTATGACAGTGCGCCGACCAATGCGATTGTTTTGAGCTGCTTCGGAAAATTGATTCAAGGATTTATTAGCACGATTTACCGCCTGATCCAATCCATTAATTTCTTTTGCCAGTATTTTCTCTTCCTGTGTAATGGGTTTGGAATCAATAAGCTGTTCAACGTTTTTCAAATCAATAACCTGAGTTTGAGATAGAGCTTCACGACTAATCAATAAAAACTCTTTAAAAGCCTTATCGAGTTTATTAAGAAGATCCGCATCAAAACTGTTATCCGTATTTTCTATCACCGCTTGGTTTTCTGTTTTTTCTGTGCTAATATTTTCTGTTTTTTCCGTGTTCCCTGCCTTTTCACCTACTTGGGAAACCCCAGGAACCAAATTCTTCATTTTTGCTTTCTGTGATTCCATGAGATTATAAAGCATATTAGCTGTTATCTCACTCAACTGTAAAATTTGATCCATTCCAACACTTAAATCTGCGTTTTGTCCATTTGCCATTTTTTTATTCTCCTTCATATTTAGTCATAAAAATAAGCGCAATCTTTTCATTTGAAAATAAATGCGCTTCCACTTCCATTAAATCCCGCGTTGTTTGAATCGGTGTAATGTGATGTCTCATTTTTTCAATAGCGATCACAACAAAAGGAACGCTCTGATTGTTTTTATCATAATACAACACGTTCCTATTTTTCTTTTTGACATAGATAAATCGAATCTCTGAATCATTTAACACGGGCATCATACACCGCCCTCTTAATCAATGGGCCTTGATAGTCCTGTTCTAAACTATTTCTAATTTTAGGTTTCCATATATATTTTTTTTCAATCACTTTTAATTCCTCCTCCTTTAATTTTTATTATTAACCTGCCAATCATCATAAACTGTTCCATCAATGTTTATACTATCTGTTACAGCTGTTCCTAACATTCCCCCGGGTGTCCATGCATCAAAAACCTCTGAATAAATTGTATAGGTCGTGTTATCTGGAAACCATAGTGGTGTAAAATGCACTCTTTTATTACTAGCTGAGAAAGGATTTGTTTTTAATTCCAGGAATGAATCCGATAAATTGCCAGTATTCATTATCCCAGTACAATCGGATAATCGATTGTATTGACTGAAATTTTCATCAATGGTTACACCTGTTTTAAAATTAAACTCTGGAAAAACCGTCGTGGCATTTTGTGCTCCAACTAACCAGGTATCCGCTGAAACACCAGTATTACTAACAACGCTTGCGCTGAGGTTCAATGCATACCCATAGCCAGATTTAAAACTGGCTTCACTATTGGCTTCCTGGGTTCCGTTTTTAATCTCTGGTATGACCGTTAAGATCGCACGATACGTCTCTTCATGAAAGGTTGTACCATCATAACTGTGTCGCTTCCATTCATTCGCATCGGATCGAATCATGATCGTCGTGGCATCAACCAATCCCGTTGTACCACTATTATCCTCACCATAAATTTCAATGTAGTAAATACCTTTATCATAATGTTTAACTTTGGCTACATTTTCCACGCTGTGATCTTTTTCTATGTCAACCACATAGGAATAGCTACCATCATCATTTTCGACCATTGCTTCCGTTTTTACATCATCCTGACTTCCTGCTGCACTCCAAACAGTACACGTCAGGTTATTTATGCCATTTGATGTGTTTAAGTCATTGACCGATACAGTAAATGTTGTTTCTGAGTCCTGGATTGCCATGATTTGATTGGATGATATGGTATCGTGAGCAAAAACAGGGGATGGCAATATTAAGCATCCCAATAAAAAAAGCAGGGTAAAAACCCTGCTTGACCGCTTTCTTCTATTCATTTTTGACCTCCTTAGTTATTGAAAAAAGATAACTACCTTGTAATAATTGTACAGAAAGCTTCGGCTGAAGCTGTTTCTCCACTGGATTCACTTGTCCACGATGTACTAAATAGTCTGTTTGAATCAGATGTGGTATACGTCTTATCCGTAACATCGCCATGGGGTGTATCAAACACCACATAATCAGTATCCGCATTAGCGGTAGCCTTTACCGTTATGGTGTACCATGTATCCACATGTTCAGTAATGCTTACATTACCATCTGCATCTGTAGAATGCGTTGTCCATCGCTGAACATGTTTAACGGTTGATTTATCGGTATCAATAATTTGAGGATTCACAATCTTTTCCGAAAAAGTAACCGGTTCATCGCTTTCTTTGTAAGTGCCACTTGATTGTTCCCCTTGTCCAGTAATTGTAATATCTTCATCCTCTGCTGTATCAGGATTGTATGTTTTACTCCATGTTTTTTCTGCCTTAACATAATCAATTGATTCTGGTATATCAACTACAAATTTTTCACTTTGAGTTTCAAATATAACACGATCCGTTTCAAGTGGCGTTACTGCATAAATCTTAACGGATGTATTAATCAAATATTTATCCTGATTGGGAAAAACACCCGCCCGAATAATTTCTGGATTTTTAAATTCCTCAGCTTTTATTGTTAATTCCTTTTCATCTCCAGTACGAATACCCGTTGTTGTAACTGATTGTGGTTTAAAGGTCATATTATCCGTTCCTCGAATGGTTGGCGTATAATTAAATGACCAAATGTATTGATCCTCATTGTCAGGATCTTCTTCTCGATTCATCCGTGTTCCATGAAAATAACAATCGTCAAGTTTGCATTTCTCATCCAAATGACGTTGCAACATTTTCAAATCATTATTATCGATCATGCCATCATCGTTTATATCTGCTGCTCCGCAATGGGGGCACCGTTCTTTTGCGGTATAATCTTTGCACCCACCATCAATGTGGGCTTTTAGAATATCATAATCGTCGCTATTGACTTGAAGATCTCCATTCATGTCCATTACTTGATTATTACCTTTTAATTCTTCATTACTATACTCCGTTTTCGGTGTCAATAAAAATTCACCCATTCCCGAATTGACAACAATCTGATCAACATCATTATTCGAAGTAATTGTAATGATAATATTGTCTGTATTTGTTGAATTATCTGCTAAAACAGGAAATATAATTAATGTTAATCCCAAAAACAAAACACATAAAGCAACTACGATTTTTTTCATTTATTCCTCCTAATTTATTGATAAACTTCTTTTTAATAAGATGCACGTTTAACAAAATACAAGAAAGCGTATCATTGTTTTTAATCAATATAATATCGTATTCCAATATAAAACGCTTTTTCTTCTTCAATTTCAAGATATATCGTTAAGTTCAACGAATGTTCTTATTTGTGATTGATGTAAATGATTTAATCTTTTTTTTACTTGATTTCATTATCAACCTCCAATGTTCCTGTAAAATACAAACTATCATCTTTTCCTATTTTTAAAATAATGTTATTATCAATTGTTTTGATTATGTATGGCAACGTTAATCCCACAGGACTTATTTCATTTTCTGCTATTCTCTTATAAAGAGTAATATCATTGTTTTCTTGTATCCACATTCCTTCATCTAATGGTTGTTCTTTACCTGTTGATTCTTTATATTTAACATAGTCACCATTACTGCTAATTTCCATATATATTGGATCGTTATTATCATTTACCCAAACATTAGGGAGTTTTTCGCTCCCTTTGTTACAAGCAGTAAGCAAACATATAGCCAATACAATAAAACAAACGAATATTCTTTTTTGCTTCATATTATTTCTCTTTTCTCTTTATTTAAAAAGTAATCAATAACAGGATCTAGGTATTAAACATAGATCCTGTTTAATACCTATTCTTGTTCAATATCATTTTTCGGTGTAATTTATAGTTACTGTATATTTGTAATAAGGACCGTATACACGCGTATCACTAATAAATTTAGTAACTGTTCCACTGTAGTTCGAAGTATAATCAGTACGATATGTTCGAGTATCAGACCCAGGTTTAGTAACTGTTCCTCTGTATTTCGAAGTATAATCAGTACGATACGTTCGGGTATCATGTCCAGATTTAGTAACTGTTCCTTTGTATGTCGAAGTATAATCAGTACGATACGTTCGGGTATCATGTCCAGTTTTAGTAGCCATTCCACCATATTCTACGTAATAAACACCATTCTTCGCATATATACTAAGTCTATATATTGTACCTTCATACCCTAATGAAGAATAATGCCTTGCTAATAATGGGTATGAAGATGGATTAACGAGTTCTTCATGATGATGTGTTACATATTTAGTATCATCTGGCACATATGAACCTCCGGTTTGTACTTTATTTGTGGTCGTTGTCTTTTTATTTAGCGTACCATAATAACCATCACTACTATAATAAATTTTTGATGGTGTTGTATTTGAGCCTTGTGATGTACGTGTCGCTGCTTCTGTTTTAGTATCATCTGGCACAT
>LGOV01005486.1_pt1 | contig 10378 bp, 8 predicted proteins | sample 469881 | NCBI WGS metagenome assembly LGOV01 (sample SAMN03857199, study PRJNA290197) | marine sediment metagenome | biome: marine cold seep biome; feature: cold seep; material: marine sediment; isolation source: sample #5579, elevator 3A push core 41 containing 12 cm of sediment... ...
GTTCTACCACCAATATTCGTTAAGAATCCAATTACTTTTGATTTATCCATTGTTGCAGTTTGAGAAGGCGTTAAATCATCCGATACTAAAATAACTTCTTCACTTAAAATCGATAAATCAACAATACTGATATTTAACATATTTCTTAGAACTCTATCAGATACGTCTTTAATATCCGAAGCTCGTTCTTTCATATACTCATTATCCATTGACTCAAATAATAGAATAAATTCTCCGACCACTTGATGATACGAACTAGCAGCATTTGATAAGTCTGTTGTTATTTTTGCAACGGTTCTTTTCCTGACTTCTGGATCTTCCAAAAGCATCAAATGAGCCTCAAAAATTTCAGCTTTATCTTTTCCAAGTTCAGTAGAAGCTTTGTCACGAATCAACTCTAATTGTTGTTTCGATTGTCTTATGGCTTCTTCTAACTTTTTTATTTCTTCTGAAGCATCTTCTATTATAAGATTATCGATCTTCAACTCTTCATTTTTTATTACTAATACTTTACCAAGTCCAATGCCCGGTGAAGCAGCACTTCCTAATTTCATGATTAACTCCTTACAGTTTATAGATTTAAAGAGGTGAACTTAATCACCTCTTTAATATATTACTCTATTACGGTATGACTAATTCTCACCAAACTTCTGATCAATTAAGTTTACAATCGCATCAACTGCAGCTGCAGCATCATGACCATTTGCAATAACATTAATTTCGTCATCCTTCTTTAATCCAAGTCCCATTAGACCTAAAATCGATTTTGCATCTGTTTCATTGCCTTTAAACTCGATACTAACATCCGATGCAAATTTATTGGCCACTTGTACCAATTGAGATGCTGGTCTAGCGTGCAAACCAGTTTCATTCAATATTTTAACAATCTTACTCATGTCATTCCTCCACGATATATACTAATTAGTATCATACCCACTGTCTTTTATAGCTTACTACCGTTTGATTGAATAACTGTCTTATACCAATCAAAACTCTTCTTTTTACTTCTGTTGAGCGTACCATTACCCTCATTGTCTTTATCCACATAGATAAAGCCATATCTTTTCTTCATTTCACCCGTTGAAGCACTGATCAGATCAATACAACCCCATGGTGTATAACCAATTAACTCCACACCATCGTCTATAGCATTTTTCATCTCTTTAACATGTGCTCTTAGATAATCAATTCTATAGTCATCATTGATGCTACCATCAGCTTCTACTGTATCCACAGCACCTAAGCCATTTTCTACAATAAACAATGGTTTCTGATATCTGTCATACAGTTCATTCATCGTAACTCTTAGACCTACTGGATCTATTTGCCATCCCCATTCACTTGATTTAAGGTATGGATTTTTAAGTGTACTTAATACATTACCACTTTCAATAGTTTTCATCACCTCAGGATCTGCACTGATAAGACGACTCATATAATATGAGAAGGCAATATAATCTACTGTATGGTTTTTAAGAAGTGCTAAATCACCTTCATGCATATCAATGTTGATGTTCTTTTTCTTAAATAGACTATGTGCATATCTAGGATATTCTCCTCTTGACTGTACATCAATAAAGAAGTATTGTTCTCTATTGGATTCTACTGATTTAAGAACATCATCTGGGTGACATGTATTTGGATAAACGCTACCACCCGCTAACATACAACCAATTTTGAACTCAGGATTGATTTCATGTCCAATTTTAACCGCACTTGCACTCGCAACCAATTGATGATGCGCAGCTTGGTAGATTATTTGTTCTCTGTTTTCATGAGGTTCGATAAGCATACCACCACCGAATAATGGAATATGCTGTATCATATTAATTTCATTAAATGTCATCCAATACTTCACTTTTCCACTATAACGAGTGAATAATGTTGTTGCATATCTTTCATAGAACTCAACTAATTTTCTATTTCTCCAACCACCATAATCTTTGATTAGACCAACTGGTGTATCGAAGTGATTGATTGTAATAATTGGCTCAATATCATTTTTTAAGAGCTCATCGAACAAATCATCATAGAACTTAAGGCCAGCTTCATTCGGTTCTGTTTCATCTCCATTAGGAAAAATTCTCGCCCATGCTACTGATGTTCTTAAACAGTTAAATCCCATTTCCTTAAATAAAGCGATATCTTCTTTATATCTGTGATAAAAATCAATACCTTCATGAGAAGGATAATACGAGAATTCATGTTCAAATGGATTCTTTTTACCAAAGAATACTTCAAATCTTTCTTTACCCATTGGGATGATATCTGTTGGAGATAATCCCTTACCATCTTTGTTGTATGCACCCTCAGCTTGGTTTGCTGCTATAGCGCCACCCCATAAAAAACCTTTAGGAAATTCTTTATTTGTCATTGTTAGCTCCTGTCTATATTTACTTGATTAAAGTAATGAAGTCATCTCCGAAAGCAATATTTTTTTGCTCTGTCTCTAAAATGTCTAAATAATCTGCTGAATTTGTGATAACGATTGGTGTTGCAGTGACGTAACCTTCACTTCTAATACCTACAAGATCAAATTCTAGAAGTAAGTCGCCTGCTTTAACAACATCGCCTTGTTTAGCTTTTGGTGTAAAGAATTTACCACCTAATTTTACGGTATCCATACCGACATGAATAAGAATTTCAGTACCATTATCTGTAGTGATACCTACTGCATGACCGGTTTCAAAGAATGTTGTGATAACACCATCTGCAGGTGATATAACTTTACCATGCTTAGGCTCAATCGCAACGCCTCTACCTAATGCACCTTTTGAAAATGCACCATCTTCAAGAGAAGATAAAGGAATGACAACACCATTCATTGGTGCTCTTAATAATTCTTTGTTACTTGTTTCTTCAACTACTTCGTCTTTGAATTTTGTTACCATCATCATTACAAAACCTAATCCAAATCCAACTACCATAGCAACGATCATAGCATAGAAGCTGTTACCAATACCATCAGTTGGATGAATTGAACTTGGAAGAGCGAAGATACCTAAACCACCCATCATATACGTTTGTGCGCCCATTAAACCTGCTACTGCACCACCGATTGAAGCTGCTATACAACTAATGATAAATGGTTTTTTTCTAGGTAATGTAATACCGTAAATAGCTGGCTCAGTTACACCAAAAATACCTGAAATAAATGCTGAAAGTGATAATGCTTTAAGTTTTTTATCTTTTGTTTTTAACATAATTGCTAGAACAACACCTATTTGTGCAAATGATGCTGAGAATACTAATGCTAATATAACATCATAACCATTCATCATAATGTTGTTGATAATCGCTGGAATAATACCCCAGTGAAGTCCAAAGATAACCATTACTTGCCATAAGCCACCAAGTACCAAACCTGCAAGTACTGGACTGATTTCTAATGCTGCTAAAATACCATTACCTAATAATTGACTGATAACAGTTGTTATTGGTCCGACAATCATTAAAGTCAAAGGAATTGTAACCAACATTGTAAAGAATGGTACTAAGAATGATTTAACCACATCTGGAATAATCTTCTTCAATCCTTTTTCAAACTTAGCTCCCATATAAGTTGCAAATATAATTGGAATAACAGATGATGTATAGTTCATCATAACAACTGGTAATCCTAAGAATTTAAGTCTTACTGGGGCTGCAAACATAGTGCCTTCAAAGAAGACCGACATCGGTTCAGCACCCATTGAACCGACGATACTTGGATAAACTAATGTCGCACCAATCGCCATACCTACAAACGGATTTAACTTGAATTTCTTTGCTGAAGTATATCCCAAGAATATTGGGAAGAAGTAGAATAAACTGTCTCCAATAGCATTAAGAATCATATAAGTACCTGAATCCATACCATAGAATCCAAGAGCCATGAATAAAGCATTAAAACCTTTCGTCATACCAGCAGCACAAAGCACTGATAAGATTGGTGTAAACACACCTGATACGATATCGATAAATTTATCTAAAATACTACCATCATTAGGAGCATCATCATCCGATCCTTCACCAAAGCCACCAATTGAAGCAACTACTTCATAAACATCTGGTACATGGTTTCCAATAACAACTTGATATTGTCCACCACTACTTAGTACCGTTACAACACCATCCATTTTCTTAAATACATTTGTCTTTGCTTTACTTTCATCTTTTAATTTGAATCTAAGTCTAGTAACACAGTGTGCTACACTGATTACATTGTCTTTTCCACCGACATTTTTAATAATGTCTTTGGCAAGTTTTTCATATTTCATGTGTATCCTCCCATAAATCATAATAAAAAGGCAATACCAAAAATCAGAATATGATTCTGAATTTTAGGTATTGCCTACTTAAAGTCACAATCCAACTATTTATTTATAACTGAGTTACCCGTTGTATATGCACTGTTAAATACAGCTGCTGACTACTTGATAACACTTTGCCTAAATATTGCTCCACTTTCTTCATACAACTGTATGCGTCTTCATAAGTGGCTTTTATCTGTAACAGCAGAAAATCATCTGCTTCAGTACCTTTCGAAGGACCTTTTTCTCTTCTAAAGAAAAATCTTAAATGTGTTACAAATCTTTCGAAATCAAGCGACTTCTCATCTAACTCAATTTTAAAGGTGTATTTAACAATATTCAAGATGTCTTGTACCTTTTGTGTGATTTCAAAAACATTGCTAAACTCATTCGATGTTGGATTGAGTTGTGCATTTATAAGATGCATTGCAATATTTCCTGCTTCAGCTTCAGGTATATGTTTGTCCATTGATTCTTCAATCAACTCCAGAGCTTTTTTACCAATTGAAAATTCTTTAGGATACAATCTTTTAATCTCCCAAATCAGTGGATTTGAGATTTCATATCCTTCATCAAATAACTTTAAAGCTCTGTTTATATGGTCAGTTAACGTAACATATATATAGTCACTAAACTCAACCTCTATAATTCCTTTTGCATATTCTATTATATCATAACAAAGTGCAACTTCTTCCATCGGGATATGTTCTAATAACAATTTGAACTTTTCTGAGGTTTCTTCTTGCTGAAGTTCAAAAACTTTTTCCACCTTGTCATCATCCAAGTAGTCTCCCACTCGTTTACCAAATGTGATCCCACAGCCCATAACAACGATTTCATTCTTATCGATGTCTTTTATTAAAGCAACATTATTATTGAAAATTTTACTTATAAGCAATACAAATCACCACCAAATTTATCCGTTCTATTATCTGTCTCTTTACTTTATTTTACGTTTGTAAGGATAATGAGTCAAGTCTTGAGGCTAATAATTAAAAGTAATCTTATTTATCAGCAGACATTCCGTTCTTGATATAAGTCATATCATTAATAGATAATATTTTATACTCTTCATCTTCATACACGACTTTTGAGATACTTGAGTTCTCTAAAGGTACCATAGAAATCAAGTTATTACTCATTTCTGTGAGTAATGTCATAATCGTCACACCGTGAGAGACTATTAATACTTTTCCACCACCCAAGTTCATTGACTCTTGTACAATTTTATCAAGTTCTGACTTTGTTCTAGTTATTAATTGTTCCCAGTTTTCAGCTTGACCGCTAGAGTCTAAAGTAACATTAAGATCTAGAAATGCTTTCATATCAGGTTTCTCTTGAAATTGATCAATCGAGAAACCACCTATAGATGATAGTTTATCCCAATATACCTGATTCAATTCACCTTCATGATCACCAAAACAAACTTCTCTTAACTGTTTTCTTTTTTGTATTCGAAGATTTGTTTGTCCGCTGTTTTCAAGGACAATCTTAGCCGTTTCAATGGTTCTGCCACTATCACTCGTATACACACTTATAAATTTTTGATCCCTAAGACCTTTTCCTAAAAAGGAAGCAACCTCAGTACCTTCATTTGTCAAAGGCGTGTCCGCCCAACCTTGCATTCTGTCAGCTGTATTAAGCATTGTTTTCCCATGTCTTGCAAAGTAAAGTTCTACTGATAGTTTTTCCATATTTCCGCCTTTATTACAATGTTATGTTTAATTGTTTGCTTCAAGTTCTCCCAGTACAGACTGCATGTAATCAACTTTTTCTTGTCCCGCATTCCAATTGGCATCAATAACAGTCATTGTTACAAAACCTCTCATCGCTTCAGTTAAATCAGTTACTACTTCAGGATCTGCTATTAGACCTTGGAACTTATCCATTTCCATTGAGTTGAAGATGCCACCTTTTTCTTCATCATAAGCATAGTTTTGGAAATCAGTATACACTTCTTCATTTTCAATAAATTTAACACCTTGAATTTCTTCAGCTGGTACAGCAGGATAATTAATACTAACACCAGTACCTAATGGCATCAACATATTTCCAGCTTTCCATTCTTCATTTAATTCTTTAACCATATCTACTGTAAAGGCAACAGCTGGTTCCATATATGAATCTAAATCAGGACCACCTAAGTAACTTAAACTTGCTGCAATTGCTGGATAACCATGTCTAACCGCTCTTGCTGCTCCACCAACTGTACCTGAGTTAAATTGAACCTCTCCAAAATTTGGTCCGTCATTAACACCAGAAACTACTAAATCAGGTTTTTCAGGCATTATGTAATTTACTGCAACCTTAAAACAATCTGTTGGTGTACCTTCAAATGCATATTTGTTGTCAGCATACTCTACAAGTTCGTGTGCTTCTTTGTTCCATTTGATAGATGTTCCTGTACCACTTTGATTGTTGATTGGTGCTACCATCCAAACATCAAAACCTTCTGCTTTTAGATCATCAAATAACATTTGACATCCCATAGCATCGAAACCATCATCATTTATAAGTAAAATACGCATTGGGCGATCTGCTCGTTCTTCAATAGAAACCCCGTTATCTACAAGTGTAACTTCTGGTGTTGCTACTTCAACTTCTTGTACAACTGCTGCAACTTCTGGTGTTACTTCAGCACTTCCTGCACACCCGATTAAAGATGATGTCATTAGAGTTAGTGTTAAAATAAAACCAGTCAGTTTTTTAAATTTCTTACTCATGTTGCTCCCCCTTGACCTCTTATTAATAGTTGTTTAATTCATAATATGTTACGATTTTCTCTTAATAATTCCTTAAAAACGTTTTCCTCGTCCAGAAAGCAAAATCTCATCAGGATAGTTTCCTTGGACTAAAGCATTGTGCAAATCTCTAGAAAAAAAGCACAAAAAAACCTCGACAGACTATGGACTATATCCAAAGTAAACGAGGTATTGCCTGCATCGCAGTAACAATCCAAATATGAAATTAAAAAGAAAGACCTTAAGTAGCCAAAGAAACATGATTTCTTTCGTTAATTAAGGTCTTGCCTGCCGAACAGTCACAATCCAAATATAGAATTATTCTTACTAATATATTACTATTTATTCACAATCAATGTCAAGGATTTTTTCTATACGAATTTACTATTCTATATGTCAAACCTTCTAAAACCCTTCTAATTTGCTGGTTTCAAGATTTATATTTTCTTGAATAAAATTGCAATTCAACTTCAAAATATCTTCTTCTCTAAAGAATATAAAATCATTTCATACACCACACAACTTTAAAAACTGCCCCTATACTCCTGATATTTAGCTATAATTTTTTACATACTTAAGCTATTTTAGAAGGTGAACAACATTCAAAATGATACATATAAAAGAGCAACTTTCAATATTCTTGAAGGCCGCTCCTATATCATTCTTACAATATTCAGCAATTACTTTGATACATGAATAATACCTTTATGTATTCCATCGTTCTAACTTTGGAATACTCCTAGTTGCCAACCAAGCAACAAAACCATTCATCCCATCCTTCTTCATCTGATCAATACAGAAAGTTTGCATTTTACTTGCCGTATCAATTTCTGATGGTGACAAGAACTGACCATCTTTATAACACATATGGCAATACTTTTTGTTAATGGAACCATCACTTTCTGTACCTCCACCTTGTGGATCCTTTTTCATTGGATAACCACAACTTTGACAAAACTTATATTCATTCATTTACTTAACCCTCCCATTTGATAGACTATATCTATTTCTTTATATTACTATTTATACACCACTTAAATAATACTTAACAATTTTTTATCACAATTTCTAGTATACTGTCAAAGTAAAATCACATGCGATAATAAGGCACTAACTACAACTTATAAATTCAACATAAAGCAACAGAACATCCTTTTGTGATACGAAAAAAATCATTATCACAGCAAAATGTGATAATGATTTGTTATAATTGTTTTTTAATGGTTTCGTTATTTCTATTGTTTACAATTTAAATGTCTGAACTATGTCTTTTAAGTCTGTAGCCAAATCGGCTAAACCTTTACTAGATTCTGATACTTCCTGTATAGAAGCATTCTGTTCTTCTGTTGCTGCAGATACTTCTTCTGTATTTGCTGCATTATCTTCAGCAATATTGGTTATTTTAGAAATAACCTCTTGTAAGTGAGTAGAATTAGCAACTATATTATCATTAGAGCTTGTTAAATAACTGATACTCTCATGCATTTTTCCAATACCCTGTTCTATGTTATTGTATTTTTCCATCGATTGATCAACACTACTTCGTTGTTCATCAGTATTTTTAATAACAGAACCCATAACAGAGACGGTTTCTTTTAAATTACTCAGAAGTGTTTTAACAACTTCATCTATTTCTTGTGTAGATAATGCAGATTGTTCTGCAAGTTTTCTGATTTCATCAGCAACAACAGCAAAACCTTTACCATGTTCTCCTGCTCTCGCAGCTTCAATTGCTGCATTTAAAGCAAGAAGATTTGTTTGCTCTGCAATGGATGCTATAACGCCACTCGCCTCACTAATCTTTTCCGAACTTTTGCTTGTTACTTCTAGTTTACTTTGTATTTCCTCAATAGATTTATTGGTTTCATCAGATTTTTCAACCACTTCATCAATTGTTTTCTTACCTTCTGTAACAAATGAATTCATTTCTTTTGAAGCTGCAATAAGTTCATCTATTCGACCACTATTTTCAGTAATATGAGTTTGAAGTTCTACAACTTTATTATAACCTTCTTCTGAACTCATAGCCTGAGTGGTTGCATTTCCAGCAATATCATTTACCGCCCTAGACACTTCATCAATGGATTTTGCGGTTTCAATCGAGACAGCCGATAGATTATTAGAAGAAGTTACAAGTGTCTCTGAAGATGATACGATATTCAATAATACATCGGAAGTCTGTTTTTTGATATCGTTTATAGCATTCACTAGAGTTCCTGTTTCATCAACTCTACTTAGTAATTTCCCATCAATTTCAAATGAATAATCCCTACTTGCTATTCGACTAGCATAGTCGACAACAGAACCTATTGGTTTTATAACGATTCGTCGTATTGCATATAAGAAAATAGTTAAGAATACTACAATTATGATGATAACACCAAGTGATAGTTTCTTAAGGAAATCCCCTGTAATTTCATTAACAGCATCCGCGTTAACATCACAGCCAACAATACCCACTATGTCGCCCTTAGAATTATAGACTGGTGCAAATCCTGAAATTAAAAATCCCCACTCACCAGCATCATAAATGCTACTGTATCTTGGCACCCCATCTTTGAGTACATCAAGAGGTTCTTGACCATAATTTTCTTTCAAATCCAATTCTCCAAGATGCGAAAAATCTGGTCCGCCATACTCGTCTGATCCTTCAATAACATAGGCATATTCTTCTGATGTACTATCGTACATACTATATAAGTAGAAGGAATTCGTTTCGGATAAAAGTTGATACATCCATGCTTGTGTTTCTCTGTAATATGAAGATGTTTCATCTTCTGATTCTATCAATATTTCAAACTCATCACCATCGATATTGGTCGCAACTGCTATGGCTATAGCTAGTGCCTTTTCACCTTGAAGTTCTTCTACAATACTTCTCGTACTACTAATTGAGATATAGCTTAAAATAATACTTGTTAGAATAAAACCAACTACTACAATAAGTGATAACTTCGTACCAATTCTCCTGAATTTCATCTTAATTTCCTCCAGTACATTATAAATCTGTAACACTCAACACAATGCTTAAATCTCTGATCTCGACTTCAAAAGAGTTGCATTCTCTTTATTATATCTACCCTAAATCAAGAAAATCTACTCATAATATCGTTATTCGACAATAAAGTCATCGTGATTAGCGATATGTAATATCAGGATCAGTAACCCCTTATTTTGGGGCAAGTCAGAAGCAAGTGCTGGTTTTATATTAAGAATAAACACTTTAATACTGTGTTATATTCATCAATTTATTACTATTTAATTAGTACGCACGTACTGTCGATAGCCCCAGGTTACATACGCAAGTCGGTCAATTAATCATAATAATAAAAGCCCATTTCAATT
>LGOV01006475.1_pt5 | contig 10346 bp, 12 predicted proteins | sample 469881 | NCBI WGS metagenome assembly LGOV01 (sample SAMN03857199, study PRJNA290197) | marine sediment metagenome | biome: marine cold seep biome; feature: cold seep; material: marine sediment; isolation source: sample #5579, elevator 3A push core 41 containing 12 cm of sediment... ...
AGTGCAAAGCATGATCCGTACGTGGCTATTTTATCACTTTTCTCTATTTTGAACTTAGGGTTACAAACTTGTTGAATATCTAGTGGGTTAATATTTCCTACGGATGGATTCCAAAAGCACTTTTTTTCTAATTCTTTATAAGCATTGTTCATCGTAATCTACTTACCTGTTTCTAGATGATGGGTTACTTGATGAGTTTTCATGGTTATTATAATCTTTGCTGATTTTTATATTCAAAAAACTGGCTAGATTTTGCCATTTATCTGGATCTTCGAGTTTACCTACAAAAAGATTGCTAGGAGATTTTTTACCAAAAAAATCTATAACTTCTCTATTATGATTTTCATATACTTCTTTGTATTTTTCAGTTGCTTCGCTTATGCACATGCTTTTTTTATTTAATAACGCAAATTTGTTTTTTTCGTAGAACTCTTTTTCTCTTCTGTAAATTTTACAATGCCTTTCAGGTTCGCCGATTAAATTATCATTGCTATGGTTAATCATGGAATTAAGCCATGAGTTTGTATCCCTTGTTAGCAAAATAAATTTTGAGTCTGGGAATCTATGATATAATATTTTGTAGAATCCTGGAGCCCACCAAGGAGAGTCCTCAAAGGCATTTTTAACTAAAAAATCATTTGATGAAAATATTTTCTCATAATCACCATTATACCAAGATTCTGCCCACCCATTTTTTCTGCAGTCAGCCCAGCCGGACCACCTTAAACCGGCATCACTGAAAAATCTTCCTACAGAAGTGGTTCCGGTTCTTTGCATTGAGATACAAAAAACTTTGTTTTCCATACATGTATTCCTATAGTCAGCTTGATTTCAATTTGATTTTGTCAAAAGGAAAACTTTTAATTTCTTTACCAACGTGGCTATTTTTAAAGTGATTAAGTTAAAAATAAGTAGGGGCATTAAGCTGTGATACTTTTATGCATTGCAATCGCTTCTTCCAAGCTATAATTTACTAAACGCCAGTTGTTTGTATTGAAAAAACCAGTTTCTCCGGTGTATCTAGGCAACAGCTCCATGTTTACATTATTTTGTTCAGCGAGCCTACGAGTGATTTCGTTGTAATAATACTCTGGCCGCTGGCAGAAGTCTTCGTATTGGATTACCAGCTTCTTGTTGTCTGGTAACGCGGCTATGCCCTGCTCTACTGAGAGGTTGATCGCTGAGATTTGGCGGGCTACCGATTCAAGAGGATTCAAATCTTTGAGGCGGGGGGACTCTTTAATCTTGAACGAATACCAAGCGTTAATATCGCCGTACTGGCGCTGTCGGGCTTCCAGCGCCGATTGGATGTTGAAGATCGGGTCGCGGCGAATCCAAATGAATAGAAACTTGTCGAATTGCTCTGCAAGTTCTGGAATATTCTGGTTCATGATCATGGCTTTCATGGCGAACGGTTTTTCGAAGATATTCGCCAGTGCGTTCAGTTCGTCCCGGAAACCTGTCAGGTTAGCTTTTTGATTTAGCTCGTTCGCTGGCATGTAATCCAGCTCGTCGAATGGGAGGAAGCGGCGCCAGAAGTACCAGAATTCGTTCGGAGCAAGCGCCCCCTTGGTTTTGCCATTGTCAGAGCTGAAGTTGACGTCGGAGTTGAAGTCCAGTATTTCGTTACGGAAGTTGTAGCGTGGATCTGTCAACAGTTGCTGGATTTTTGCACCTACCAGAGGTGCACCGAAAAAGCGGGACAGAAGGTTGGTTGGGTAGGCGACTAGACCAGTGTTGGCGAGCCATTGCATAAACAGAGTGCTACCAGAGCGGTGAGGTCCCATCAGAAAGATTTTAGAGAAATGCTCATCTGAGTCTTTCCGGTAGTTTTCATTGGCATCCACCAAACTGCCATTCAGGTCTTTGAGCAATTCCTCAAGTGCTGAAACCCGTGCGTATTTTTCTGTCCGGTTTTCAGAAGCAGCCATATTGACACCTTTTACTTGATTGCGAGCAGACTGATCAGCCTGTCCATATCGTCTTCATTGTAGCGTTGATCACAAGGCAGGAATAAACCATTCGTAACAAGATTCCATTCGAAAGAACCTTCCTCTACCCGGTTCAACACCTCAGGCCAATAGGTTGGAACAAATACCCGCTGGCTTATCAGTTCTGCCTTGCTGGCCGTTTTCACATTCGTAAGGAACGGGTAACACAAGGGAGCTGCGCTTTCGTCAATCTTCAGATTGAGCTGATTGTACTGGCTCAAAAGCTCGTGAAGATATAAGACGTTTTTGGCTCTTGCTGTTCTGGCTCGTTCGTAATCGACTGATTGAAGCAGGCGCTCCGTTAAGCAGGACATTCCCTGAGCAGGCAAGTTCGAGATTGCTTGCTCGGCCTCTAGATATTGCTGATAGGCCTCTTCCGGGCTGTTGGTAAGCCGATTTATCAAGTGAGCCACTCGGGATTCAGAAGTGTTATCCCGTTGCTCTGGCTGCTTGATACGAGTGTCGTTTGAATAGAGTAAGCCGCCATCTGGTAGACCGAAGAATTTTCTTGGGGAATAGATAGTTGCAAGGGAACCTGCCGGCTCTGCAAAGTAGGCTTGCGAGCAATCGACAATCATTTGTCTATGGTCGAATCGGCTTTTACTACCTTGAACCACTTCACCACAGAGCCCAAAGTAGTCAACGATCAATATGAACTCATCTTCTTTGAGTTGCAGAGCGGGGTCTACATCAAAACTGCTATCGACCTTATAAAACTCAACGGTAACGCCTATATCGCTTGCAGCCTCCACTACGGCATCACAGGTGTATGCAGGCAACCAAACTTTCTTTGCCTCTATGGAGCTCAGCACCAGTTTAATAGCAGACCGAGCAGAGTTGGTTTTAATCACACCTTGCGCAAAGTTTGCGTCATAAACGGGCAACTCTAGCCCCTGATAGCCACCAATAGCCGAGTCTTTAATAAAACCCATTATCAATCAGCCAATCTGAAGGACATGTGCCAATTCAGTAATTTAACCAAGTTCATAACGCTCCATGTGTTCTATCACTAAGTTTGGTGAGCAGTTCATCAGCATATCGATAATCGACAAATTGGGAACGAACTCTTCAGCTCCCTGCGAATATTCTACCGGCAGCAAGTCAACAAACTTCAAATCAATCCCTTTCTCGGCAAAGTCTTGCGTCGCATACAGCTTTCGCCCACCGGGAGCGTTGATATAACAATCAGCACTGAACTGACGACACAAGGCAATCAACCGGTCGCGAGCGGAGGCAGAGCGGTTGTATTCAAGGTGACTCGTTTTCTTGAACTGCTTATCTATACCAAGATAAGAAAAGATATCCTCAAAACTTTTTTGGCATACAGTTGCGATTGATCGTTCCTCCAGTTCCAGAGCCCCCCGTATCATCGGAAATACATCTTCAAAATAGGGAGCCTTGGGGTAGCTTTGCTCTATCGTTTTAAGAACTTTTGCCACATCCGAGGTGAACGCCAGCTCTGAAATCAATTTGTTCGAAGAAGCTCCCGGCACCGGAACAGTAAATCGTATAGCACCATTCGCTGACATGATACTGTTTCTATTTATATATCCCTGTTTTATGTACGCAACATCATCGTAAATCAGAAAAAGATCGGCGGCATAGATCAACTGAAAATAGCCGATGTAAGGGAACAGGTATGGCTGCATGACTGCTAGCTTCATGCCTTCAGCTCCGTCTCAATCAAATTGATGATGTTTTTCTGGTCTTTCCGAGAGAGCTGATCAAAGATTGGCAGGCAAAGTATCCGGCTGGCGATATCTTTGGATACGGGTTGGTCTGCCTTAGCGCCTAAACACTCCACTGATTCCAGGGACGGATAAAAATACCGCCTCGCCAGCACTCCGTTCTCCTTGAGTGTTGCCGCTACCCGCAGTGCCTGTTCTTCGTTTTCAAATACCACTGGGAAGTAAGCGTAGTTGTAATCCAGCCCATTCGGTTGGGTCTGCAGTTGCAGGGTCTGGCTCAATGCTTGTTCGTAGCGTTGCCACACGGCGTCACGGGCTTTAAGGTTTTCTTCCATTCCATGCAGCACACAAAGCCCCATGGCTGCCTGCAACTCATTCATCTTGGCGTTGATGCCTAGTTCTTCGATAGTTTCTGGCCCAGTGATGCCGAAGTTGATCATTTTCTTCGCCCGTTCTAGATCTTCCTTGCGTTTAAAAACAATCGCGCCACCTTCGCCAGCATGGAAGAGCTTAGTCGCGTGAAAACTAAGAGTGGCGGCATCGCCATGTTTAAGCACGCTTTCACCTTGGTATTTCACACCGAAGGCGTGAGAGGCGTCGTAGATAACTTTTAGACTGTGCTTGCTCGCAATGGCATTGATAGTGTCTACGTCGCAGGTATTGCCAAATACATGTACGGGAACGATGGCGCGGGTTTTCGGCGTTATAGCTGGTTCGATGTTAGCGGGATCCAAGCACCAGGTGTCTGGGTCAATATCTGCAAATACTGGCTCTACACCTTCCCACTTTAGCGAGCTGGCTGTTGCCACAAACGTAAATGGTGTGGTGATGGCCTCGGTAGCATTATCACGGCCACTAATGCCCAATGCTCGATAGGCAATCTGTAAGGCCAGTGTGCCGTTAGCTACAAGAAGTAGGTTTTCTACCTTGAGATACTCCTCCAAACGCTTTGTCAATTCTTGTACTAATTCACCATTATTGGTGAGCCAGGCGCGCTCATAAATGCCATCTATATATTGGTTGAGTTTTTCACGGCTAGGGAGGTAAGGCTTAGTTACAGGAATCATTGTGGCCCTTTCATTGAGCAAATTAGTGCGGCATCAACTGCCTACAGATCATTTGCAAGTTGTTGTAAATAGGCTCCATTGCCGCTTTTTTCTAACGGCTTGCTCTGGCTAACCAATATTTCTTAGCTTAACCAGCCTTGGTTGAAGACCATTTCTTCAAGGCAGGTGATCTTATAGCCTTGGCGTTTCTCAATGGTTTCTACGAACTGGGCGGCCTCTAGTAAACTCTCGTGAGTGCCTGTATCTAGCCAGGCGAATCCTCGTCCAAGTACCTCAACGTGTAGGTCGCTAATGCTATTAAACTCAAGTTCACCACGCTTAGAAGGCTTAACCTGTCTAGCAATGTCAATGACATCATTATCATAGAAATAGAGGCCCGTAACAGCGTAGTTAGAGCGTGGTTTTATCGGCTTTTCTTCTATACTGATCGCCCTTTTTTTGATATCAAACTCCACAATTCCGAAGCGTTCCGGTTCTTTTACTTGGTAGCCAAACACAGTTGCGCCGCTACCCCGAGCAGCAGCTTGGCGAAGCTTGGGCGTAAAACCTTGGCCGTAGAAAATGTTGTCGCCAAGCTCGAGACAGACGTCATCGCCACCAATAAACGTTTCTCCGATGAGAAATGCCTGTGCTAAACCTTCCGGGTTAGGCTGTACGGCATAATTTAGGTTAATACCAAAGCGACAGCCATCGCCGAGCAGGCTCTGAAAACTAACTTGGTCATTAGGTGTGGTGATAATTAATACATCACGTATGCCCGCCAGCATAAGCGCTGAGAGTGGGTAATAGATCATCGGCTTATCGTATATGGGCAGCAACTGCTTAGAAATACTCAACGTAATGGGGTATAAGCGAGACCCGTTTCCACCTGCCAAAATGATGCCTTTCATACTCTAACCCTGCTCAATGCCGCTCTATTGAGATATCGGCAATTTTTTAGGCTTCTTAACCCAGGATGGGTGTTAGCTGTAGCGAGCAAAGCACCCTGTTACGCGGTAATATTTATTATTATCAATGGGATATCTTCTTGGCCTGTTTGAAGGGTATACGTCATTAACTAAAAGAATCACTCAAATTTCATCCTACGGGGGGCGATTTGATCATTCTGTACGTGCGTTTCTATGAAGCATATATGCGCTGAATGGAGCCGCTACTAATCATTTTGCCATAAGCCCTTTGAATGCAATTAGCTGAAAAGGCCTTGTGTTAAGGTCTATGACAGGCATTAAAGCGATTAATGACGACGCATACGTGTCATTGGATGCTGCTCAGCCAGGATAAGTGTGTAGGGCACTCACTTCAAAGGCGGAGCGAACGGCGCAAGCTGCCCTGTGGGTGTATGCTTAATTTACCCTCATCTGAGATGGTGTGCTTTTCGGTATAAGTGTCTCTTTTGTGTTAAATTTTCATAATCCTAGGTTGATTGATTTCAGCGGTGTTCGGTCACTGCATTTGAGTATCTATGCCAGAGAACTCTAAGGTTTCTATCGCTCCTGCCGGTACCTGTTGTAACTAATTGTGTACAAAAATGTCTTAGATGGCGGTGATTAATAAGAATCTGCTCTCTTTAAATGGTCAGAACCAGCTCAAGCGCTCACACTCTGCCATGGAGGCTGCTATCGAGCGCCTTTCGTCGGGGTTGCGTATCAATGGGGCGAAGGACGATGCAGCCGGGCAGGCTATTGCTAATCGTCTGGAGTCCAGTCTTCAAGCTGGAAAGACGTTAACTCAAGGCATCAACAATGGCATCTCGCTGATGCAAACAGCCGAAGGTAGTCTTGATAGCATTAACGATATTTTGCAACGCGCTCGTGAGCTCGCTATTCACGCTGCGAATGGTACCCTTTCTGATGCTGACCGCTTCTCAGTCAATGCCGAGTATCAGCAACTCGCAGAGGAGGTCGACCGACTCGCATTCAGTAATGAGGCGTTTGGTAAGACGCCACTCGCACCCGCTGAGCTGCGGCCATTGCCAGTTAAACTAGGCGACGCCGCTCATATTACTGAGCTTCTAGAGCTAGGTTTTGAGAGTTTTACCTCCGGTACAGTTTCATTGGCTCACGTACCTTCGGGTGCCACTAACGTCACGCTGGAGATCAACTCTTTAGGTTTAGATGACGACGTTCAGATAATTACTCAAGATGGGAAGCACCTGATAGGGACGCCCATTGATGGGGTTCATACTGACCATGTGTGGCAGTCTCAAGATATTACGAATATTAATACTTCACTACTCACGTCTGAAAATGGGTTTGAGCCTGGGGCCAGCTACGATGCTAACCTGCTTCAAGATGCAGCGGGAAGCTATGATCTAAGCTCGCCGCCTGTTGAGCTTGATTATAACGACATGAAAATTACCTATAGCGGAGACGGTGATCGGCTTGTCTTGGCTTCAGTCGATGATGCCAATACCGAGTTTAACGACGGCAGGCTGCCGGAAAATATGCTGGAGCGAGTAACTTTCGAGAAAGTCACCGAAAACCTAATTGTTTTCGTGGTAGGCCAAGGTTCATTTAATGCCAGAGCTACTTGGGACGACATGCCGATTGAATATGACGACCCTGAACCGGTGTCGACCCCCGTTAGCACCCCTACAAACATAGTGGTCAGTGCTGGTGTTGGTCAGGAAATGGATTCCATCACGATCGCTCCCACGCCTTCTAACACTCAGTCGCTGGGACTTGAAGGGGTGGCGCTGGACCCTATAGAGAAGGCCTTAGAAGCCATGCAGAAGCTTGAGCAGGCAATGGGGCAGTTTGATGGCTATCCGAAGTCAGTATGGAGCGCTCCATAACCGCTTTGAATCTGCCATTGGCACCTTGAGCCAGGAGCAAGTGGACTTGGGAACTGCTAAGTCGAGAATTGAGGATGCTGACTATGCCGTAGACGCATCTACTATGACTTGCGCGCGTATTTTGCAGCAAGCTAGTACTTCGATGCTAGCCTAGGCCAACCAGAACCCACAAAGCGTGCTTTCTCTGCTGGATTAATTAACTAGCCGATGGGTGTATTAATTGTGCAAGTCCTGACACCTATAGGCTTGCTTCTTCTAAAACCTCTGCCACTAATTACTTAGCCTGCAAAATTGATCTTCCTGGCATTTGCTCGATAATGAGTAGTTATCTTCGGCACTCGCCACCTTGCGGGTGCCCAAATTTTACGTTCGTCATTGGGCAGGAAGACACCCCATGGATCCGCAAAAACTGGCGGTAACCTTAGCGATTGCTGCAGGTTGGTTGAGTTTTAACAGCCTTATCGTTTGCATGTATTTCCTATTGAGTGGCAGAGGCGTGCTGGAAGGGGGAATGTGGCGAGGTGGGGAGTGGTTAAGGCTCGGGCAGTCAGTGCCAGCCGATGAGAGCAATGAACTGGTCGCTCAGCCTCCTGCTGTTGTTAAACAGGTGAATACCTCCTCTACGTTACCCGAGAATGAAGATAGCGTAGAGGAGGTGCCACCTGTAGAGGCGGAAGAGAGCACTCATGTGCTGTTTGTTATGTTTGATCAGCCTGATCACGCTCTCGATAAAAAGCTGCACGTGAGCTTGCAAAACTGGGAGGCTCACTACGATGCTGCGATGCAGGTTTATAGCGTGCCGGGCGTGACACCGCAAAACCCGTTGCGGGTCACCAATGCCTACCCGCCTGGAGTATTGCCTTCTCCGGATGCCTTTCAGCAAGGAGGTGACCTGATTAGCGGTCTGAGCATCATTCTCAAAAAAACAAAGCGCAGGCGCGGGTTTGATAAGGTGCAATTGGAAAAATTTGTAGACTTTACCCAAGAGTTGGCAGCGTTAGGTGGAAGCGTGCTGGATGCTGAGCGACAGGTAGCGACTCCTAAAACGTTCCAATCTATCAGGCAAAAGTAGCCAAACAGCTGAGCGCGACAATATATTCTGTAATGGAATAAAAATTATCTTTAATATTCTTTTGTATGCTTTTGTCGTAGAGGTAAACTAGCAGCATCAATGCCTCATGATTATTTGTGTGGCTATTCGGATCGTCGGGATATCGACTAACGAGGAAACAGACTCATGCCACTACCATGCAAGTTGACTACCACCCTCGCTGCGCTTTCGTTGAGCGTTGCCAGTGGGTTTTTCGCCGCTTCAGCCCAAGCTGATACGCTCCGTGTGGGCATGTCCGGCGGTTACTTTCCCTTTACCTTCGTTGAGCAGGACGAGCTAAAGGGCTTTGAAGTTGATGTCATGAATGCCGTGGGTGAGATCACCGGTGATGAGATCGAGTTCGTCACGGCGAGCTTCTCGGGCTTGGCGGGGATGCTTGAATCTGGCCGTATCGACACCATTGCCAATCAGATCACCATTACCCCAGAGCGCGAAGCGAAGTATGTGTTCACTTCGCCTTACGTGTATGACGGCGCCCAGGTCGTGGTGCGGGCAGGCAATGACACCATTGAAAGTGTTGAAGATTTGTCCGGCAAAAGCGTGGCCGTCAACCTGGGCTCGAACTATGAGCAATTGCTACGTGAGCAGCCCAACGCCGATGAAATCGATATTCGCACCTATGAGTCCAATATCGAGCAGGATGTGGCGCTGGGCCGGGTAGAAGCCTTTGTGATGGATCGCGTGAGTGCTACGCAGGTCATTAAAGAGAAAGGCCTACCGTTAGAGCTGGCGGGGCAGCCGTTCTCGACCATTGAGAACGCATTGCCGTTCCGTGATGATGAAGCGGGCCGTGAGCAGCGCGACCGTGTCGATGCAGCGCTGAGTGAGCTGCGTGAGAATGGTGAGCTGCGTGAGATATCGGAAAAGTGGTTCAATACTGATATCACCCAGCCCTAAACGCTGAACTGATCCGTTCAACGCGGCCGTGGCATTGCCACGGCCGTTTGCTTATAAGCGATTTGGCCTATGTTTAATTATCATGCTTAACCTCGAATATATGTGGGGGCTGTTGCCGGTTCTGTTGCGCTACTTGCCGCTCACCCTTCAAATGGCAACGATCGCCATGTTCTTTGCGCTGATTCTGGCGTGTCTGCTGGCGGTGGTTCGCGTATCAAAAGTGCCATTCTTGAACGGCTTCTCGCTCCTGTTTATCTCGTTTTTCCGGGGTACGCCGCTGCTGGTTCAGCTGTTCCTGTTCTATTATGGCCTGCCACAACTGATTAGCGCCTTGATTTCGATTACTGGCGTTACCGCCGCTGTGCTAGGCCTGACGCTGCACTTCTCTGCCTATATGGCCGAATCTATTCGTGCGGCGATTGTCGGGATTGATCGCAGCCAGACTGAAGCCGCGCTTTCCATCGGGATGACCCAGTCGCAATTGATGCGCCGCATCATTCNNGATTCTGCCCCAGGCAACCCGCGTGGCAACGCCGACGCTGATGAACTATTTCATCGACATGATCAAGGCGACCTCGTTGGCCTTTACGTTGGGGGTGACTGAGTTGATGGGCGCTACCCAAAAAGAGGCCGCGGGCAGCTTCCTCTATTTAGAAGCATTCCTGCTGGTGGCGCTGATTTATTGGGCGATTGTGGAAGTGCTCTCTTGGGGGCAGCGTCGGTTAGAAATTTACTTGAATAAGGCCTACCAACGATGATTTCGCTGCAAGGCATCACCAAGCGTTTTGGCGCCCATAC
>LGOV01011106.1_pt2 | contig 10319 bp, 12 predicted proteins | sample 469881 | NCBI WGS metagenome assembly LGOV01 (sample SAMN03857199, study PRJNA290197) | marine sediment metagenome | biome: marine cold seep biome; feature: cold seep; material: marine sediment; isolation source: sample #5579, elevator 3A push core 41 containing 12 cm of sediment... ...
GCATATCTTAAAAATGGATAATCAAATAAGGCGATAATAAACGGAGCGTCAGCTAAAATCATTCATCATCCCCCCTTCCAACTTCTTGGAAAACACCTTCACCGTTGTGAATTGATAAAACATGTGAATAGTTAGCGTTTGATTCATGAATATTATGAGTAATTAAAATAATGGTTATACCATCTTTATTTAATTCGTTAACAGTTTTATAAAATGCTTCAACATTTTTTCTATCGACACCGACAGTAGGTTCATCTAAAATCAACATTTTAGGGCTATTCATTAAACTTCTTACAATAAATACTCTTTGTAATTGCCCACCACTTAAGTTATTTATATTTTCGTGTTGTAGTTCTAATATCCCGATTTTATCCAATATTTCTAATTTAGAATCTTCAGTAATATTAGTTATATTAGAAGCAGTTAATATTTCATTAACGGTAATAGGAAATTCATAATTAAAATCATCGAATTTTTGAGGAACATATCCAATGTTTATAAAGCTTTTATATGTTACTATATCAACGTCATCAAGGAATATTTGATTTGCACCTACTTTATTAATACCTAACATGCATTTTATTAAAGTAGACTTTCCACTACCATTATTACCGATTACAGCCAAAAAATCGCCGGAATTAATCTTAAAAGATAAATCTTTTAATACCGTACGATAATCATACCCAAACGTTAGATTAGTAACATTTACTCTCACTGTAATCTTCCTTTCCAAAATCTCTACTACCATTATAACATAATAATTATCTTTAATAGTGAAATAATATTTAAAATTTCTATAAAATATGCGATAATAATTACTAAAGAAGAGGAGTGTTTAAATTGACAGGAAAATTTATTACATTTGAAGGTCCTGAAGGTTCCGGAAAAACATCAGTTATAAAAGCTGTAAAAGAATATTTATCTAATGAAGGATATGATATTCTAACAACTCGTGAACCAGGGGGAATCAAAATTGCAGAAAAGATTAGAGATATCATTTTAGACAAAGAAAATACCGAAATGAATGCTCATACAGAAGCACTTCTTTTTGCTGCGTCAAGAAGTCAACATTTTAGTGAAAAAATCATTCCCGCTTTACAAGAGGGGAAAATAATTTTATGTGATCGTTTTATCGATTCTAGTTTAGCTTATCAAGGACATGCTCGTGAACTAGGAATTGATGAAGTTTATCAAATAAATAAATTCGCAATAGGGGAACATATGCCCGACTTAACAATCTTTATTGATGTACCACCAGAAGTGGGATTAAATCGTGTTTTTTCAAACACAAGAAAAATAGATCGTCTTGATTTAGAGACGATTGAATTTCATCAAAAAGTATATCAAGGATATATGATTTTAGCTAATAAATTTGTTGATCGTTTTGTTGTTGTTGACGGGACAAACCCTGTTGAAACAGTTATTGAAGATACAATTCAAATTATAAAAACTTATTTATAAAAAAAGGTGAGAAATATGGCTTTTGATAAAATAAAAACATCGCAACCAAAAGTAGTTCAACTACTAGAAAATAGTCTTAAAAAAGACCGACTTTCTCATGCCTATTTATTTGAAGGAGAAGAAGGTACTAAAAAGTTTGAGACCGCAATTTATTTTGCCCAAATGTTACTTTGTACAAGTGACGTTAAACCATGCTTAGAATGTCATAATTGTCGACGAATTAAACATGGAACTCATCCTAATGTATATATTATACAACCAGTGAAAAATTTGATTAAAAAACATCAAATTGCTGATTTACAATCAGAGTTTTCTAAAACGAGTATTGAACCTGGACCGAAAATATATATTATTAGAAATATTGAAAAAATTAACGTTAATGCAGCGAACTCGCTGCTTAAGTTTTTAGAAGAACCTTTCCCAAATATTCATGCAATATTAACGACTTCAAATATTAATCGGATATTGCCTACTATTAAGTCAAGGAGTCAAATAGTACAATTTTCTTCAATAAGTCGTAATATTGTTGAAAAAGAGATTTTGGAAGCAGGATATGATCCTGAAACTTCAAGAATAATATCTAATTTAACTAATAGCTCAGCTCACGCTTTGGAAATAGCTTCTAATGAATTTTATCTTGATTTAATTGAGATGATTAAAGATATGTTTAATATGATTTATACTAAAGAAGATTCTTTAGTTATTTACTTTAATCATAATAGTAGTATAATATACCAAGACAAAGAAATATCATCTTTGTTTTTATCAATGCTAGTAATATATCAAAAGGATATTATTAATTATAAAACCGGTAATACAGGAAACATCGTCTTTAAAGACGAGTTAAGTACGATTAGTGGTATCGCAGACCACAAAACTAAAAACAGACTGATCGATGAATTAGAAAGTATGCTGTCATTAAAATCACGATTAAATTCGTATATTAATGAGCGTTTAGCATACGACAATCTACTACTAGAATTAGAAAGAAGGTAAAGTATGGCTAATACTGTCGTTGGTATCAGATTTAAAGCCGTAGGTAAAAAATATTATTTTGATCCTAAAGGATTAGAATTAAATATGTATGATAAAGTTGTTGTTGAAACGGTAAGAGGTTATGAACTTGGAGAAGTAATTGAACAAGTTAAGGAAGTTGCTGATTCAGAATTGATCGCAACATTAAAACCAGTTTTAAGAAAAGCAACTGAAGAAGACATAAAAAACTACGAGAAAAATGTAAGTGATATCCCAAGAGCGTTAGAGAAATGCTCGATTCATATTAAAAAGAACAAATTAGAAATGAAATTATTAGGGTGTGAATACACTCTAGACCGTACTAAGTTAATTATCTATTTCAACGCTGAAGGACGCGTTGATTTTAGAGAATTAGTAAAGGATTTAGCTAATGAATTCCGCTTGCGTATTGAATTACGTCAAGTAGGAACAAGAGATGGTGCGAAATTTTTAGGAGGAATTGGCCCTTGTGGTTATTTACTTTGTTGTAATACATTCCTTGGTGATTTTGAAACTGTTTCTATTAAAATGGCTAAAAATCAAAACTTATCATTAAATCCTGTTAATATAAGTGGATTATGTGGTAAATTATTATGCTGTATAAAATATGAAAATGAGACATATACAGAATACCGTGCAGAGTTACCAAAGATTCATTCATACGTTGGAACAAAAGACGGAAAAGCAAAAGTAATTGCGGTTAATGTAATTAATAAATCAGTCCGTGTTATAACACAAGAGCACGGTGTACAAGCCTTTGATTTAGATGAATTAACTTTTATTGAAGAATACGATAAAAAGAAAAAACCTTCTAACGGAGAATAGGTGATTTTATGGCTGTTGAAGTCATTAACGATCTATTAGGTTATGATGGCCTAAAAATTATTCAACGTCCAGACATGTTTAACTTTAGTCTGGACTCAACTTTACTTGCGGATTTTTGTAATCCCCTTACTAGAACAAAAAAAATATTGGATTTAGGAACAGGAAACGCTCCTATTCCATTATTTTTATCGTTAAAAACAAAAGCGCAAATTATCGGTCTTGAAATTCAAGAAGATGTTTGCAATATCGCTTTAAGAAATATTAAACTAAATAACTTAGAATCACAAATCACAATTATTAATGAAGACATTAAAGGGATACATAAAAAGTTTAAAAATGGTGAATTTGATTTGATAACTTGTAACCCACCATTTTTCAAACATAAAGAAACTTCAAACATTAATAAAAACGACTATAAAACAATTGCTAGACACGAAGTGTTAATAACCTTAGAAGATATCATAATTGAGTCAAAACGTCTTCTAAAGACAAAATCTAGCCTTTGTATGGTTCATAGAACTGATCGCTTAGTAGAAATAATAAATTTACTAACGAAACATAATTTCGCAATTAAGCGGATGCGATTTGTTTATCCTAAAAAAGGTGAAATCTCAAATATTGTTTTAATTGATGCTTCTAACAATGGGAGTACAGGATTAAAACTATTAGAACCTTTATATGTTCATAAGAATAATGAATATACAGATGAAATAAGAAGAATCTTTAACTATGGTAAGGAGTGAAAAATATGAAACGTCAAAAAAGCTTTATAAATGATTTACCGACACTATATTTAGTAGCTACTCCAATAGGTAATTTACAAGATATGACATATCGCGCAGTATCAATATTGCAAAGTGTAGATGTTATTTATTGTGAAGACACAAGAGTTTCTGGGAAATTACTTCATCATTATGAAATTAAGAAACCAATGAAAACATATCATGATTTCAATAAAACGATGAAATCAGAAGATATCTTAAATAACTTAAGAAATAATCAAAATATTGCTCTTATTAGTGACGCTGGATATCCTTTAATTAGTGATCCTGGGTACTATGTTATTAGAGAAGCTATTAAAGAAGGATTTAACGTTGTATCAATACCAGGAGCTAATGCTTTACTAAGTGCTTTAGTTGTATCGGGTATTGCTCCTCATCCTTTTGTCTTTTATGGCTTTTTAGATTCAAAAGAAACTAAAAAGAGAAAAGAATTAGAAAAGTTAAAGAACCATTCTGAAACAATCGTTTTTTACGAATCACCACATCGCATTAATAAAACTATTAAAGCGATTGATGATGTGTTTGGCGAAAGAAATTGCGTAATCGCAAGAGAACTAACTAAAAAATATGAAGAGATATTACGAGGTACTTCCAAAACACTTCAAGATATAACCGATATCAAAGGTGAAATGGTAATTATTGTTGAAGGAAAAAAAGAAGAAATCATAATATCTGATTTATCTATAATTGATGAATTAAATAAACTAATTAGCGAAGGTCTTTCATCAAAAGAAGCTATTAAATTAGTTGCAAAACAAAGAAACCTTCCTAAAAATGATGTTTATATGGAGTATCATCAAAATAATGAAAAGGAGTGATTAATATGTCCAAAACATTTTATATCACAACCCCTATTTACTACCCAAGTGGAAAACTACATATCGGAAACTCGTATACAACAATTCTTTGTGATACGATGGCAAGATATAAAAAAATGCGTGGATACAGTACCTTCTACTTAACTGGTATGGATGAACACGGCCAAAAAATAGAAACTGTAGCAAACGAACTTAAAATCAAGCCACAAGAACATGTTGATAAATTGGCAGAAGATACTAAAATATTATGGAAATTACTTGATATTGAATACGATGACTTTATAAGAACAACAGAACCGCGTCATGAAAAAGTAGTAGAACAAATCTTTGAACAACTACTAGCACAAGATGATATTTACTTAGGTAACTATGAAGGACATTACTGTATTTATGATGAATCGTTTTTCACAGATACACAACTACTAGAAGGTAATAAATGTCCTGATTGTGGACGTCCTACTAAACTAGTTAAGGAAGAATCATATTTCTTACGTTTATCAAAATACCAAGACTGGCTTTTACAGTATATTGAGGATAACCCTGGTTTTATTACTCCTAAATCACGTAAAAATGAAGTAGTATCATTTATTAAAGGTGGACTACAAGATTTAAGTGTATCAAGAACATCTTTTGATTGGGGTGTTAATGTAAAAAGTAATCCTGCTCATGTAATATATGTATGGATTGATGCGTTATCTAACTATATTACCGCGTTAGGGTATGGATCTGATAATCCTGAATTATATAATAAATACTGGAACGGGGATGAAGTTATTCACGTTGTAGGAAAAGATATCTTAAGGTTCCACGCTATTTACTGGCCAATTATGTTACATGCATTAAATGTACCAGTAAACTTTAATCTATACGCTCACGGATGGTACTTAATGAAAGATGGTAAAATGAGTAAATCAAAAGGAAAAGTTGTTTATCCTGATGATTTAGTTTCAAGATATGGTCTTGATGCTGTTCGTTATTTCTTATTAAAAGAAATTCCTTATTCAGGAGATGGTGTTTTTACACCGGAAGATTTCGTAGCTCGTGTTAACTTTGATTTAGCAAATGACTTTGGGAATTTACTAAATAGAACAATATCAATGATTAATAAGTATTTTAATTCAACAATTAAAAAACCTGTAAAATCATATTTTGAATTCGATCAAATATTAAAAGATAAAATTACTGATACAATTACACTATATAAAGAAGATATGGATGAACTTAAAATATCATCGGCAATTCAAAATCTTTGGTCTTTAGTTTCTCGTACTAATAAATATATTGATGAAACAAAACCATGGGTATTAGCTAAAGATGAAAATGCTCAAGAGGAATTGATGAGTGTTTTATATAACTTAGTAGAATCATTAAGACATATTGGTATTATGTTAAAACCTATTTTACTAGTAGCTTCAAAAGGATTATTTGAACAATTAAATATTCCTGCAGAACTTCAAACATGGGAAAGTCTACAATTTGGATTAATTGATAATTTAACAGTTATTAATAAGCCATCACCACTATTTCCGCGTTTAGATAAAAAAGTAGAAGAAGAGTTTATTAGTAATTTATTGAGCAAACAAATAAAGTGTTAATGAAGAAAATAGTACTATATTAGTCGTTACTTTAGACGAATTATACAATTGAATTTTCAATGACAAATAAATTAGAAAACACAAAAAATTAACTAAAATCTCAAAAAAACGAGGCAAGTACTATGACTTACCTACGCTGACACGGGATTTTAGTTTTATTTTCGAACTAATTAAAAATAATAGTGAAAATCTGTTGACAAAGCAAAATATATACTATATTATATAGTCCGGTACAGAAGATTTACACAACCCGAATTATTAAAAACCATAATTGGAGGTACAAGTATGAATACATACATGGCAAATAGTAATACAGTCGAAAGAGCTTGGTTTGTAGTTGATGCTAAAGGGCAAAGACTTGGACGTTTATCTACTGAGGTAGCTACTATCTTAAGAGGAAAACATAAACCAACATTTACACCACACGTTGACTGTGGAGATTACGTTATCGTAATCAATGCTAAAGAGATTGAGTTAACAGGTAACAAATGGGATCAAAAGAAATATTATAGACATTCACAATATCCAGGTGGATTGAGAACTACAACAGCGAAAGTTATGAACAAAACTTTCCCAGAAAGAATTGTTGAATTCTCTATCAAAGGAATGCTTCCTAAAGGAAAATTAGGACGTCAAATGTACAAAAAATTATTCGTATACGCTGGTGCGGAGCATCCACATACTGCTCAAAAACCAGAAGTATTAGAACTTAAAGGTTAAGGAGGAATTTATAAATGGCTAAAAAAGTAATGTACAGAGGTACAGGTCGTAGAAAAAGCTCAGTAGCTCGTGTTATGTTGACACCAGGTACAGGTAAATTCATCATTAACGGTAGAAATTTTGATGTATACATTCCTAGTGCTGCAACTCGTTTAGATGTTGAGCAACCATTAACTAAAACAGACAACCTAAGAACATTTGATATTACAGTAAATGTTTATGGTGGTGGAATCAGTGGACAAGCTGGTGCTATCCGTCACGGTATCACACGTGCTTTATTAGAAGTAAATAAAGATTACCGTCCTGTTTTAAAAGCAGCTGGATTAATAACTCGTGACCCACGTGTTAAAGAACGTAAAAAACCTGGACTTAGAAAAGCTCGTAAAGCGCCACAATTTAGTAAACGTTAAGAACTTACTAGACTTTAAAAACACAACAGTTAATGTTGTGTTTTTTATTGGATTATATGATATAATTTATAAGAAGAATGGTGATTATATGGAAAAAAGAATTAATAAGTTTTTAAGTGAAGTAGGATATTGTAGTAGAAGAGAAGCAGATAGATTAATTGCGGCAGACAGAGTGACAATTAATGATATGATTCCTGAATTAGGTACCAAAGTAAAAGTAAGAGATATTGTTAAAGTAGACGGTAAAGAAGTTACACAAAAAAATAAGTTAGTTTACTTAGCATTAAATAAGCCTAAAGGTATTACTTCAACTACAGATCCTGAAGATAAAACTAATATCGTTGATTTTATAAAATATCCAATACGGATTTTTCATATTGGAAGATTAGATAAAGATAGTGAAGGCTTAATTCTAATGACTAATGATGGTGACATTGTTAATAAGATTTTACGTAGTGGAAATGAACATGATAAAGAATATATCGTTAAAGTTGATAAAAGAATAACACCTTCATTTCTTAGAAAAATGGGTAATGGAGTTCCAGTGTTAAATACTATTACTAAGAAATGTAAAGTAGAGATAATAGATGATTACTCATTTAAAATTATCTTAACAGAGGGTTTAAACCGTCAAATAAGAAGAATGTGTTCTTATTTAGGATATCAAGTAACAAGATTACAACGAGTAAGAATAATGAATATTAGATTAGATACCAAAATTGGTAAATGGCGATATCTAACAAATGATGAAGTAGAAGAACTAAAAAAAATGGTAAAAGATTCAAGTAAAACAGAGGAAGCAAGTATTTAAATATTTGCTTCTTTTTTTGTTTTTAGTTGTAAAAAGTTGTAAAAAAGTATAAAATTAGGTTGTAAAAAGTTGTGAATTGGTATAAAATTAGGTTGTAAAAAGTTGAGGTGAGTTGATGTTAAGGCGTAAAATAGAGCAAAAATTAAATGATTGGTATTTGCTCCCAAAGAAACCAGCATTATTAATTAGAGGTGCAAGGCAGGTTGGTAAGACGACATCTATTAGAAAGTTTGGTAAGGAAACATATGAAAATTTTATTGAGATAAATTTTGAGCGAACACCAAGTCTTAAGAGTATTTTTCATGGAGATTTAGATGCGGATACTATTATTGAAAAAATGAGTGTTTCGGGATTGGGAAGACTTGTATCTGGGAAAACATTGATTTTCTTAGATGAAATACAATCATGTCCGAACGCAAGAACTGCAATCAAATTTCTAGTTGAAGATGGTAGATTTGATATAGTGGAATCTGGGTCTTTATTAGGGATAAATTATGAAGAAGTTTCATCATTTCCAGTTGGTTATGAGTTAAAGACTGAAATGCATTCCTTAGATTTTGAGGAGTTTTTGTGGGCCAATGATATCCCGGATTCATTGATAGAGAAACTTAGGAGTTGTTTTGAATCTAAAACGGCCATTGATCAATATATTCACGAAACAATATTGAGTATAATGAGAAGGTATATTATTGTAGGTGGTATGCCGGGCGTTGTTGTTAAGTATTTGGAAAGTAGAAATATTGCTGATACTATTTTGTATCAAAAAATGATTGTTGAGAGTTATAGAGATGACATTTCAAAATACGCAGGTAATCAAAAAGCAATAGTGAAAGCAATTTTTGATTCGATACCGATGCAATTATCAGGGAGAAATAAGAAATTCAAACTTTCATTTGTTGAAGAGGGAGGATCATTTCGAAAATACGAGGAACCATTACAATGGCTATTTGATGCTGGCATTGCTAGTTTTTGTTATAATTTAAATGGATTTAATCTCCCATTAGAATTAAATGAAAAACGCAGAATATTTAAATTCTTTATGAGGGATACCGGATTATTATCATACATGTCTTTAGGGAATGTACAAAAAGCAATTTTATCAGATAACTTAAAAATTAATGAAGGAGCGTTAACTGAAAATATGATTGCAGATTTATTGGTTAAGAATGGATATAATCTACACTATTACGATCAAAAAGGGCGAGTAGAGCTAGATTTTATTATGGTTAGAAATAATCAATTAACTATTGTTGAAGTGAAATCAGGAAATACTTATAAAAATCATCCTTCTTTGATAAATATAATTAACATAAACAAGAATAAAATTGGTGAGTCATTTGTTCTTTGTAAAGGAAATATCGAGACTGTTAATGATATAACGTATTTGCCTCTTTATATGGCAATGTTTTTGTAGTAGCTATATAGATTTTTATTGTATTTTTACATCTGTTATTATATAATATTTTAGTCAAGGAGTTGATATAAATGAGTGTACGAGTAAGATATGCACCAAGTCCAACAGGACATCTACATATAGGTAATGCTAGAGCAGCATTATTTAATTATTTATTTGCTAAAAAATATAATGGAAGTTTTATTGTTAGAATAGAAGATACTGATACTTCTCGTAATATTGAAGTTGGAGTAGAATCACAATTAAAATATTTAAAATGGTTAGGTATTGAATGGGATGAATCGATTGATAAAGATGGTGGATTTGGCCCATATAGCCAACTTGAAAGATTAGATATATATAAGAAATATGCTGATTTATTAGTTAAACAGGGAGTAGCGTATAAATGTTATTGTACACCTGAAGAATTAGAGACAGAGCGTGAAGCAATGATTACTCGTGGTGAAGATAAACTTCATTATTCAGGTAA
>LGOV01028008.1_pt1 | contig 10318 bp, 5 predicted proteins | sample 469881 | NCBI WGS metagenome assembly LGOV01 (sample SAMN03857199, study PRJNA290197) | marine sediment metagenome | biome: marine cold seep biome; feature: cold seep; material: marine sediment; isolation source: sample #5579, elevator 3A push core 41 containing 12 cm of sediment... ...
TGTATTGCTTTGGATTTTAATTCAGAATCTATTGTTGATCAAATTAAATTTCTTTCAGAACATACCCAAACCAAACAAATATGTGTTACCAAAGGGAAAGATGGTGCTATTTTGTTTTATGATAAACTATTTTATAGTAATAGCGGTTATTCTGTAAAAGTTGCTGATACCGTTGGGGCAGGTGATTCTTTTCTAGCAGCTTTAATTAGTCAGCTTTTAAATAAAACAACACCTGACGAAGCCTTAAATTTTGCTTGTGCAGTAGGGGCTTTAGTAGCGAGTAAAGAAGGAGCAAATCCAAAACTTAATCACTTAGAATTAATGAATTTAATAGAAAAACCTTAATGAACATACTGGCTAGATTGACATTTTAAAAACGTTTTCGTAAAAAAAGTTATTAACACGAAAACGTTTGCGCAATGTTTTCAATGATTTAAATCAGTGTTAAGTAACTGTTAATTATATAATTTCGACACGTGAAATAAAAAAACGGTAAGTTTTTATTTAAAAAAGTAATACTCAAAAAATTAAATTAATTTTATTTTTATGAAACAAATTAGACAATTAATCCTTGGTATCTTAATTTTCATACCTTTTATAATGTCAGCTCAAAACATTATAACAGGTACGGTAACAGATGCTATAGGCATGGAACTTCCCGGTGTAACCGTTTTAGTAAAAGGGACAGACACTGGAACTGCAACCGATTTTGATGGTAATTATTCCATTAAGGCAAATGCAGGTGATGAATTGGTTTTTAGTTTTGTTGGCATGTCAACTACTTCAAGAACTGTTGGAACAAATAATGTTATCAACGTTTCTTTGATTGAAGAAGCCAATACTTTAGACGAAGTAATTTTGATTGGTTATGGTCAAACTACAAAAAAAGATGCTACAGGTGCTGTTGAAAGTGTAAGCACTGATGAATTTAACGCCGGTGCAATAGCATCTGCGGAACAATTAATAACCGGTAAAACAGCTGGTGTAAATGTTGTACCACCCAGTGGACGACCAGGTGAAAGCGGAACAATTAAAATTAGAGGTGGTTTATCTTCTATGAGTAATAACAATCCTTTGATTGTAATTGATGGTGTACCTGTTGATCAGGACAATGGACCAGCTTTAAACTCTGTAAACCCTAGTGATATTGAGAGCTTTAGTGTTTTAAAAGATGCTTCAGCAACTGCAATTTATGGTTCAAGAGCAACAAATGGTGTTATTTTGATCACAACAAAATCAAGTAGAATGAATGCTGATTTTAGAGTGGATATTGACAGTTATGTATCTTGGGGACAACGTGTTAATGATGTTGATGTTTTGTCATCTAATGTATTTAGATCGGTTATTAAAGAAATAGGTAATGAAAATGCAATTCCATTATTAGGAGATGCAAATACTTACTGGCAAGATATTATTTACCAAACAGCTTTTGGTACTGATAATAACTTAACAATTTCTGAGGGGTTTGATAATACTTCTTATCGTATATCCTTTGGATATATGTTACAAGAAGGTATATTAAAAACATCTGAATTTAATCGTAAGAATATATCAATGAACTTTCGTCAGAATTTATTTGACAATAGTTTAAAAATGGACTTTAATATTCGTGCAAGTTTTATTGGTGACGAATTTGCTGATCAGGGTGCTATAGGATCTGCAATGGCATTTGATCCTTCACAAGCTGTTTACAGTGGAAATGATAATTATGGTGGATACTGGGAGTGGTTAGATGGTAATGGTAATCCATTAAATTTAGCACCAAGAAACCCTTTAGGTTTATTGGAACAAAATACAAATCATGCCGGAACAGAAAGATTTATGGGGAATGCAAAATTTGATTATAAACTTCCATTTTTAGAAGGATTATCAATCAATGCAAATTTTGGTTTTGATTATGCAGAAGTGGATGGAAGAACTGTAACTCCCGGAACTTCAGCTTCAGGATATTTTAACGGAGGCTATGAAGGAACTTATGGTAGTTTAAAAAGAAATTTATTAGCTGATGTTTATTTTAATTATGTAAATACTTTTAATGATGTACATAAAATAGATGCTATGGTTGGTCAGTCTGTTCAAGACTTTTACAGAGAAAATGATTCTTTTGGTGTAGATGCCAATGGTGCAATATCTCAGGTACACAGAGCGTCAACCAATTCATTATTGTCTTATATGGCACGTGTTAACTATTCATATGATAGTCGTTATTTATTTACTGCCACTTATCGACGTGATGGTTCTTCAAGATTCCATCCTGATAATCGTTGGGCTAATTTCTTCTCAGGTGCAGTTGCATGGAATATTGCTGAAGAAGCATTTTTAAGTGATAGTGAAACATTATCAACCTTAAAATTAAGATTTGGTTATGGTGAAACCGGTCAGCAGGAAATTGGTAATGATTTTGCTTATTTACCAGTTTATACTCCTGGTGGCGATAATGTAAGATACCAGTTTGGAGATCAATTTTTATACACTATTCGTCCTTCAGGTTATGATGAAAATATAAAATGGGAAGAATCAGCTACTTGGAATATTGGTTTGGATTACGGATTTTTTGATGACAGAATTAATGGTTCTATTGAATATTTCCAAAGACAATCTACAGATATTTTACAAAATGTTAACCTTCCTGCAGGTTCAAATTTAACCAATGTATTGTGGTCAAATATTGGTGATCTTGAAAGTAAGGGTGTAGAATTTTCAATTAATGCAGATATAGTTCAACAAGATGATTTTACATGGAATATTGGTTTTAACGCTACCTGGTTAGAAAATAAAATTACCAAATTGAATTTGATAGACGATCCTGATTCTCAAGGATCCGCTGTTGGAGGAATTAGTGGAGGTGTAGGTAATACTATTCAAACCAATAAAGTTGGTTATCCACAAAGGTCTTATTTGGTTTACAAACAAGTTTATAATAGTGACGGTGTACCTTTAGAAGGTGTTTATGAAGATCTAAATGGTGATGGCGTTTGGAATGATCAGGATAAATATATTTTCAACAGTCCAAATCCGGATTATTTATTTGGTTTTTCATCTTATATGAATTGGGAAAATTTTGATTTTAACTTTGTAATGAGAGCCAGTTTAGGTAATTATGCTTACAATAATGTTTCTTCTAATTTTGGTAATGAATTTGCATTATATAGTTTAAATACTACAAGAAACGCACATAGCTCTTATTTAGAAACAGAATTTGTAAATCCACAATACTGGTCTGATCATTATGTACAGGATGCTTCTTTCTTAAAAATGGACAATATGACCTTGGGATATCGATTTAATGATATTAAAAATGGGGATGTAGGATTAAGAATTTATTCTACTGTACAAAATGTGTTTACAATTACCGATTATGACGGATTAGATCCTGAAATTGACGGAGGTATAGATAATAATTTATATCCAAGACCAAGAACTGTGTTGTTTGGATTTAATCTTAACTTTTAAAAATTAAAAGATGAAAGTATTGAATAATAAAATAAAATTAAGTTTAAGCATTATCGTATTAATGCTTATGGTCACTTTTACTTCTTGTGAAAGTGTATTAGACAAAGAACCGATTACTGATTTGACAGAATCACAGGTTTTTGCTGACCCTGAATCTTACCAAGAGTTTTTGGCAAGGATCTATGCGGGTATTGCGGTGAGCGGACAACAAGGTCCTGCCGGTTTACCTGATATTCAAGGAATTGATGAAGGTTTTTCAAACTATTTACGTCAGTTTTGGAAACACCAGGAATTAACAACCGATGAAGCAATAATAGCTTGGAATGATGGTACAATTCACGATCTGCACAATCATGTCTGGACACCGGCCAATGAATTTATCAGAGCTATGTACGACAGGATTTATTATCAAATTGGAATTACAAATCAGTTCTTACGTGAAACTACTGATGAAAAATTAGATAGTAGAGGTGTTGATGCTACTTTAAAAGCTGAAATTCAAATCTATAATGCAGAAGCAAGATTTATGAGAGCTTTAAGCTATTTACATGCGATAGATTTATATGGAAATATCCCTTTTGTTACTGAAAATGATAAGGTAGGTACAGACTTGCCTACACAAGCTTCAAGAAGTGAAGTGTTTAATTATATAGAATCAGAATTATTAGCCATAGAAGAAATTTTAGTTGGTGCTCGTCAAAATGAATTGGGTAGAGCTGACAAAGGTGCTGCATGGATGTTATTGGCAAAATTATATTTAAATGCCGAAGTTTATACAGGTACTGCAAGATATAATGATGCTATGAACTATATCAATAAAATAATTAATGCAGGTTATTCTCTAACACCTAATTATAGCCATTTATTTTTAGCAGATAATGATATAAATGGAGCTCAAAACGAAACGATCTTTTCAATACGTTTTGATGGTTTAAATACAATAGGTTATAGCGGAACTACTTTCTTAACACATGCTGCTGTAGGTGGCACAATGAATCCATCAGAATTTGGTATCAACGGAGGTTGGGCAGGTTTAAGAACTACCAAAGTATTTGTTGAAAAATTTGATGTAGATATTGATGCTTTAAATGCTGGATTAGGATCTGAATCTCTTTGGGGATTGGTAGGAAGTTCTACAATTAATAGTTGGGATGGCCCTGATATGAGAATGTATCAAACAGCAACAGATCAATATGCGATCTATGCTAATTTAACTGAAGGAGAAATCAAATTCAGAAATGATAACAATTGGGGTAATAATCTAGGAGATAATGATGCTGATGGCAGTTTAGAACCTGATGGTTCTAATATTGTAATAGCAACAGGAGGAACCTATTTCATTACAATGGATCTAAGTAATAATACTTATTTATTAACTCCTTTTACAGGTGATTCAAGAAATATGTTCCATACAGATGAGCAAACTTTAGAAATTGAAGATCCGTTTAATTTTGGTGATGGTTATGCCGTAGCTAAATGGCGTAATGTTGATAGTGATGGAAATCAAGGTAAAGATGCTTCAGGTAACTTTGTAGATACTGATTTTCCAATGTTCCGTTTGGCAGACGCTTATTTAATGTATGCTGAAGTAACTTTACGCGGTGGCGGTGGAGATGCCGGTACAGCTGTAACTTATATCAATATGTTAAGAGAAAGATCTTATGGTAATGCAAGTGGAAATATTTCTGCAGGCGAATTAACATTAGATTTTGTTTTAGCAGAAAGATCCAGAGAGTTATTTTGGGAAGGACACAGAAGAACAGATTTGATTCGTTTTGGTCAATTCTCTGATCAGGGTGTTTGGCCCTGGAAAGGTGGTGTAATGGAAGGAAAAACAACAGAAAGTTTTAGAGATATTTATCCTATACCATCTGCAGATATGAATGCTAACCCTAATTTAACTCAAAATCCGGGTTATTAATTTTAAAAGATTATAAAATGAAAAAATATATAAATAAAATATTCATACTTCTTGCAATTTCTGTTTTTTTAGGATCTTGTGAGGATGATAGAGAATTAACAGTATTGAATCCTGAAGCTAATACCGTAGCGACACTTTCTTCTAATGATGTTGTATTGGAAAAAGTTAATATCGGACAAGACGCTTTAAGTGTTTCCTGGACTGAACCAGATTTTGGTTATGCTGCCTCAGCGAGTTATCAAATTTTGATCGATTTGGCCGGTGGAGATTTTAGTGCTGCTCAGGTAGTTTCAACCGGACAAGAATTGTCTTATACTTTTGAAACAGAAGAGTTAAACAAGAAATTGATCAACTTAGGTATTAAACCAGGTGATCCAACTGCAATTGAAATTAAAGTAAAAGCAGTTTTGGGTAAATATACTGATGTAAGTTCTGATCTAAATTCATTAATGGCTACAGCTTATGCTGATGCTTTAGATCTTTCTACACCTTGGGGTGTTGTTGGTTCAGCTTACAATGATTGGGGTGGTGCAGGACCAGATGCTCCTTTCTATACAACTGAAACACCAAATGTTTATGTTGCTTATGTAACCCTTATGGATGGAGAATGGAAAATTAGAAAAGATAATAACTGGGATGTAAATTTTGGTGATGATGGCGCTGATGGCACTTTAGAAGCAGGAGGTGTAAATATGATTGCTATAGCCGGTACTTATATGATCTTATTTGATGAAGCGAATCTTACTTATACGATTGAATCTTATACATGGGGATTGGTAGGTAGTGCAACAACAAATGGTTGGGGTGGACCAGATATGCCGTTAACCTATGATTCTTATTCTGATACTTGGAGAGCACAAGTAAGATTTAAGGTAGATGGAGAAATTAAAATTAGGTTAAATAATGATTGGCCAGTCAATTATGGTGATACTGGTTTAGACGGTACTTTAGATGCTGGAGGTGATAATATACCTGTAACGTCTGGTTATTATGAAATTCAAGTTGATTTAAATGATCTGACCTATACTCTTGAAGAAACAGATATTTGGGGTGTTGTAGGTTCCGGTTATAATAATTGGGGTGCTTTTGATGATTATGCATTTACACCGGATTATTCTAAAGACGGACTTTATTTTATCAATGGAATTGAATTATTAGACGGCGAAATTAAATTCCGTATTAATAATGACTGGGGAACTGATTATGGTGACACAGGATTAGATGGAATATTAGATCTTGGTGGAGATAATATTCCGAGTACTGCTGGTACTTATAATATAATAATGGATCTATCAAACCCTGATGTTCCGGTTTATAGCATAATTGCTAAATAGTTAAATGTTGATTTTGTAAGAAAAAAAGGTTGTTGCAAAACAGCCTTTTTTTAACTATATTATTCTCGAAGTCATTTTCTTTGTAATAATGCTTTGCTTTCGATAATTATCGAGATTGTGTAAATTAAAATCGTTTTTTTAAAAACTATCACTATGAAACAAAAATTACTCTTTTTTTTATTTTTCTTACCTTTTATAATATTCTCGCAAGTAACAACATCACCGGCAGTACCTACTGCAAATGATCTGATCACAGTTACTTTAACTACTACAGGAACAGGACTAGATGGTTATACCGGAGATATTTATGCACATACAGGTGTAACTTATGATGGCACAAGATGGCAAAACGTTATTGAATCATGGGGCAATAATGCTACTCAACCAAAACTAACAAAAATTAATAATACAACTTACGAACTAATAATCACGCCTGATGTTTATGGTTTTTATAGCGTTGCAACAAGTAAAACTATAACTGAGCTATGCTTTGTATTTCGTTCTGCAGATGGTTCTAAAAAAAATGGAGATGACATTTTTATAGATCTCTACGAAGCAGGTCTAAATGTAGTTTTAACCAATCCTTCAAAAANNTTATAATTTAAATGAAAATATAACTTTAACCGCAGAATCTTCAATTTCTGCTGATTTGGAATTATTTGTAAATAATGTTTCTCAAAAAACTGCAACAGCCAGCACTACAATTTCATCAGCTTATACTTTTACAAGTACAGGGAGTCATGTTATAAAAGTTGATGCTGATAAAGGAACAGATACTGCAAGTGATGAAATAACAGTTTATGTAAAAACTACTACACAAAATGCAACTTTACCTTCCGGAGTTGTTGATGGATTTAATAATAATGGAAATGGTACAGTAACTTTTGTACTAACTGCACCAAATAAAACAGATGTTTATGTTTTGGGAGAATTCAATGATTTTGGTTTAAATGAAAGTTACCAAATGAAAAAAGATGGTGATAAATTCTGGGTCACTGTTTCCGGACTAGACTCCAATACCGAATATGCATACCAATACCTGGTAGATTATGAAATCAAAATCGCCGATCCATATGCTACTAAAATACTAGATCCCAATAATGATAAATACATTCCTTCTGAGACATACCCAAATTTGAAAGCCTATCCAACAGATTTCACTACAGGAAATGTTTCTACTTTTAAGATGAATGAAGCAAGTTATAACTGGACAGCCAATAGTTTTACTCCTCCAGATCAGGAAAATTTAATTGTTTATGAATTGCTTTTAAGAGATTTTGATGTAGTAAATACCAATGATATTGGCGACCTTAAAAGAGCAATGACACATTTAGATTACTTGGAAGATCTCGGTATAAATGCTATTGAATTAATGCCGGTAAATGAGTTTGAAGGAAATGATAGTTGGGGGTATAACCCGGCGTTCCATGGCGCATTAGATAAAGCCTATGGAACAAAAAATGATCTAAAAAAGTTTGTTGATGAATGCCATAAACGAAATATCGCAGTAATTTTAGATGTAGTTTATAACCATGCTTTTAGTCAGAGTCCCTTGGCTCAAATGTATTGGGATTCGGCTAACTCAAGACCAACTTCTGATAATCCCTGGTTGAATCCTGTTGCAAAGCATGATTATAATGTTGGTTATGATTTTAATCACGAAAGTGCTTATACTAAAAATTATGTAAAACAAACTTTACAATATTGGATAGAAGAATTTAGAGTTGATGGTTTTCGTTTTGACCTTTCCAAAGGATTTACACAAAATAACACTTTAGGTAATGTAGGTCAATGGGGGCAGTATGATGCTTCACGAATTGCAATTTTAAAAGATTATGGTGATTTTGTCTGGTCTGTTAAATCAAATACTTACAATATCTTAGAGCATTTTGCAGACAATACTGAAGAAAAAGAATTATCTGCTTACGGTTTCTTACTTTGGGGAAATACCAATCACAACTATAACCAAAACACAATGGGTTTTAGTAGTAGCTCAGATATTTCATGGATTTCTTATCAAAAAAGAGAGTGGAGTGATGCTCATGTAATGGGTTATATGGAAAGTCATGATGAAGAGCGTTTGATGTACAGAAACTTACAATATGGTAATAGTAGTGGTACATATAATATAAAGAATTTGAATACCGCTTTATCCCGTGAAGAAGCTGCAGGTAATTTCTTTTTTACGATTCCCGGACCAAAAATGATATGGCAATTTGGAGAGGTCGGATATGATATTAATATTGATTTTAATGGTAGAACAGGGAGAAAACCAATACATTGGGAATATTTTGATGATGTAAACAGAAGAAAGATATATGACGTATGGGCAACGCTAGCAGCATTTAAAAAAGAACAACCAGCATTTCAAACTACGGATTATACTTTGAATGTAGGTACTTTATTAAAAAGTATTATTTTGCGTCACAGCTCAATGGATATAGTTGTTTTGGGTAATTTTAATGTTACAGCAGAAAATATCAATCCGCATTTTACTAAAACGGGTATCTGGTATGAATACTATACCGGAACGGAAATAAATGTCACCAATACTTCTGCTTCAATATCATTACAACCTGGAGAATACAGATTGTATTCTACGGTTCGATTACAAGATCCATTACCGGTTGAAGACATTACAATGATAGATGACTCTTTTATTTTGTATCCTAATCCGGCTTTAGGTAGTTTTAAAATAAACAGATCAGCTAATAAAGTTGAGATCTTTGACTTTACCGGAAGAAAAATAAAGAGTTTTAAAGGTAAATTTAATCAGGATAAATATTATGATGTTTCTTCTTTAAAACCATCAGTTTATTTAGTAAAAATTAGCGCTGATACGGGTATCAGTACTCAAANNCTATTTATGTAGTGAAGATAAAATCCGATCTTGGAACCAGTACCAAAAGAATTGTAGTTGAGTAATTAATTTTTGAGTTTTTGTAATTGATGGGTGTTCAAATTTTGAACACCCATATTTTTTGAACCAATACCAAGTTCAAAAACTATCACAAGTTCTGTATGCCTCAATAACCGCTAATTCACCTTCTTTTCCTTTTTTAGAATTTCCATGTTCCATTCCAAGTATACCTTTGTAACCTTTAGCATGAATATATTTAAATATATTTTTATAGTTGATCTCGCCGGTTGTAGGTTCTTTCCTTCCGGGATTATCTCCTATTTGAAAATACGCGATCTCATCCCATGCCATTTTTATATTTGGAATTAAGTTTCCCTCTTGAATTTGCTGATGATAAATATCAAATAAGATCTTACACGAAGGGCTATCTACCGCTTTACACACTTCGTATGCCTGAGGTATTTTATTTAAAAATAATCCGGGATGGTTGTAAAAATTTAAAGGTTCCAACACCATGATCAGTTTGTGTTTTTCTAATATATCAGTCGCATATTTTAAAGATTCTACAACATTGGCTGTTTGAAAACCAATATCCAGTCTTAGATCTACATGCCCGGGAACTACGGTCATCCATTTTGCATTTACCCGTTTTGCAACAGAGACAGATTCTTCAATTTGTTGTAAAAATTCTTTTCTGCTTTTTTCCTGACCAGTTGTTAAAGTAGGCTCTTTCCAATAAATTTTATGTGC
>LGOV01001661.1_pt2 | contig 10306 bp, 5 predicted proteins | sample 469881 | NCBI WGS metagenome assembly LGOV01 (sample SAMN03857199, study PRJNA290197) | marine sediment metagenome | biome: marine cold seep biome; feature: cold seep; material: marine sediment; isolation source: sample #5579, elevator 3A push core 41 containing 12 cm of sediment... ...
GCTTACTTCTACGTCGCCAGTTCGTTACCACATTTCGCCACTCTCGCAGATTACCAACCACCTGCGATCACCCGTGTCTACAGTGAAGATGGCCAAACAATTGCTGAGTTTTACGAAGAGCGACGCATTGTCGTTCCCGTAAACCACATGCCACAAAAATTAATCCAAGCCTTTGTTGCTGCCGAAGACTCTAATTTTTTTGAGCACCAAGGGATTGATATTATTTCAATTTTTCGCGCAGCACTGAAAAATATTAAAGCTGGCGGAATCGTTCAGGGTGGCAGTACCATCACCCAACAAGTGGCGAAAAGCTTACTTTTAACTCCAGAACGAAAGTTTTCGCGAAAATTCAAAGAGGCAATTCTTGCATGGAGAATGGAACAACGCTTTTCTAAGCGTGAGATTCTCTATCTTTATCTGAATCAAATTTATCTCGGCCATGGCGCCTACGGGGTTCAAGCGGCCTCTGAAAACTATTTTGACAAAAACGTTGAGGATTTAACACTCGCTGAATGCAGTATTTTGGCGGGGTTACCCCAAGCACCAAGTCGCTACTCACCTTATCGACATTATAAGCGGGCTAAAAACCGTCAACTCTATGTACTCAGACGGATGCTCGCCAATGGTTACATTGACGACGAACAGGCCCAGAACGCCTACGCAACCGAATTACAAATTCATCCACGCGCAGATAATTCTGCTGCAGGGACAGGGTATTTTTCAGAGCAAGTTCGCCGCTACCTTGAAAATGAATATGGCAAGAAAAGCCTCTATACGGGCGGGCTACAAGTCCATACGACAATGAACTTAGCAATGCAACAGGCCGCCCAACAAGCAGTACGTCAGAATTTACATAACCACGATAAACGGCAAGGCTATCGCGGTGTGGTGCGTCAGCTTAGTGAGCAGGAAGCCTTGGCGGCAATTCAAGAGCAAGAGCTTCAACTACAAAAATCGCCACTTAAGGTGGGGAAAATCGTTGAAGCGATCATTACGGGAAGTTCTGACACTGAATTAGCCCTCCAAATCGGTTCATTTTCAACGTCGTTAGCACGTAAGAAAATAGCGTGGGCAGGTCCTTTTACTATCATTTCAGCGACCACAGAACCTATTATTCAAGAAACAGAATCAAAAGGATCAATCATCAGTATTGGTTCAGTGATTTTGGTGAAAATTTTAAAAATTGAAAATCAAACTCTCGATGTTGATCTATTTCAACAACCGCTTGCTCAGGGTGCTTTGCTTGCCATGGATCCTCACACTGGTTTTGTTAAAGCAATGGTGGGTGGATACGATTTTGCCACCAGCCAGTTTAATCGGGTACTTCAGTCAAACCGTCTACCTGGTTCAGCCATTAAACCTCTCATCTACTCTGCTGCAATTGACAAAGGCTACACCACAGCTTCAGTAATTCTTGATACACCACTTATCTTTAAAGATAAAACAGCGGACGGCGAAGAACGCGAGTGGAAACCAAAAAATTATGGCAACAAATTTTCCGGTCCAACCTCTTTGCGAAAAGCGCTGACCCACTCGTACAATATAATCACCATCAAATTATTAAACAAGATTGGCATTGGTTACACTGCCCGCTATTTAAAAAAATTAGGAATCACATCACCAGTAAATCGTGATCTCACTATGGCTCTTGGCTCAAGTGCTGTTACCCCGCTTGAACTCGCAACAGCCTATTCCGTTTTCGCCAGTGGCGGTGTTAAGACTGCGGCAAACTATATCACTCGAATCACAGACAGAAACGGACGAATTTTACAATCAATTGATCCTGCTGATTTTCCGCATGGTCTTGCTGAAGATCAAAAACTGATTCGACTTGAACGCCAACGCGTTATATCCAAACAAACAGCGTGCCTTGTAACGAATATGCTTGAAACCGTCGTCCAAAAGGGGACAGGCTGGCGCGCAAAAGCACTTAAGCGACCCACCGCTGCTAAAACAGGAACAACGAACAACCTTAAAGATGCATGGTTTGCAGGTTATATTCCGCAATTGGTGACTGTTTCATGGGTAGGGTACGATCAAGAAAGATATCTTGGGAAAAATGAAACAGGCTCCAAAGCGGCCGCACCAGCATGGGTAGACTTTATGAAACATGCAGTAACGCAACTTCCCGCTGAAAATTTTTCCATTCCTGATAATATGGAATTCCACCCCATCGATCCCAAAACGGGGCTTCTTGAACCTGAAGATAGCGTTACAGCTCATATTGAGATGTTTTCACCGGGAACCGCACCAACTCGCTATGCTTTAGACGAAGACAAACTGAAACCTCAAGACTTTTTCCGTCTCGACTAAACGTTTCATATCGCCTCTACGACAAAATAAACGCCCCAACCATCACTAAGTATGGCTGGGGCGTTATACATTCAACACGGTGTCTTTTTAAGCCTTCAACTGTTATTAAAAACATTTCGCGCATTGTTTTTCTACCGGACAACATTCACAGTCGGGTTTTCTAGCTTTACACACAGCTCGACCATGATAAATAAGGAGATGAGATGTGTGACCCCATTGCAGGGGCGGGATCAATGCGCACAACTCTTTTTCTATCTTTTCCGGATCCACAAGAGTGGTCAAACCAAGGCGAAATGCGACACGCTTAACGTGGGTATCGACAGCAAACCCAGCAACATTAAATGCATTGCTTAACACCACATTTGCCGTTTTTCGGCCAACGCCAGGCAGAGTCACCAAATCTTCCATCGTCGCGGGAACGACTCCACCGTAACGAGCACATATAATTTGTGCTGATCCAACGACACTTCGAGCTTTATTGCGAAAACAGCCCACCGTGCGAATCACCTCAGCAACCTCTTCAGGACTCGCAGCAGCATACTCTTCTACGGTTCGATACCTTTTAAACAGTTGCTCCGTGACAATGTTTACCCGAACATCAGTCGCTTGAGCTGACATAATAGTGGCAGCTAACAACTCGAAAGGTGTTCTGAAGTTCAATGAGCAATGAGCATCTGGATAAATTTTATCGAGTATTACTAGTAGATTAGCGACATTTTGTTTAGTTGGCTTAACTCGTGATTTTGACATAGATGACCACTTCTTATTTCTTAATTATTGAGTTTATCCACTTTATACACAATGTTATCCACAGCTCTATAAAGGATCTGGTGCAATTTCCATCCTTGATTGTAACGAATCTTCTACCGATAATGAGACACGATTATCTAGAATCTCAACATCCAAAACTATGGGCAAGTGGATGGTTGCTTTACGGGCTGGCCCACTTCGATCAATATGGATAGCTAATAATTTGATATGATCGGTAGCATAGACGCGGTCACGACTTAAGATAGGAAAGTATGATGGATAGGTGCCGCGCAGAAATGTAGGCGATAAGCGTGTAAATTTATCTTGAAACTGATAGTGACCTGAAACCCAAATACTATCGAAAAAATCACCTAGAATAAGTGACGGAAATTGAAGACTGTGTGTTTGAAAGAGATCAAGACTTAACAACTTACGAATCTGTTCAGGACGCTTGAAAAAAGCACCCTTCATCGCAACATTCAATACATTGAAGCGACACTCACCATTCGTATGCTCAGAGTACATACAACCCGCACCATATTCAAAATCATAGGTGCGACTAATTTTAATTGATCGTTTAGATAATAAAACTAATCCGCCTGATTGGTTCTCCTGATTGTTCGTGTACAACGAATAACCAAATTGTGTCGCCAAACGACGACAAACAGACAAACTCGTTACATTTTGTAATGTAATCAAGTCAGCCTGCCAATATTGTATCGTGTGGCATAATGCCGATGAATCACGGCAGCCTTGCAGATTATACGACATGATGCGGATCGTGGTCATAATGGCCTCATTGTCCGCGTTGAGCCCTACGACTATTTACTTTTTCTCTAGTCGCTCAATCGCTTGAATCATTACGGGCTTTAAGGGGACATCACTCATCCCTTTTTTTCTTCCCGTTGCAACGGTTGCTATGGCATCAACAATATCCATCCCCGATGTTACTCGACCAAATACAGCATAGCCATAACCCTGAGTAGTTTTAGAGCGGTGGTTTAAAAAGCGATTATTTGCATGGTTTATAAAAAATTGACTTGTCGCACTATCAACCACCCCGGTGCGAGCCATTGCAATAGTACCGCGCTCATTTTTTAGGCCATTCGCGGCTTCATTTTTAATTTCATCACCAGTAATTTTTTCGGATAAACTTCTGGTAAAGCCACCACCTTGAACCATAAAGTTTGGAATAACACGATGAAAAACCGTATTACTATAAAAGCCTGTATCAACATAATGTAAAAAATTTGCTGTAGATATCGGTGCTTGTTGTTGATTTAACTCAACCTCGATATTACCCATATCTGTCTTAATAATAACAAATGGCTCTGCAATACAAATGGTCGGAACCAATAATACTAAAAAAATCAAAAAGGCTTTCATGTGGGATATCCCTTTTTTTAAATATATTCTGATTTTAATTCACGTTGCATTAACTCTACAACAACTTGACGCGGATCTTTATCTTCATAAAGAATAGCATGCATTTCAGAGATAATAGGAACTTCAACATTCAGCTTAAGTGCCAATTGATAGGTTGATAGAGTTGTCTTTACCCCTTCTGCAACCATCGACATCTCAGCTAAGATATCATCCAAAGAGCGCCCCTTACCTAACGCAATACCAACGGTTCTGTTTCTCGATAGATCACCTGTACAGGTCAACAATAAATCACCCATACCTGCGAGTCCAGAAAAAGTCTCCGCTTTAGCTCCCATAGCCATCCCCAACTTTTTCATTTCAGCTAACCCTCGTGTTATCAACGCTGCCCGTGTATTACAACCATAGCCCAAACCATCACAGACACCCGCAGCCAGGGCAATTACATTCTTTAGAGCACCACCAAGTTCTGTGCCGATAACATCATTGTTGGTATAAACACGAAAATATTCTGTGTTAAAAATCTCCTGGACCTGATTACAAATTTCATTGTTTTCAGCAGCAGCAACAACAGCGGAAGGTTGTTCCAATGCAACTTCTCGGGCAAAAGTAGGCCCTGATATAAAAGCCATCCGGTCATGAAGTTCGACTGGCAAAATCTCTTTTAATACATCTGACATCGGTAAAAGAGTTTCATTTTCAATCCCTTTTGAAGCAGAAACAATAATCGCATCTGATCGTATTCCGGCAACAGCTTGCTTAACGACCAAACGCATCACCTGGGATGGTGAGACCAACAACAGCAGATCTAAGCCAGACACATCTGAAATTTTGGCACTAAACGTTAGGTTATCTGATAATTGAATGCCAGGTAAATAACATTCATTTTCATGTGTTTGCGACATCTGCTCGACAAGATCTTCTTCATATGCCCACAACACAACAGAGTAGCCCTTCTTTGCCAGAAGGTTCGCTAAACTTGTTCCCCAGCTGCCAGCTCCGATCACACCAATTTTCATTTTTTTACCTATTTGGTTATTATCACTCATAGAGATCACTCTTCGCCATCATCACTAACAACTTCTTGGTCATCAATCTCTTGAACGTCTAACTCTTCATCTTCTTCTTTTTCAGCAAGTTTCGCTACAGCAACAATACGTTCATCATCCTCAAGGACCATTAAACGAACCCCTTGAGTATTACGACCAATAACAGATAATGCGGCGACTCTCGTTCTTAATATTTTGCCGCGATCAGTAATAAACATCAAATCTTCATCGTCAGAAACAAGTTTTATATCAACAACATTACCGTTTCGTTGCGATGTTTTTATCGTAATGATCCCTTTTCCTGAACGGCTTTGCACACGATATTGATCCAAGTCAGTCCGTTTGCCATAGCCATTCTCAGTAACACTAACTAAGGTTGCAGAGGTATTATCTGTAACTACTTCCATACCAATAATGTGATCGCTGCCCTCTAATTGCATACCGCGAACACCACGAGCTGTTCGTCCCATAGGTCGAACATCTTTTTCAGCAAAACGGATTGATTTACCATGATTACTGGCTAAAACCACATCCATTGTCCCATCTGTTATCCGAGTAGAAACAAGATGGTCACCTTCGTCTATGGTCATTGAAATAATTCCACCTTGACGAGGTTTAGCGTACGCCATGAGTTCGGTTTTCTTAACCACCCCGTTATTCGTTGCCGCAATGATAAATTTATCATCGGTAAACTCTTTAACGGTAAGAATACTCATCACTTTTTCTTCAGGTGCAAGTTGTAAAAGATTTACAATGGCTTTACCTCGAGCTGCGCGACCGCCCTGTGGTATTTCATGCACCTTAAGCCAATAAACTTTACCTTGATCCGTAAATACTAAAATATACGAGTGAGTTGAAGCGATAAACAGATGCTCAACAAAATCTTCCTCTTTAGGTCGCATCCCTGTTTTGCCCTTACCGCCACGACGTTGTGAGCGATAAAGTGAAACTGCATTTCTTTTGATGTAGCCAGTGTGCGACACTGTAACAACCATATCTTCTTCAACAATCAAATCTTCGATAGATAGGTCTTTAGTTTTTGCAATGATTTCGGTCCGACGGTCATTGGCAAAATTACTTTTTATTTCAAGTAGTTCTACTCTTATTATTTTAAGAATTTCTACTTCACTACCAAGAATCTCTTTTAACCGTGCAATTTGAGCTAAAACCTCTTGGTATTCATTGAGAATTTTATCGCGCTCTAAACCTGTTAATCGATGCAAGCGCATCTCAAGAATTGCTTGAGCTTGAATATCGGAAAAATTGAATCTTTCAATCAGGCGCATCTTAGCTTCAGATGAATTGGCTGAGGATTTAATGATCGTGATTAATTCGTCAAGATTCTCAAGAGCAATTTTCAAACCCTCGAGAATATGGGCTCGTGCTTCCGCTTTTTTCAATTCAAAAACACAGCGCCGCGTTACAATTTCTTTTCTATGATCAATAAAATGATCAAGAACTTGGCGCAATGATAATATTTTAGGCTGCCCACCAACAATGGCTAGCATGATGATACCAAATGACGTTTGCATCATAGTCATTTTGTACAGTTGATTTAAAACAACACCAGCTACGGTATCTCTTTTAAGGTCAATAACGATTCTCATGCCATCGCGGTCTGATTCATCTCGTAAATCAGAAATACCTTCAATTTTTTTCTCTTTAATCAACATCGCAATTTTTTCAATCAATCTTGCTTTATTGACTTGATACGGAATTTCGTTGACGACAATACTTTCGCGACTCGTACGACGATCAATCTCAACGAGCGCTCGTGCACGCATCTGAAAGATACCACGACCACAGCGGTAGGCATCACGCACATCATCTTGGCCAAGAATAAAACCGCTGGTCGGTAAATCAGGACCTGGAATTATTTCGACCAATTCATCAAAACTTAATGTCGGATTATCTATAATTGAGACAAGAGCATTAATCACTTCACCGAGATTATGAGGCGGTATCTTTGTTGCCATACCTACAGCAATGCCTTCAGACCCGTTCACTAATAGGTTAGGGAACTTACACGGTAAAACTAAAGGTTCTTTTAAGGAATCATCGTAGTTAGGACCAAAATCAACGGTTTCTTTTTCAAGATCAGCAAGAAGTTCAGATGATAATTTAGACATACGAACTTCTGTATATCTCATCGCCGCTGCCGAATCACCATCGACAGAACCAAAATTACCCTGGCCATCAATCAAGATATTTCTCATAGAGAAACCTTGAGCCATCCTTACTATTGTATCGTATACAGCAGTATCGCCATGTGGATGGTATTTACCAATAACATCGCCTACGACACGCGCTGATTTTTTATAAGGTTTATTATATTCATTACCTAATTCATGCATGGCAAATAGTACACGACGGTGTACTGGCTTTAAACCATCTCTTACATCAGGTAAAGCGCGTCCTATAATAACGCTCATCGCATAATCCATATACGATTTACGCATCTCACTTTCAATATTAACACTTACTTTATTGGGTTGTGAAAGCATCTACTATTTTCCTCCGAAAATTCCAAAAATGGAAAAATATAAATCAAATATCAAGATTGGACACGTTAAGAGCATTTGTCTCAATAAATTCGCGGCGTGGCTCAACTTGATCACCCATTAAAATGGTAAAAATCTCATCTGTGGCAACAACATCTTCAATTTTAACTTGAAGAAGTACTCGTTTTTCGGGATCCATGGTTGTTTCCCATAATTGATCGGGATTCATTTCACCTAAGCCCTTATATCTTTGTATATATTGACCTTTTTTTGCTTTATCTAGGAAAAATTTAAGTAACTCAAAAACATCATCAACAAATACTGATTCCTTAGTTTCTTGAGTAATCTTTATTTTTTCATTTTTACACAGTGAAGAAACAGCCCTATAAGACTGGAGTAATGATTTATATTCATGTGTAGAAAGTATATCCAAACTTTTTTGATCAATACGTGCCCTAACACTACCAAGAGTAAATAAAATTCGCGTAGGATCACTATGTAATTTGAATTCAGCATGAGGTGCTACGTCATGTAGCTTTTCAACTAAAGGATTTAAATCGATTAAATCAACAAGATTATCTTGAATATTTCCAGTGACAAAAATCTCTAGTAACTCTTTTTTTATACCTTTTTTTATCAATTTTTCAAATAAGTTATTATATTCTATAATATTTTTTAACGTTGGTATTATCTGCTTTCCTCTTATTATCTTTTCACCATTATTCATTTCAAGAGTACAATTTTCAACTCCAATACCAAGTAAAAATTCAAGCAGAACATCTTCATCTTTTAAATAAGTTTCTTTTTTTCCTTTTTTAATTTTATATAAAGGAGGTTGAGCAATATAAAGATAACCACGTTCAATAAGTTCAGGCATTTGACGGAAAAAGAAAGTTAAAAGCAATGTTCTAATATGTGAACCATCAACATCGGCATCCGTCATGATAATGATACGATGATAGCGTAACTTTGCGACATCAAAATCATCTTTCCCAATACCAGCACCCATTGCCGTTATAAGAGTCCTAATCTCATTTGAAGTGAGCATTTTGTCAAAACGAGCTTTTTCAACATTTAATATTTTACCTTTCAGCGGCAAAATAGCTTGATTTGAACGATCACGACCCTGTTTAGCACTACCACCAGCCGAATCGCCCTCCACAATATAAATTTCACTCAAAGCGGGATCTTTTTCTTGGCAATCAGCTAATTTACCAGGAAGAGATAATCCATCTAAAGCTCCTTTACGGCGTGTTAAGTCGCGGGCCTTACGAGCCGCTTCACGCGCTCTAGCAGCTTCAATTCCTTTTTCTAATATTTTTTTAGCTACTTGAGGATTTTCTTCGAGATATGTTGCTAATTTTTCATTTAATAAAGTTTCTACATAACCCTTTATCTCAGAATTCCCTAATTTTGTTTTAGTTTGACCTTCAAATTGTGGATCTGGAACTTTAACTGAAATAACAGCTACAATACCTTCTCGAAGGTCATCCCCCGATACCGTTGTTTTTATATTTTTCATGAAATTGTTGTTAGTTGCGTAAGTATTCATTGTACGAGTTAAGGCAGCTTTAAAACCAACAAGATGTGTTCCACCTTCATGGGTATTTATATTATTAGCAAATGTGAATATTTTTTCGTCATAGCCATCATTATATTGAAAAGCTAATTCAATTTGTACACCCTCTCTTTCCCCTTCAACATAAATAATATTGGGATGAACAGGAGATTTTGCGCGATTCAAATATTCGACAAAAGAACTAATTCCACCTTCGTAATTAAAACAATGATTTTTTTCATTTTGTTCATCGGTAATATTTATCGTTACACCAGCATTTAAGAACGCCAATTCTCTTAAACGTTTCGATAAAATATCAAATGAAAAATCAACTGTTTCAAAAATGGAATCATCAGGCCAGAAAGTTACTTTTGTCCCTTTTTTTATTGTATCCGAAAAATCAATAAGTTCAGTTTCAGGTATACCACAAGAGTATCGTTGTTTATAAACTCGGCCATTTTTGTATATTTCAAGATCTAAACGACTCGATAATGCATTAACAACTGAAATTCCAACCCCATGAAGACCACCAGAAACTTTATACGTGTCGCTATCAAATTTTCCACCAGCATGCAAAACAGTCATAACGACTTCTGCAGCTGACTTATTTTCACTGGTATGCCAATCAACAGGTATACCTCGACCATTGTCTGAAACAGTAACCGAGCCATCTAAATTAAGAATCACATTGATATCATCACAAAAACCCGCAAGTGATTCATCAATAGAATTATCAACAACTTCATAAACTA